>Ga0233422_10000056_pt1 | contig 60659 bp, 55 predicted proteins | sample Watercolumn_Mata_2_FD_182724 | JGI IMG/M metagenome (GOLD analysis project Ga0233422, IMG submission 182724) | Freshwater microbial communities from Lake Matano, South Sulawesi, Indonesia - Watercolumn_Matano_2014_110_MG | ecosystem: Environmental > Aquatic > Freshwater > Lake | place...
CCCAAGAAACGACTTTTCTGCTACTTCTAGAACTCTCAAGACCCTCAAGCCTTCAAGGCTATCGGTTTTGGGTCTTTTTCTTGTCTGAACGCAATTAATAAAATGCTCCAACTCTAACTTTAAAGGCTCTCCTTCGTTTATCGAGATGGGCTTAAAATTAGCTTTTTGGGCCACGGGAATCTTTCCTTTATTCCATTGAATCCTATGAGGATAAATAAGCAGCTTTTCCTTACTCATATCGTCAAAAACTGCCATCGCTTTTGAACCGACTACAATAAGCTTTTGCTCCTTGTAAGGGTGCAACCAGCTTACGAATACATGCCCTTTTACTCCATTTTTAAATTCTAATGTAGTTAAAGTGACATCGTTTATTCCGGCATTCAAATAATCTCCCCCAAAGGCGTTAACCTTGACGGGGTCTTCTTCAAGGAGCATAAGGATGGCCGATATATCATGGGGAGCGAAACTCCAGAGTATATTTTCCTCGGTCCTCAGTTTTCCAATATTCAGACGATTGGAATAAATATAGTGGATTTTCCCTAACTTTTTTGAAACAATGAGGTCCTTAAGCTTTATCACAGCCGGATGATATTGTAAAATATGCCCTACCATGAGAATCTTTTTTTCTTTCTGGGAAAGCTCTACGAGTCTCTTACCTTCTTTGACCGTTAAAGATAATGGCTTCTCAACAAACACATCTTTACCGGCAAGTAAGGACCTCTTTGCCAGCTTATAGTGGCTAGATGCGGGAGTAGCTATGGCAACTGCTTTTATATCCGGGTTTTGTAAGACTTCCTCAAAATAAGCCTTGTAATTAACATCCGGATATAGTCTTCTTCTCTCAGATAATACATCTGAATCCGTATCGCAGGCTGTATGGAGTACTCCGAGATTATAAAAGTTCCTTAGGAGATTCTTTCCCCACCAACCAAGACCGATAAGACCGATAAACTTAGCTTTATCTTTTATCATTTCTTATAAACTATTTTATCCATTTTTTTATTTCAAAGAGGAACCTGTTCAATGGAGACTGGATATTTGACCTCTGGAGACCCAAATTCTTTATAGATGGAAGATTAGAAATATAACTTGAATAATTTATTTTAATTCCATCTCTTCGTCCTTGCACTGAATATCTGTTCGATTTAATTAGCTCAACATCCAATAGGTTACCTTTATTATCTTTAAAATAAATACCGTTATACGGGTCAAAAATATACCATTTATCTTTTATTTTAACGAAAGAAAAGGGTATTTTTTTTGAGCGGTCCGGTGTCATCGCCCAGGTAAAAAACGCGTCAATGCCTGCATAATTACACAAGGTGGTAAATACATCTGAAGCCTGGTCGCTTGTACCATACCCTCTAATAATAATATGCCAAACGTGGTCATCTATAACCGGCAAACCCGCCGGCCGTTTCTTTATGTTTTCGTATGTCCATTCAAATATTTTCATTACCCGGTCCTGTTCAGTTACTGTATCGTTAATTATAATTTTTACTAATTGTTTATAGTTATAATACCGATCAAAGAAATCCAGAATCTTGAGATATAAAGGCAACTTACGGGTGTAACATTGATAGTTAATACATTGCTTGGTTGTAACATTAACATTAAGAATAAAACCAATGGCTATAATTGCCAATACTCCAAGTAATAATATACCTGCTAACCTTTTCATCTAATCAATGAACCTTTTATGCCAGAGCTCAAGCATTAAAAGCGCCCAAATCTGAAGCGCATAGTCTTTCTGTCCGTTAATATGCTTATAAACCATAGTTCTAACTGCTTCAGAATTAAAATATCCCCTATTGAAAAATTTGTCTGAAAGGACAGTCTCAAATAAAAGCTCCTTTAAATCGCTGCGAAACCACTCGCCAGCAGGAACTCCAAATCCCATTTTTCTCCTATGGACATTCTTCTCTGGAACCAGCCCCTTGATTGCTTTTTTTAATATATATTTCTTAATAAATCTTTTCATTTTATATTCCGATGGTAAACGAGCGACAAACTCCATAAGTCTATGGTCAAGAAAGGGGGAACGGCCCTCCAGAGAATTTGCCATGCTGGCTATATCCACTTTAACCAAGAGGTCATTAGGTAAATAGGTATTAGTATCTGTCATTAAAAGCCTATCCAGTAATCCCAGTCCATTAGGATGATTTAAATAAGGCAGCAGCCAATTAAGAGGGTCGTTTCCCTGAATCTTCTTCTTAAAATCTTCCGAATATAAAGAATCCCTTAAATCATCGCTGAATATTCCTACCCAGCGAAGATATCTTTGATTGCGCGCTAGATTGACTGCCTCAAAAAATCTTCTTATTTTTCTTAATCTGTTTTTGGAATTAGTAGAATCGGGTAAGTTACGAAACAAGTTTGATATAATATTTTTAGTAAAATTCGGAAATTTTTGATAAACTTCGGAGATTAACATCGCCTGATAACGTTCATATCCGGCAAAAAGCTCGTCCCCGCCATCGCCATTTAAAGCAACTGTAACGTATTTTCTGGTTTCTCTTGCAACATAATAAGTAGGGATACAGGACGAATCAGCATAAGGTTCTCCATAATGCTCTACTAATGAAGGTAAAATTTCTAGGGCCTTGGGTTCTACAATAAATTCATTGTGTTCGGTATTAAACCTTTTTGCAATAGTTCGGGCGTACTCTAATTCGCTGTAATCCTGCTCTTTGAAGCCAATGGAAAAAGTCTTAACTTTTGCCCCTGATAATTGGCTCATTAAAGCAACCACCGTACTGGAATCTATTCCTCCGCTTAAAAAAGCACCTAAGGGAACATCGCTATACAACCTAATCTTAACTGCCTCTTTTATTAGTCTTAAAATTTCTTCTGCAGCATCGTGTTCGGATATATTGATTTTATTAGAATAATCCAAGCGCCAATATTGCTCCAGGGTAATCTCTCTTTCTTCTAAAATAAGAAGGTGTGCCGGCGGTAGTTTAAATACATTCTCATATATAGTCAGAGGCGCAGGAATATATCCAAAGGTAAGATAATAATGGATTGCCTCATAATTAATTTCTTTTTTTACTAAACCATTAGCAAAAAGAGCCAAAAATTCCGAGGCGAAACAGAGATTCTTCTCATCGTGGTAATAAATTAACGGCTTCTTGCCCACTCTATCCCTGGCTAATAAAAGGAGTTTTTTTGTTTCATCCCAGACTGCGAATGCAAAAAACCCTCGTAAATATTTAACACAATCTTTGCCATAATCCTCATAGAGATGTATTATGACTTCGCTATCTGCATTAGACTTAAATATATGCCCCTTATCTACTAACCTGCCTCTTAATTCCTTGTAATTATATATTTCGCCGTTAAACACAAGCCAGATTCGTCCATCCTCGTTAGCCATTGGTTGGTGACCGGCTCTGGATAAATCAATTATACTTAGTCTCCTATGTCCTAAACCCACCGAAGGGCTATCATTTTTAATAAATATTCCTTCATCATCTGGCCCCCGATGAATCATATCCGTACACATTTTCTTAAGCACTGTTTCTTCGACAGGGCTATTTGTCCGGTAATCTACAATTCCACAAATGCCGCACATTTTGTTTTTCAGGTATTATTTTGGGTATAGACCTTTTCAATAATTCCTAATAACCTTGGCGCATTTACTTTAAGCGAGTATTTTTCTTCCACGATCTTCCTACTGGCAATACCCATTTCTTTTCTTAAATTGGCATTTTCAATGAGCAACTTAAGCTTATCTATCCATTCTTTGTCGTTTCTTACAAGAAAACCATTAATTCCATTTTTAATTACTTCCTTATTCATACCCACATCAGAAGCTACAACAGGGATGCCTACTGACATATACTGGATGGCCTTAAATGCGCACTTGCCCCTTGACCAGTAATCATCGGTTAAAGGCATAATCCCGATGTCAAAGGACTGAAGAGAGCTTAACTCTGAATCCAGAGACCACTCTTTGAATTCTATATTTAAATGCTCATATCCTTTAAAATCTTTTCCTACTACGAGAAATACAACATTTGAATACTGGCGGGATACCTCTGAAAAAACATTTTCTAATAATTTTAAATATTTTAAAGTTGTGCTGCTTCCAATCCAGCCTATTACTATTCTTTTGTTATAAGGCTTATTGGTAAAAGGTATGTATTTTTCGGTATCAATGGGCGTAGGTAAGATATAAACCTTTGTAGAATAATTTAGGGCATAATCTCTAAGGAAACTATTCCCTGCAATTACAGCATCGCTCATTTGTATTATTCTTTTTATTTTTCCAGGGACCTTAAAAACATTTATAAACCTGTTCGCGCCACTTGTGTCCGGTAAAAATAATGAGTCGTCAAAATCATAAATAATCTTCTTTCCCGTCATTTTAAAGAAATGCTCAAAAATAACCCCTCCCAAGGGAAATACCTCCCGGTGTATAAAGATTATATCGCAGTGATTGGCTATAAAAATATCCGTAATTCTGCGAAAAGTTAGTAAAAAAATGGTAAAAATTTTCTTTAAGTAATAACCTTTTTTATAAAGAACGTTGTAAAGAGCGTTGTTGTAAAAAGGGCGCAAAAAACACGTATGACCCTCTTTTTTAAGATAAGGAAGATACTGCTCTACTCTGAATCTATTGCTCGGGCCTAGTGTTGGATAAGGAACAATAAATAAAATTTTCATTCTTTTAATAACTTTTGATAAATTTGCTGATATTTTTCTATACCCTTATCCAGTGAAAAATAATCTTCTGCCACCATTCGACATCTTCTTTTTAAAACAAGTGGCTCTTTCAGTAATTCTTTAATTTTGTTGATTGCCTCTATATATTGCGAATCAATAAAAGACGGAATAACCGCCCCTACCCCTTCTTTTCTAATTATTTGGTCAATATCTCCGACTCCTTCATTGATAATCACAGGGAGACCGCAGGCCAGATATTCCCCTACCTTAATCGGACAGCATCCTTTGCGCGAATAACCTGGCTTATAAAATGCTAATCCTGCATGGGCTTTATTTAGATAATCGGGAATATCTTTATGGGGAACTTGCGAAATAGTTACGTCAGAAATATCCAGGCCTTTCTCTTTCCTTTTTAAATCCGCCAGTTCATATTGTTTTGTTAATATTAATAGGTGCTCATTCGTAATTAGTTCTTTTGCCTTGATAAAAAAATTATAAAGCCCATCCAGTTCATACCATGTACCTAACGAGCCGATGTAAACAAAAACAAACTTATTAGTCAGGGTCCTTTTTAAATCTTCGTGTATGCCATTATTTTTGTCTAAACCGAATGTTTTTAAGTCTACCGCTGTAGGGATGACAAAAATTTCTGACATACTTTTACTTAAATATGCAAAAGACCCGATCTCATTTTTAGCACTTTCAGTTAAAGTAATTATTATATCTGCATTAAGCAGGAATGCCTTCTCAAAATATTTGGCTATATGATATAAAAAATTCTTTTTCCAAATCCCGCCTTCAATTCTTTCATCCGCCCAAAATCCTCTCATATCAAAAATAAATTTTTTGCCATAAAATTTTTTTAAAAACATACCAATCAAAGCAGGAACATAACTTCTAGCATGAACGATCCTGATTTTATATTGCTTGCTCAATAATAAACTAATCCAAATACCTCTGCATACATCAAATAGCGTAGATAAAATTAGCGGTCTTTTATGATACCTTATGCTTATCCATTTTATTCCTACCTCTTCTAACATCCGGCTGAGTTGCTTAATGCTTGATTTATCGGCCACATCCTTTGGCTTATCATAAGTGAGTAACTTAATCTTTGTAATATTATTATTTTTTTTAGCCAATCCTATCAGGTAAGGCAATACCTGAGATTGGGCTAAGGACTCGGCCAAGCCATCGTAAGAAATAAATAAAATGTTACAGCTATCTTCCATTTTAATTTAAAATTGAGATTGAGACAGTTTCTGCTGGTCTTTAAAAAAGACCGTAAGACCTATGGATGCAAAAATAATAAATATCGGCACAACAATATCTCTATGGCGGAATAAACCGCCCATATTTCCTTCTCCAAGAGCAATAAGAGAAGAAAAAATAAAGAAATTAGAAAATAAAATAATAAACATAGCGGGATTTTTCTTAAACGTTATAATAATCCCTAATATAAAAAATATTAGTAAAAAAGATATGTAGATATCCCCTGGATAAGCGAGTAATTTTACAAAATTATCAATTTTATAAGGTAATGGCTCAAAGAAGAAATGACCAAGCCCATTACAATAAGCCATAATAATTTGTTTATAAGATAAAGCATATAAACTTTCGTTCGGATCATAATATTTTTCTTCAAGAATCTTATAACTAGCGCCCTTTTCCCAAACTTGCACCCGATGATGATCCAAGATCTTCACTACGCCTTGATGAACTTGCCTAACCAATTTTTGTGGAGGATATTTTACTGAGAAAAAAATCAACAGAATAGTTAAAAATGCAAAACCCAGCAGAACAGCTCTTTTTCGTATTACCCATAATCCCGTTAACATTAAAATTATTGAGATATTATAGAAAATAAACGGTAATAGAAACGGAGATCTAAATGTCCTTCCAATCCAAGTTAATAAGATTATAACCGGAAATAGGAACCACTTTTTTCTTGTGACAATAATAGTCCAGCATAGAATTATGAGGACATTTAAAAAAATTATAATAATTTCTTTTTCATTTATGGTTGCCCATAAAAATAAGGAAGGAAATAATCCAGCTAATACTGCCCCGACCTTTGGTGCGCTATTATCTGATATTCTTTTTATAATGGAGTATACGCAAATGCATAATAATGAACCCAGTAAAGAATTAAAAAACATACCAATGATTGGTTTAAATCCAAAGAAATAATAAAATATACTTGAAAGGTATGCGTAACCCGTAACCTGGTAAGCATCTACCGATGGCAATCTGCCAATCCAGGATGGCAAAACCCAAATTTCTCCCCCCAAAGGCACTCTAAACAAACGATATAAGAAGGGCAGGGATTGAAAAAGACGGTTATTCAGGGCCACCTGCGAACTAAATTTAGTTAAGTCGCTTTTAAGGGTCTCTGAAATAATATAACCGAGGAAATGATTACTCTGTCCGTCGCCAAATAGAGACACGCCATTATCATGCTTAATAATAAATTCCCACATAATTAAAACGATGGATATTCTTAATAATAAAAAAAGTAAAAATAATTTTATTAGGAAATTGGCTTCTTTTTCTTCAAACTTATTTTTGATAAGAATAACGCAAAGGATTACTATCGTGGAAAAATAAATAAACCAGAGATTATTTATTGAAATGAGACCCAACAGTGCTGCAGAAGAAACTAAGACAAGAGATTTTTTAGTTAGTATCATATTATAATTCATGCTCGTCTAACCAGGCATTTAGATCATTATTTACTCTTTCAATATCTGCGGGCTCCTCTACAGCCATCCACTGCTTTTTAGAAAAATAGGCGCCTACTTTTTTCTTCTTTTTTATAAGTAAATCAATGAGTTGAGGCATAGTAAAAAACTTTCCTTTAGGGATAAAATCAATAATATTGCAGTTTAATAAATAGATGCCGGCGCTGATATCGTAATAATAAATTGGTTTTTCAGTCACTTTATGTATGGTCTTATTATTTATGCTAAGTATTCCGTAAGGAAACTGCATTTCGAACTTTTTTACCATCACCGTTAAATCAAAATTATGTCTTTTATGATATTTAATAAATTCCAGAAAATTAATCCGCGTAAGTATATCGCCATTCATTAATAAAATGGGCTCTCTCGGATTAAGTTTAACTTTACCTGCTAGCAATGAAAGCGGGCCGGCGGTTCCTAAAGGCACTGTTTCTCTGATATAATCGATTTTTATTCCCAATTTCTCTCCGTATTGAAAATAAGATACTATAAGCTCTCCGCGATATCCGAGAGATATAATAAATTCTTTAAAACCGAATTTTTTAAGCCTGTTTATAATTATTTCCAGAATTGGTTTTTCCCCGATAGGCAATAATGGTTTTGGCACAGAAAATGTCCACGGCCTTAATCTACTTCCCTCTCCCCCGGCTAAAATTAAAGCTTTTATCATATTTACACCCCGTATTCTTCAGTATAGTAATCTTTTAAATTATGTCTATAAAACTCAATGGTCTCTTTAAGACCCTCATCGAGCGAATAATTAGGTTGCCAACCAGTTAGCTCCTTTGCCTTTTTATTAGAAGCAAAGAGTCTGTTTACCTCGCTTTTCTCTGGTCTAAATCTAATTTTATCCGTGTCTATATGCAGCTCTTTTCCTGTAATTGCACTTATTTTTTTTGCCAAATCTTCAATACTTATTTCAGAGGAAGAACCGACGTTAATTATCTCACCGATAGACTTAGGACTTTCGGCTATCTTTATAAACCCCTGCACAGTATCTTTTACAAAAGTAAAATCCCTCTTGGTCTGTAAGTTACCCAATGATATTTTATTCCTATTGAGCAACTGTAAAATTATTGTCGGTATAACTGCCCTGATAGACTGCCTGGGGCCATAGGCATTGAATGGCCTGATGATTGAAATGGAAGTATCAAAGGAGTAATAAAAACTTAAAGCTATGGAATCCGCCGCTATTTTACTTGCCGAATAAGGAGACTGCGGCTGCAACGGGTGTTTTTCATCGATAGGCACATATTGCGCAGTGCCGTAGACTTCGCTGGATGAGGTATGCACAATCCGCTCCAGTTGTATATCGCGACTGGCGCTTAATATATTCAATATCCCCAGGGTATTTGTCTCAAATACCTCAACTGGATGCTGGTAGGAATAAGGAATGCCGGTGAGCGCTGCTAAGTTAAAAACTATATCGATATCCTTCATTGCTTTTTTTACACTATCAAAATCGCGGATTTCTCCCCGATACATTTCTATGGCGTTTCTTACCGCCGGTTCTAATTCAGACAAATGCCCGATATCGCTATCAGAAGTGTATCTTAAAAATGCCCTAACCTTTGCATCCAGTTTTACAAGAGCCTCCACAAGATGGCTGCCTATGAAGCCGCCAGCACCGGTTACTAATATTTTCTTATTTTTTAAGCCGTCCATTCTCACTATCCTTTCTTATCTGTTCTATCTTCCATCTTAATATACTTAATTCTTTAAAGATTTCTTTATTTTCAGAAGAAAATTCTGAAACCAAAACAGAAATATACAATAAGATAAGCACTATACCAGCAAATCCTATAAGGAGCAATGCGAAGACCGGTGGGAATACGCCTAAAATATCAGCCAGTTTATTCAATAAATTCTTAAACACAGAAAGCAAAAGCATAACTATCCCTATAAAGACCCAGAATATGCTATATTCTGGTTTAAGTTTTCTTCTTCTGATAAGCTCGAAAATAATGGATAGCAACAATAAAGATACTATAATAGCGATAATTTGTATTTTAAGAGTCATTGGTTTTCCTTTCGGCTTTAGGAAAATCTTGGAATAGGCCTACAAAAAGCGCTAAAATGCCTCTAAGAACATAAACCAGGGAACGGATGCTGTTAAAGGATGAGCTACCCTCAGTTCTCCTTCTCATAGATACAGGGACTTCTTTTGTCTTAAAGCCAATACGGTCAAGTAAGAATAAAAATTCTACTTCAGAATAATCAAGGGCATATTTTTTACCAAAGAATTCTATTATCTTAGAGTTATAGACCTGAAAACCGGAGGTAGGATCCGTTACCCTCTGGCCAATAAGTAAAGAGTCAATAAAAGAAAAAATATTTATGGCTACTCCTCTAAGAAAAGAATTCTTATAATTTTTATTTTCAAAAAACCTTGAGCCAATAACTACGTCGGCTTCTTTAGCTTCTATTACTTTTATCATCCCGGGAAGCTCGTCCGGATTATGTTGCCCGTCTCCATCTACGCGGGCCAAGATATCATAATTCATCTGGGCGGCAAATTTAAAGCCAGTTTCTATCGCTCCTCCGATGCCTATGCTATAAGGTAGCGTCAATACAAATGCACCTGAATTCTTGGCCTTCTCGCAGGTTTGGTCATCAGAGCCACCATCTATAATCAGGATATCAGCTATAGGTAATGCATCCTTCACATTATTAATCACCGAAGTGATAGTTTTCTCTTCATTGTAGGTAGGAATCATAACTAATATTTTTTTTTGTAAAATCATTTTAAGAAACCCGATTTTCTTTTTTTAGAAAAGGCCCAAGTATAAAAAATCTAAAGATACCACCGAACATACCTATTGACCTAGCAATGCCCCGTAAGAATACTAAGAATATAAATAGCAAATAAACTTTCTCTCTCTTTCTCTTAATAATTGATACCGCCATAGGAAGATTAAGTAACAAAAGCATAATCAGTGATGGCAGCGAAAAAAAGTAAAATAACCCAGAAATAAATAATGATAGCCCCAATGAACCGATGAATAACAAAAAAAGTGGTGGTTGAATGTGGTCTATTAATCCTGCATAACCGTCTCCTATCATCATATCGGGATGAAGTTTATATAATTTCATGCACCAATAACCATGGCGGAATTGCTGTTTTAAATAACTGAATAAATTTGTCCGGTGATAATGGGCTACTTTTATATCTTTATCAAAGACTAGTTCATATCCTTTTTTCCTTATCCGATAAGATAATTCATTGTCTTCGGCACTAGCGGCCTTAAAAGATTCATCAAATCCCTGTACCTGGCTTAAGACGTTTTTCCGGCAGGAAAAATTACAGCTTGCTAAATGGCTGCTGATCTCTGGCATCTTCAGATGTCTTTGAATAATCTCTTCATGTATACATCTTGCCAGCCATGACTTATCATCGGCAATATCATAGGACCCTCCCACACCAGCAATATTATCGGAAGTATATCTTGTGATAAGTTTATTTACCCAATCTTTTTCTGGTATACAGTCGGAATCCGTAAAACAGATAATATCCCCCTTGGCATTCCTCCAGCCTGTATTTCTGGCTTTTGCTGCTCCAGAATTTGGTTGATAAATATATTTTACCTGGCTATACTTTTTAACTGCCTGGGCGGTATTATCGGTTGAGCCATCATCTACGATGATGATTTCTAACTTTTCCTTAGAGTAGTTTTGCGTTAGGCTTGAAGAAATGACCTTATCAATATTAGTTAAGCAATTATGCGCCGGAATTACTATGCTCACGCCATAAGAATATTTTTTATCTTTATTTTCCTTCATTGATTAAAAAGGCTATTTTTTTCTTTTCAAAGGTTCCAAGATATACCTTTGAATGCAAAAAAACATATATTTGATATCATCTCTGCGACTATAAGAACGCAGTAATCTTCTAAAAATATACGCGGGTCTGAAATAAAATGACCTATACGCATACATAGCTGTCTTATACATCTCATCCGAAGAAATCTGCGGATAGGAATATACGGGTGGTAAATTAGGATCATAAGATTCTAAAGGCGCGGATATATCTAAAAAATTGTTTTCAATAAGAAAATCGTAGAATTCTGTTCCTTTTATCGGGACAGCAAAAGAAAAAGAGCAGATATCAGGATTAATTTTCTTGATAAATGCGATTGTATCCATCATTGTTTCTCTGGACTCTCCTTCATGGCCAAAAGTTGTATAAGTAGATAACATGAAATTATGCTTGCGTATCAGATTGATGGCATTATTAATTTGCCCAATAGTAAGATTCTTTTTCATATTATCCAGGATTTTCTGATTTGCGCTATCAACTCCTATTGAAATCAAATGGCATCCGGCTTTTTTCATTTTCTTCAATAATGCATCATTAACCGTATCCGCTCTTACATTGCAAGAGAACGTTATATCGATTTTATCCCTAATCATCATATCAAATATGCCCTCGGCCCATGCCATATCAGCAGTCAATTCATTATCAAAGAAACGCAGTTCTCTTACGCCTAAAGAAGTTAAGAGTCCTAATTCTTCCTTAATACTATCGTAAGACCTGTATCTTACGTGTCCGCTCCCAGAATGGAATTCTGACCTTAAATTTAGAAATAAACTTAAACAATGTGTACATTTATTAATACAACCTCTGGTAAAAGCTGTCGCTGATATCGGTCTTCTTTTCTGATGGGGGGAACGATAAATATGAAGCGGTATTTTATCATGCGCCATAATACCTATATCGTCCAAATTTATAAGCAATCTTTCAGGATTCTTTTTTATATTTAATCCATCGCGATAATAAATACCTCCTACTTTCTCCGGCTTATAATTAGCTCTAACTAGGTCTAATATAGGGTACTCTGGTTCATGGTAAGCCAAAAAATCTAAATCCGGAAAATCCTTCAGGATATTTCCTTCATAAGACTCAGCAGCAAAATTAACGGCTATAGTTTTTATCGCTGGATTTACCTCTTTTGCAATACTAGCTATTTTCATATCGTTCTTAGCCGTAAAGACAGTAAAAGTAAACACGACTGCTTCAGGATTTTCTTTTTTGATGTATTCCTTCGTCTGCTCATGTGTTAATTCTAAATTTAACGCATCTAGTATCATAAAATCATTTATATTGTTTTTCCGTAAAATCCCTCCAACCCCTAATAAATCCAGCGGTGGAAATTTCCAATTCACCTTATTTGTCCCAATGGATGCCAGAATCCTCATTACGCCTTCTCTGGTCTGTGTGCCCGGTTCAATAAGCATAATCCGAACCATATTTACGACTCCCCTGTATTTCTCTGAATAAAATCTGAAAATATACCCTTGACTGTAGAAACCAGTCCTTTAGTATAAAAAAATATTTTCCATGGAGAATAAAACATATCTTTTATTTTATTTTTTATAAATCTTGGGCTAAAGACAATGCTTTTATAAGCCAGGGTTAAATATCTATTTAATTCAGCTTTTGTAGTCGAATAAGATACGAATATTGGGTCATTAGATATCATAATAAAATCTTTCCACGATGTTTTTGTCATTATTCCATATTTTTTATGGTCTTTGTAAATCTCTGTGCCAGGATAAGGTGTCAGCACGGAAAAAACAGCGTGGTCAGCCTTAATCTCCTTAACAAAATCTATGGACCTTTGCATATCTTCCCTATTTTCTCCCGGTATCCCTAACATCATAAATGCGCCCGTTTCAATATTGGTTTCTTGCGTAATCTTAAAGGCATTTTTTATTTTTTTAATGGAAGTTACTTTTTTAAGAACCTTTAATGATTTCTCATTGCCCGATTCAACGCCATAATATATCCTATAACAACCGGCCTTCTTTAGAGAAGATAAAATCTCTTTTGTCATAATATCTACCCGCCCATTACACCACCAGAGGATATTTAACTTCTCAAGGTAAGAACAGACCTCTTTAACCCACCCTTCGTCTAATATAAAAGTATCATCGTAGAAATGGACTTCTCTAATTTTATAATTATCGACTAAATATTTTACCTGTTCATAAACTTTCCGGGGAGAAAGTCTGCGCACACTATTGCCAAAAAGGCCCTTGGTACAAAAGATACATTGAAAAGGACAGCCCCGGCTGCATATTATAGGTACCGCGGGTTGCCTGCGGTAATTAAACGGCGACGGCGAATAGAGGCGCATCGGTAAAAGATGGTAAGCGGGGAATGGGATATCGTCTAAATTTTTTATAGATATCCGCGGAGGATTAGTAATTATCTGTCCATCTTTTCTATAAATAATACCTTTTATTTCGCCCAAACTCCTATTTGAGGTTAAATATGTTTTAATCAACTCCGCAAATGTATCTTCTCCCTCTCCTAACACACCGATATCTAATTCCTTGCATTCATTCATTGTGAAAAATGGCTCGGCCGTAATATGCGGACCGCCTAAAACCGTAAGAGTCAAACCCGAAGATTCTTTAACCAACTTTAATACTTCGAAGGCATTATTAATCATGGGTGTAGTCGCAGTCACCCCTACGATACCAGGATTAATTTTAATTATTCTCTGTTTAAGTTCTGCGGGAGTAAGATCTTCAGCCAAGGCATCTATAATTTCTACCTCGTAACCTTTCTTTAAACACATAGCAGCTATGTATGCCAAACCAAGCGGCGGATTCGCCTTCGTGCCTACGGAAGAAATCCAAAATTTATATTCCTCTTTACGACTAAATGGCGGATTTATCAGTAATATTTTATTCATTATTCATTTATTAGTTTTTGTTTTTTATCTCCATATTAATAAAAATGAGTCCGCCCTGTAAAAGATTCTTAACGTCTTTGAATGTCTTAATTGTCCTCACTTTTTCGATAATAAATCCCGGCCTTAAATAGAATCTTCTGTAAGCCTCTTTAAATTTCTTACCAATTAATTCAGCGGTTAAAGACCCGTGCTCAAAAACCGGCCTTTCATAGGTACCTAATTCTTCCCATTTTTTAAAAAGAAACCTTCCTTCTTTTTTTACCCGTTCATAAAATACTGTTCCGGGATAGGGAGTTGCAATGGAAAACTGCACTAAATTAGGGTTCAAACTAATAGCAAATCTTATAGTTTGATTTATCTTTTCTTCATCTTCTCCCAGGTTGCCAACCATGAAAAAAACACCTACCTCAAGTCCTACCTCCTTGGCTAGATTCACCGCTTCCTTAATCTGCTCAAGGGTAATACCTTTATTAATGCTTCTGAGTATTTCCGGATTTCCGCTTTCTGCACCAAAGAAAACCCTATAGCAACCACTTTTCTTCATCAGTTTCAACAATTTCTCTGATATAGGAGAAACTCTCATCCCGCTGGGAATGCTCCAGGCAAGATTTAACTTCCTTTCGATAATAAGCTTACAGATTTCTTCTGCTCTTTCGTTTAATAAAGTAAAATTATCATCAATAATACTAAATTCCTGTATACGATATTTTGTTTTTAAATATTCTATTTCATCCACTACGTTTTCAGGGCTCCTGAAGCGGTATCGATTACCAAAAATTTCCTTATAACAAAAATAACATTGAGTCGGACAACCCCTAGAGCTCATAACAGGGAGTGAAAAATTTTTCTTACGTGCAGGACTAGAATATCTTCTAAGGTCAAAACCTTCCCAATCAGGAAAAGGAAGCCGGTCTAAGTTATTCAGAAAACGGCGGTCACCCGTAGAGTAAAAAGAGCCGTTCTCTAAGAAGGCGATCCCAGGTATTTCTCTCAGAGGCTTATTTCCTTTAAGATAATCAAAGAGGTCTACCAGCGTTTCTTCGCCTTCACCCCTGCAGACCACATCTACAATGCCGCTCCGTAATGTTTCTTCTGGAAGAGCGGACGGATGAGGACCGCCGGCAACTACAGTGACAGGAAAGGCTTCCTTTATTTGTCTAAGAATCTCTGCCACAATATCAAAAACAGGGGTAGCTATGGTTACCCCTAAAATATCCGGTCTATAGTTATATATGTCTTTCACAATTTCTTTTATAGACTTGGCCTCTGCAAATGCATCGATAACCTTAAATTCAACTCCTTTGCTTTTTGAAACCGCAGCTAAATAGGCTAATCCTAAAGGGGGTTGCTTAGAAGCGTAATGCGAAAATGGAGGATTCAATAGAAGTATTTTCATCTATTTACCCCGTTACAAAGCCTCTTTGTAACGGGGTTTACTTTTTTGAAAGAAATAATTAGTAAATTGCCTAAGTCCATATATTTTTCTTTTGATATCAGAAAAACTTCTAATATTTAAAACCATATTAAAGAACTGCTTCGGTCTTAAATAAAACTCCTTTAACCCAATATCAATAAAATTATTGATGTCTTCACTAGTTAATCGAGGATAGTTTATCAGGGTTGTCTGCTCAAAATGCCCATCAACCCATCCAGCCCAATCACGTGGAACCAGATATCCTTCTTTTTTAACCCATTCATATAACTCTGTCCCCGGATAAGTACAAATCCCTGAAAACTGAATAGTATCCAAGCGTAGGGATTTTGCAAAGTCAATGGTTTTACGGCACGACTCCTTAGTTTCCCCCGGCGCTCCAAACATAAAACAGGCATGAATAATAAAACCTAACTTGTGCGCTGCTTCGGCAAATCTCCGTGACTCTTGAAGGGTAATATCTTTCTTCACGGAATCCAAAGCCTCCTGAGTGCCAAATTCAAAGCCGGTCATAAGCATACGACAGCCAGCTTTTTTCATCAGCGGCAGTAGCGACAAATCCATATCCACCCTTGTATTAACGCTCCAGCAGAATTTTATATTTCTTTTTAAAATCTCTTCACAAATTTCCCTTACATGCTGAGAAGACGCGGAAAAAGTATCTGTCTCAAACATTATTTCTTTAAGGTAAGGGAAAAGCTTATAATCATATTCTATCTCATCAACGACCGACTTTGCTGGACGCAGCCTTAATTGCCTCTTATACATTATGGGCGTATCACGGCAGAATGTGCAACGCCCAAAACAGCCCCGGCCGGAAATAAGTGTTAAAAAGGGGAATCTTTTTGCAGGGTCAAAGTACCATTCTGGCTTAATGTGCTGCCAGGCAGGAAATGGTAACTCAGCGACATTTATTAAGTCCCTCTCCGGATTATTAATAACCGCGCCGTTATTAATATATGAAATTCCCGGAATATCTCTTAAATTTTTTCTATTGGCTAAATCTCTAACCGTATAATCATACTCGCCTCGTACAATAATATCGACACTGCCAGCAGCAATTTTAAATGTATCTTGTACTTCTACACTAACGTGCGGACCTACTAAAACAGTAAGGCAACCTATTTTATCCTTAATTAATTTTGCATAAGAAATATCATTGTATATTGTGGGGGTCGTAGTATGAAGTACAGCTAACTCCGGCGTAAATCTATTAATTTCTTCTTCGATATCTTGCATCTTTAAATTTAATGCAGCGCCATCAATAAACCGGACTTTATGCGCGGACTTTTCTAATACTGCCGCTGTAACCAATAACCAATCAGGATGGCGCTGGACACGGCCCCGTGACTTTGCTGCCCAACGCGCAGAACGGCAAAAATTATCTACAAAAGGAGGGTTAAGTATTAATATATTCATTGTGCCCTTTTATAACTCCAGTCCACTGCAAATAAAATCAATATGGGCAACACAGGGATCCCGTAACGGCCGCAAATGCCAACTTGCCCAAAAAATATTACCCATAAATAAAAAAAGAGCGTGTATGACATAAACAGGGTTGCAAGAAACATTGTTTCTTTACTTCGCTTTATACTTAACAACATATTCAGAACACCAGATAAAAATATGAAAAGAGAAACTAATATCAGCGCTGTTTTGACTACTAAAATATGCCAATAGTATTCCGATAAGTTTTTATCCTGTGCGAAAGATTTAAACGGCATCCCCATATCAAGGACATCCCCATAACTTGTAATATACATTTTTCGCACTAAATCAAAGATATTGCTTGGATTTCCTGCATAATCAGACCCAAAATAATTGACTATTTTTTGCAAAAAGGTTTTTTTAAATTCAATATGCGGTTCTACCTTCGCTTTTACATAATAATTTTTCAATGCATCTTGTTGATACAATTCTAATATTGATATGGCCTTTTCTTTGTTATATCCTACTCCTTTATCAACTTTTATGAGCTTGCCATCTTTAATTGCAAGAACAGCGATTGGCCTAAAATCCCCGAAAACAATATAATTACGCATCATCCATGGCCCCATACAAAGAAGAATCCCAATACCAAATATCAGTAAATATCTTAAAGCTCTTTTAAAGCCCAATAACCATAATAAAAAGATAGTAATAACTACTGGCAGAAAAATTACCTGTGGTTTTGTTAATATTGCCGCACCTAATAAAATACCGCTTATAAAAATAATCAATGGTTTATTGATTTTTATAAAAAATATTAGCAGGAGAATTAATGTATAGAGTAGTCCAATAAATAACGGTTCAGCATACATAATACGGCTAAGGCAAAAGAAAGGCGGATAAAGCGATATAAAGATGGCTGCGATTAACCCCATTTTCTCATTAAATACGGCTTTCCCCAATAGATAAATAAATCCGCAAGTTAATGCTAAAAATAAAGTTAAAAATAATTGAACAATAAAATAATTGTGCCCGAATATAATATATATTATGGATAAAACTATAGGATATACCGGGTACAGGGTAGTAGGATTCACGCCATCGATAGAAAAACCTTTCCCGCTGGCGATATTAAAGCCGACTGTATCATAAATAACCGCATCTCCCCTTGGCTTACTTAAAGGATTTAAACCTAGATATGTCAACTGAACAATAAAAGATAACAGAAAAATAAAAGTAAATTTTCTAGCAGTTAAGAAATTGATAGACTTGATCTGTATTTTAACCATCTCTTTATCATCACTTGTCTATGTTATTATCTGTTTTTATTTTTAACTGAAAATATTGTCATTAATCCGCTTGTTTTAAATAAGATAAATATAAAATCTACAGGCAAAAATAATATTTTTATAAATAATTTATTGATTTTTATTTTTATTCCATGATAATTCAGAAAATATTCCAAACTGGGGATAAGACCCATTGAAATATCAAATCTTATTTTTTCCACTTTAAAACCTGTTTTTCTCATCAACTCTGAAAGGGTATCTGGAGAAAATTGATAAATATGTGTGGGGATTTCAAGATGATGCCAATAATCCCTAAACAACCTGGCTTCAAGACTATTTATATTCTGGAGCCAAATAATAATCTTCCCATCTGGCTTTAATAGGGTTTTTGCTTTTTCTATGGTTTTTAATGGGTTTGGTATATGCTCTAGGCTTGCCCAAAAGGTGATAACATCAAAGTATTCTTTGGGTAATTCAATATCGGTCAATTCACCTTTGTAAACTTTTAGCCCTAACTTTTCGTTAAGATAATTAACCATATAGCTTTCCATTTCTGTTCCATAACAATCCCATCCTGAATTTTTCAGGGATAACAAATAATTACCATTTCCGCAACCCACATCCAATATCCTACCTTTTTTATCTCCTAAACCAAATCGATAGCATTTATAATACAATTTTTCCAATAAGCTTATTTTTCGCCTTTCGTGGTATTCATAACTTTCGGGATAGTAACTTGAAATGCTTTTAGCATCTGGGCGAGGGTTGATATAAACTAATCCGCATCTTCGACACTTTACCACCCTAAATTTATTGTTATAATTTTTATCGTAATTATGCCTAAATGGAATAGCCTCATAAAGTAATTCTGTGTCATCATTTCCGCAGAGATTACAATTTACATATTCTAACTTTATTTGAATTAACATTTCTCCTAAATTTGATACCTTAGACCTTTGCTATTAATCTATTTTAATCGTGCACAAATAATCAATTCTGCTCCTAAAATATATTCGTAAGAAAGAATTTCGAAATTTTCCTTTATCAATAATTCTTTTAATTCAGTGAAGTTATACTGAGAGATATGCTCATCTGCATAACCGCGAGGTAGAAATAATTTATAAAACTGCTCAATTATCGGCCACCATATCCTGCCATAGTCAGGCGTCCCTAATATAAGATAACCTTTCGGCTTTATGACTCTTTTTAATTCCTGAAGCCAATTGTCTCTGTTAGAAATATGCTCAACTACTTCAGAACATATAACTCCATCAAAAACTTGGCTCTTAAAAGGTAAGGTATATATTGAACTTTGTAATAAAGGTATGGAATATTTGCGCATATATAAAAGTTTAGGTAAAGAAATATCTAAGCCGACAATATTAGGATGAGACCTCAATATCATACTGCTACCACAACCCGCATCGAGAACAAAGGGGATATTAATGCTGTAATTCATAATGATGCCCAACCGCTTCCTCTGCCAATATCTTTGAAAAGGGATTTTACTAAAGTAGGCCATTTCATCATAATCTGCCGATAAAATTGATTTACGCATCCGCCACAACCTTAAAAACATTATGATTAACTGAATCCCAAAAGGAATAACCCTGGCATTGGAAACTCCGTTTTTTCTTGGCCTATAATAAATTGGAACTTCTTTCGCCGTATAACCTGAAATATAAATTTTTACCAAAATTTCTTGAATGATATCAAATGATTTACCCTCCAGTTGTAATTCCTTAATTCTGTCGGCTTTATAAATTCTATAATTAGAGGACATATCTTTTATAGGAATAGCCAGACCACTTGCATAAAAATAATTCAATATCTTGCTCAAAAACATTCTCCATAAAGGCATATCCGCCCGGCCGCCAGCAACGTAACGTGACCCAATAATAACCGCGGCTTCCTTTCTATGTGCCCACATTTTATGAATGAATAAGGGGTGGTGCGATAAATCTGCATCCATAGTCAGAATATATTCGCCCTTTGATGCTCCAAAACCTTCTCTTAAGGCATTACCGAAACCGCTTTTACTCTGAACTATAACTTTTGCACCTGCTTGCTGGGCAACATTATAGGTATCGTCGTGGGAATTTCCGTCAACTACCACAATCTCACCAGAAATTTTTAGAGAATTAATAATATCACGCACATCAACAATAACAGGTGCAATATTTTTAGCCTCGTTCTTTGCTAGAATAAGAACTGTAAGGTCAATCTTCACCATAGATATTTTCTAAATTTTTAATGTACGCACCGACATCAAACATTTCAGCGGCTCTTATTCTGGCATTTCTGCCCAAGCAAGAGCGCAGTTCCTCATCTTTCGTTAACTTAAAGATCGCTTCAGCTAACTTTTTAGTATTTTCCCTTTCTACTAACAGGCCTTCCCTGTTATTTGCTATGACTCCTTTTACAGCATCTATATCTGAAGCGATAATGGGTAGACCCGAGGCCATAGCTTCGATTAACGTTATACTTAAACCGTCATAAAGAGAAGGAAGTATAAACATATCGCAAGCACTCATTATCTCAGGAATATCCAACCTGTCTTTTAAAAGCATAATACTTTTTCCGAGAGAGGACTCGTTTATCTTCTCTCTAAGATAGGATTCCAGCATTCCTTTCCCGATAATAAGTAGCTTATACTTTGGATTATCTTTAAACAGTAAATTAAACGCTTCTATGAGGTACAACTGTCCCTTTTGGGGATGCAATCTACCAATATTTAAAAGGACAAAGTCATCTTCAGCTAAGCCCAGTTCATATCTTTTCTTTGCAACTCCCTCTATATCCATCCTCCCAAACCGGGAAATGTCTATACAGTTATAAATAACTCTGATATTCTTAAGATTAAGATGCTTTTCAAAATCTCTCTTAACATGCTCTGATACTGCAATAAAACCAGAGTTGCAGAACTCTCCGGTATATTTATCTATGGCTTTTCGTATTTTATAAGTCCATTTACCATTATCTTCATAGGTATAATCGGGATTATGTAATGTGCTGATTATCGTATCCACCCCTGCTAATTTAGCAGCAACCCGGCCATAAATATTGGCAAAATAAAGGTGCGTATGCACGATATCGAATTTTCCTTTCTTTATTATCCAATACAACTTAAAAATAGCGCGCCACCACTGATACCCGCTTTTTAAGTTTAGGCAAAATACAGGAATACCTGCGCTTAGCAAATCTTCCTTAATATCCATCTTATTGAAAAGACATATCACTTCTGGATGGAATTTATTTTTATCCATATTTCTTAATATATACGCTAACAGTTTCTCTGCTCCACCCATAGTAAGCGTCTCAATTATATATAAAACTTTTAATTCTTTGGGTTTCGTTGATTTGAGTTGGCTTGTTTTAGAAAACAGTTTATTTTTACAAGAGACTATTAATCGGTAACCCTTTTCTCTAAAAATTAACCGTCCGATAATACGAAAGAAATCGCCATAAATAAAAAGGTTGCTCCACTTAGCCATTTGTAATTCAACAGGGGTAAAATATATCTCTTGAACGGTTCTTCTTTCCGCTCGCTTACAAGTCTCGTATTCTTCAATTGTGCTTATGCCCCCATGTTGAAAAAAAGAAATTATTTGTTTTGTATGCTTATATCGTAATTTGTATTTATATAACGCCCTTAAGTACCAATCATAATCGGATAATATCTTGTATCGAGTATCAAATAGCCCCACTCTTTCAAAACATCTTTTGCGAAAAAAAGTTGCCTGATGGGCTATCGTGTTTCTAATAAGATACATCTTGGTAAGTAGAGCGGGGTATTTTCCTACCCAATTCTGCGAGCTGTCTGCATAACTATTAATAACATTCCCGTAGAGAAAATCCATATTTTTATCTTTATTAAAATAATCGACTATCTTTTTAATAACCGCTGTATCATAAAATTTATCATCTGAATTCAGGAAATAAATAATATCTCCGGTTGCCTGCTTAATACCTTTATTCATAGCATCGTATATACCGGTATCTGGTTCACTTATCCAATAACTAATATGGTCTTTATATTTCTTGATAATGTTCGTAGTGTTATCTATCGAACCGCCATCAATGATTATATGTTCAATATTGCTGTAGGATTGCGATAAAACGCTCTGAATAGCCCTCTCCAAATACTTTTCAGAATTTAAGCAGGCGGTTATTATTGATACCTTTTGAGTAAATGAAGCTGGATTCATAATCTAATTTATTAATTTTTTGTAAACATTAAAGGTTTCTAGGGCTGTTTTGTCCCACGAGAATTCTTTGCATCTATTTCTTCCTTTTTCTATGTATTCATTCCGTAATGCGTCGTTGTTGATGATTTTCCAGATACAGCTACCCAATTCTTCAGGACTATCAGGAGAAAATAACAATGCGGCATCGCCCGCTACTTCTGGAATAGATGTAGCTCGAGAAGCAATTACAGGACATCCAAAAGCCATTGCCTCTAAAATAGGTATACCGAATCCCTCACATAAAGAAGGGTATACAAAGACCGTAGCATTTTCATAATAAAATTGCAAGAATTCGTCTTTCCCTTCCATATATTTGATTACATTATCTAATTTCAATTTTCTGAATACCGATACTTCTTCCTTTGAGAATTCGCTATCCCCAAAACATAGTAAATCAAAATCTGCTTCTAACTTCGATAAATAAAAAGCCTTTACTAGTGTCATAAAATTTTTATAAGGAAGTTTTCTATTCCCGACGTATAATATATACGGTTTTGCGGGAAGAAGGCTTTTATCCTTGAACGGCTTATTGCATTCTCTGGGTCCGCCAAGATAAGTAACTGAAATCATGTCATCTTTTATATTGTATATTCTCTGTAAGTCATTCTTGGTATTTTTCGAAATACATATTATATGGTCAGCGCGCATTATAGATTTTTTTTTAATGGGGATGCTGTCGCTGTGAATTTTTATGCTGGATAGATACAACTCGTGAATCATATCATAAACAGTAACGACAGTCTTTACACATCTTCTTCTTTTAACGTTTAAAGAATAATATGTTGGATGATATATATCAAAATTACCCCTTCTTAACTTTACTTCTAGCAAGGCGCTACTAAATCTATTAATAAATCTCCCCTTTACATTATTGAATATGCTTACCTCGGCGTTCTCATATTTTTTTATACGATTGATTATTTCCGAAAAATACCGCGATATGCCGCCAAGCCTTTGAAAATTATAGATGGTATCGTCATACAATATTCTCATTTATTCTCTCTATTAATTGGCTCTTCCGGGGCAGAAATCTTGCTGCTTTCATTATTCCATAATAACCGGAGCTCGCTGACAAATGGTCTTAGTTCCCCAACCATACTTCTTAACTGAAGCCGGAATGCTTCTTTTTGTTCTGGGGTTAAACTTTTTAGCTTAGAATCTACCTTGGCTGGAAACTCTAACATAAATGTTTTGGCTTTAAGTCGCAACGTCAATAATTCATGGGAGATAAATGAGTCAAGGACGGGCTGGCTAGCAATAATAACAACAGTAAAAGTAACGGCAATTATTAATGTCTTAATAAAAAACATGAATAAATCTAAAGGAATCTTTCTTCTTAATAATACAGATGCGGGTTCTTTTATAGTATCCTGTGCATCCATCTCTATAATTCTTCTAAAATATGCTTCTTTTTCTTTTTCCAGTTTTGTATAAGCCATACCTAAATCCCGGTCTTCTACGATGATAGATAAATCCGGAATAAAAAGATAATAAAAACCATTCTCTTTTCTTAATATTACCGAGTAATTTAATTTCAGAAAATACTCTAAATCTTTTTGTTTATTCATAGCTTAACCTCCTTTAAAAAATAAATCTAATCTAAAGTAAGTATAACCGCATCCTGGTTATGAAGTTTATGCGGTTTCAATGGAACATCTGCCCTGTTTAATATCTTTTCTGCAACGGCAGAAGGAGCTGCTATTGCGATATTCCCATACCTATTAGTTATTTCTTTAATGTTTCCCTCCGATATGTTTTTGGTATCTGAATCGTATTGCCGAAGATATTCAATAGGATTACCCATAGGACTACTGGCACCACTTAAGGGTATATCTGAATAAAAAGCCAGAGAATAACAAAGTTTATCCCATTCTACTATGCCGCCTCTTATTTTAGGAACAACTATTAGAGCTCTTTTATCTTGTAATAATTTCTTAATTAATATCCTGTCATCTTTACCGAATAGATTGGCGATTTCATTACCGCGAGTTACTTCGGGTGGTTTAAGATACCCCTGGATTTCAGAAATATGAAAAATTATTAGGGATATTATTATTAAAACAGATATTAACTTTTTTGGTTTCGTTGATTTATTTAGATATTTATATAAATATTGATTCAGGGATATAATGCAGGCTATTGTGATATATTGCATAAGTGGGACGGCTAATCTCCCCAAAGACCTTACCAACATAAACCTAGGATGCCATTCTGCCAGAACAAGGGCGGGCGTAGCGATATGATTAAGCCTAAAACCCAGAAAATGAATAATATACCCTAAGCTGAATATATAGAGAACAAAGGCGCAAACTCCCAAGACGAAAGGTAATGAAAAAATGTTATCAGGGGTGAATAACTGGTACATCCATTTCAATCTCATTTTCATCAAGTATAGCCTGCTGTTTTTTATTAAAGAAAATAATTGCATTATAATCAGGAAAAATAATATACCTATAGCCGTAGTTCCTAAGAATGTGAATCCTTCATATTGTCCATCTTGTAAGTTGTTAGTAGTAATGGGAAGGCCCCACTTTGTTAAATATGCGGTTGGGCCGCATCTTTTAATTTCCGGTACCTTATCATCATCCTGCGGAGGAATAAAAAAAGTCAGGGCGTCTGCGACGTGGAATCCGCCTCCAAACCCTCCGCCATATCCCCATTGCCTTCCCTGCCTATTAGCTAGAGGAGAAACAGACCATGGCACTGTATAATTTCCCTGCTGCCCCAGGACATTTAAAACAAAAATAGTTGAGGCAATACCCAATATAAACACGGTTAATGAAAAAAATAAACGCTTACGAACAATTTCTGTCTTCCTAACCATAAATTCAAAAAAGTTAAAACATATACATATAAAAAATACGAAATAAACAACAAGCGTGGGGTAATCGCAAAAAAAAGCTAAAATTAGAAAAAATATTAAAAGCAAAAAGAATGGCTTCCAATTAGGATACTTATAAAGTCGGATATAAAAATAGGCGAAAATTAAATAAATAGGAAAATGGACAACCAGAGATGGAATAGCGTAATAATGCGAACTTCTGAAGAGAAAAGGAAAAGATAAGGAGACTAATGTTACACCTAATAATTTTAGCCAAAATGATTTAACCCTGAACGAGTCCAGTAAAAGACATGTAAAATACCCAGTTAAAAAAGCACATAGTAATTCAAATAAGACAAAATAATAAAATTCAGCAAATGGGGAATAGATTTTAGAGAGTAATTTAAAGAATATAGCGAATAGCTCTACCGGTCCTCTTGTTATAGTAGTAATTTGAAATGGAAAACCTAATCTCTTAACCAATCCGATAGGAAAACTAAAAGGTTCTCTTGCATAAATGAGGTACCTGGCCCAGAATTCAAGCTGGTCGCTATTTTTAGAAATAACCGGCATATATCCAGAAAAGGGCAGGCAATTACGCCACCTTAAAGCAAAAATTGCGGTTACGCAAAAGGAGCAAAACAGGTTCTGTATAATATTTTTTATTCTCATCGCCAATTCTTATTTACTTTCAGATAATCTCATAAGAATGCCGCGGTATCTTACTAATACACAAAATATAACAGAAGACATCAAAAGTAACTTCGCTGGTATTTTATGTATATGTCTGCCGACAGCCTGTAGATACCCACATAACATATTCCAAAATAACATCCTGCGCGATAAGCCCCTTAGCTGCCTATTGAAAGACTTCTCAATATAATTATCCCAGGAACCATAGTCTGGCATCTGTCTGATATGCAATAGGACTTCTGGAACCTGCGCAAACTCGCCCAGAAGAGATAGCTCAAAAAGTAAAATTGCATCTGCTCCTATCGTTCTCCTAAGAATCCTCGCTTGCCTTAAGACGTTGGTTCTTATAACCCCGTATATCGGATAGGCGTATTGCAGGCCCCAGAGTACCACATGGCACCTAGATAATCGGTCGAGGCTGCGCGTATCTATATTGCCGCCTATTAAACCAAGGCTGTCTCCATTCACATCAACCCAATCTGCCAGGGGATAACAAAGGACAACCTTAGGGTTACGTTCTAAAAATTCTACACACCGTGAAATAAATGCAGGTTCCCAAAGGTCATGGCATGATGCCCAGAAAAAATATTCTCCCCGGGTTAAAGAAAATACCTTAGAAAAATTTCTGGCTGAACCTATATTAACCTGATTACGATAATATTTTATGCGCGAGTTTTTCTTTAGATATTCAATGCAAATCTGCTGAGTTAAGTCTGTGGAGGCATTGTCTGAAATAATTAATTCAAAATTAGTATAGTCCTGTTTTAACAACAAGTCCAGTGCCTGCCTAATGAAACGTTCGCCGTTATATACCGGCATACCAATACTAACTAAAGGGGAATTGCTTGCCATAATTTTAATATTTTCTCTTTAGCCATGCTTTTGGCCAATGAGTGATATTCTTGGCTAATTTGCTCTCATTAAATATCCACTCCGGCTGCTCCATCTTAAATTCAGGATGCCCCTTCAAAAATTCTTTTACTGCTTCTTGAGGATTATCGCGTTCCCATTCTGTCTTGCCGCGTGGAACATCGCAGAGATATTTTGTAACCCCGTCGGTAGCGATAAGATAGGAACCCACCGTTACTAAACCGTGGTAGGCGTTTAATTCGCTAATCACGTGTTGCTTGGAATGACAGGAATCAAGAATTATTAAAACCTTCTCTTCTGGCTGAATCAGGGCTTTTACCTGTTTAATAATCCTGGCATCTGTAGAATTGCCTTCGATTAAATAAATTAATGGGTGCAATTCGTGTGATTCGATAGCCTTACGGTTATGCGGCCGTATTTCAATATCAATACCGACCACGCGGCCTTTACCTATTAACTTGCATAAACTGGCGTAGTAAATCAACGACCCACCATGAGCAACCCCGGTTTCAATAATTATATCCGGCTTAATCGAGTAAATGACTTCCTGAACCCTTAATAGGTCTTCCGGAATCTGAATTATGGGCCTCCCCAACCAACTGAAAGTGTAGGGGTATTTCTGGTCCCACCCTATTTTAAGCCACTGAAAAGAGATTAATTCAAAGGCCTCTTTTGAATAAAGGGAGAGCTTGCGTCTTTTACCATTTATCTGCTGATATAACAACCTGGCTTTAGTATCGATGATTAACTTCATTGCTTATTCTTATTTTTCAAGAAATCTTTCCACCAATTAATGGTTAATGCAAGCCCTTCTTCTAGCCCATGCTTTGGTTTCCAGCCTACCTCTTCGGTAATGCGCGTTAACTCAGCGGTTAACGATAAGGGCTCTTCGGGAGATGCGATAATCTTTCCGAAACTTATTAATTCGGGATGGCCGAGTTGCCTGGCAATATAATTAATAAGCGTTTTTAATGCTATGGACCTCCCGGAAGCAATGTTAACGGGACCATCTATTTTGCTATCCAGCAAAGCCACAAAGGCTTCGGCAACATCCTGAACGTAAAGAAAGTCGCGGATCTGTCTACCATGTGTGCATGCAAAAGGCTTTCTCTTAAGCAAAGAGATAATTAGAGAGGGTATCAGTCTTTTGGTATGCTCGTATGGACCATAGGTAGAGAAGATCCTGCCCCAGGCAAAACTAAATTTCCTTTGTCTGGAAAAATATTCTATTGTTTCATATAAGTTTTTTTTGCAAATACCATAAAGGGTAGAAGGCCTAAGCGGCGTTTTCTCTTCATGACAATGCCCAAAATTCCAATCATATTCAGCACACGAACCAGCGGCTACCGCCCGCTTGCCTTTATTTTGGAAGAAATTCAGGATAAGGCCTAAACTCGCTTGTAGCCACCGTATATTCTCAGTAGAATCCCAATAGCTTCCTGGGATAGTATACCAGGCAAGATGCAACAGATAATCCGGCCTTATTTTCTTCATAAGCTCGCTCTGCTTTTTGGAATCCAAGAGATTACATTTATGCCATATTAAATTTCTATGTTTTTCAGAAGCTATTGGCAACGGATAAAAAACAGCGTGTACCTCTATGCCCTTCCCTAATAATATAGGTATAGTGTAGCGTCCGATAAAACCGCTTGCCCCCGTAAGAAGGACTTTTTTCATTTCTTAAAATCCGGATAACTCAAGTCTTTTTTAGATACAATTTTTGTGGCTAATGGCCACGGTATCTTAAATAATGGGTCATTCCATCTTATTCCTTTGGCAGATTCAACATGATAAAACTCCGACATTTGGTAATATACCAGCGTATTGTCTTCTAGCGTCTGGAAGCCGTGAGCAAAACCTTCAGGTACATAAAGCATACAATAATCATCATCTTTTAATTTAATTGCAGAGAAACTACCGTAAGTCGTGGATTTCCTTCTCAAATCGATAATAACATCGTATATCGCACCCTTCATGCAAGTTATTATCTTTGCCTCTTCGTAGGGAGGATTCTGAAAATGCATTCCGCGCAATGTCCCTTTCTTCTTGTTGTATGACAGATTGCATTGTGCAATATTGAAACCTATTCCATGCTGCCTGAACTCTTCTTTGCAAAAAGTGCGGGCAAAAAAACCGCGTTCATCCTTGTGTCCTTCAATTTTTATCAACCATGCGCCTTTAAGCTCTAACTCTTTAAAAATCATTTTAGTATAATTGGCCGGGGAATAGGTATAATAAACCTGCCCTGCCATTTGCGTACATAGCTTAACTGATTAATTATTTCTTTCTTGATATTCCAGGGGAGTATAAGTATATAATCAGGTTTATCTACCCTGATCCTATCGGGATGCATTACTGCGATGCGGCTTCCAGGGAGAAATTTATTCTGCTTAAAGGGATTGCGGTCTACGGTATAATCCAGAAAATCGTTTTTGATGCCGCAGTAATTTAAAAGCGTATTGCCTTTTGCGGGAGCGCCATAGCCAACTATTCTTTTACCTGTTTTCTTTATTTTAATTAATAATCCTAACAGTCTTCTCTTTACGTAATGAACCCTATCGGCAAAATCGCAATATGTTCTGAGCTTATACAACCCCGCTGCCCTTTCTTCCTCCAGCAGCTGGTTAATATTGCGGCTTATCTTCTTTGTCTTATCCTGCGCGTGTTTTATATAAATACGCAAAGACCCTCCATGGGTGGGTATTTTTTCAACATCAAAAATCTTTAACCCGTAATTACCGAATAATTTATTGACGGCGTAAAAACTAAAGTATGAGTAATGTTCATGATAGATGGTATCGAATTCGTTATGCTTAATCAGGTTCAATAAATGCGGTAATTCAATAGTAATAATGCCGCTTTTCTTCAAAGCTATCTTCAGACCTTTTACAAAATCGTTGAGGCGGGGATTATGCGCTAAGACATTATTAGCAATAATCAAATCTCCCTGCATCTTGTTCTGGCGCATTTCCTTTGCATATTTAGAATTAAAGAAAGCAATACGTGTAGGAATTCCCTTTTTTATGGCTATGTTTGCGGCATTTTTCGCCGGCTCTATACCTAAAACCGGAATATTTTTTTCTTTAAAAAATTGCAGTAGGTATCCGTCGTTACTGGCAATCTCAATTATTAACGAACGCTTGTTAAGGCCGAAACGTTTAGTCACGCTATGCGAATAAATCCTGCAATGCTTAAGCCAAGTATCGGAATATGACGAAAAATAAGCGTAACCGGAAGAAAATATTTTAGCCGGAGACTCGAATTCCTTTATTTGCATCAAAAAACATTTATTGCAAATATATAAATCGAGGGGGAAATAAATTGTGCCTCTATCCATAACCTCTTTAGTAAGAAAATTATTGGAAAGAGGGAATTCCCCTAAAGATAAGAAATAATTTTTTATTTTTCCCCCACAGGCCCTGCAAGATATCAAGCTGTTCTCCTCCCTTGGCTTAAGGCAATATATTCCCGTATATGCCTGACCCTCTGCCTGAATACCTCGGAGCAACTCAGGTCCTCAACTTTATATTCTTCCAGGGCAAGTTTTACAGCTTGAGACAGGCTTAATACAGGCTTCCATTCCAGCTGCCTTCTTGCCTTTGAAATATCCAGCCCCAATACGCGCTGTTCCATTCTGTTTTTCATCTCTTTGCTACATATATAACTGCCGCTGCCCCATTCTTTAAGTACATGCAAGACTAATTCCTTGACTGAAACTATGCTTTCTTTTTTCGGACCAAAATTCCAAGCTCCAGAATACTTCTTGCCATTCTGATATAAATAGTACGCTAATAAAAGGTATCCACCAAGCGGCTCTAACACATGTTGCCAGGGGCGTACAGATGTGTGATTCCTTAATAAAATGGGTCTATTTCTTAACAGTGCCCTCATGCAATCCGGGAATATACGGTTGGCTGCCCAATCTCCTCCTCCAATAACATTGCCGGCTCGGGCAGAGGCAATATTCGCGCTTCCTTCCTGGCTGAAAAATGAATGGATATAAGAAGAGGTGATTATTTCAGACGCCGCCTTTGAGGAACTGTAAGGATCCCTGCCTCCCAGAGGGTCACCTTCCCGGTAAAAATAAATACATCCCCTGTTTTCGTAACATTTATCGCTGGTTATGTTTATCGCCGTCCTCACAGATGGAGTATTTCTTATCGCTTCCAGAAAATTTACTGTTCCTATCACATTTGTATTGTAGGTACGAAGTGGAAATTTGTACGAATCAAGAACCAGTGATTGCGCTGCTAAATGAAATGCAATATCAGGTTTGTATTTAGAGAAAACTTTTAAGAGTTTTTGATAATCCCGTATATCTCCATTGACATGGTTTATTTTCTTGCCTAATCCGCAAATCTCATAGTTATCCCTTTTAGATTTTGGCGCAAGGGCATAGCCAATTACATTTGCCCCCATACTCATCAGCCATATTGTAAGCCAAGAGCCTTTAAAACCTGTATCACCGGTAATTAACACTATCTTGCCTTTATAAATATTCTCGAACATTAAGTTACCAAACCTTCCATTTGGCTTTATTATTATGCCACATATTGTTTAGATAATCCACGTCTCTTAAAGTATCCATACATGCCCAGAAGCCCGTATGTTTATAAACCATAAGCTGGCCGTTTCTGGCTACCTTCTCTAAAGCGCCTATCTCAAGGTCACAATTATCTCCGCTATCAAGATATTGAAATATTTTTTTGTTAAAAATAAAGAAACCGGCATTAATAAGACCGTCGCTTGATGATGGTTTCTCAATAAAGCTTCTTACTTGATTACCTTTTATTTTTAATTCCCCAAAGCGCGAAGTCGGGTTTACTCCGGTCAGAGTAGCCAGCTTCCCGTGCCTTCGGTGAAACTTAAGCAGGGTTCTTAGATCTATATCGGCGAGGTTATCCCCGTACGCTACCATAAAAATGCCGCTATCAATGTACTTTTCAATCCGCTTTAGCCTCGCCCCTTTCAGCGCCTTATCCCCGGTATCGGCAAGGGTAATCTTCCATCCCGCTTCATCATGGGCGCCTAACATAGAAACCCTGCTGATCTTGCCTAATTCAATGGTCACATCGTTTGTCGTCAATTCATAATGATAGAAATATTCTTTTATCATTTCACCCTTATAACCCAGCGCTAAGATAAAATCTTTATACCCGTAATGCGCATAGATTTTCATAATATGCCAGAGGATCGGACGATTTCCTATATTTACCATCGGTTTCGGCCTGAATTCAGTTTCTTCCCTTAGCCTTGTGCCTAAACCGCCGCATAAAATTATAGTTTTCATAGCCTCTGTCCTTTCGTTGGCAACCTAACCAATTTAACAAAATTATAATCTTTTATTGCATTGGCATATTCGATAAACTCTCTATAGATTAGATCCTCCTTCTCTTTATATACATTCATGATTCTTATGGGATACGTTTCTTTTAATTCTGGGGGATTCCCCCCTATTTCCTCAACAGTTATAGCCGGCCCCGCACTAAAAGGCATCATACAGTATTTGTTTAAATAAAGAAAACAACACTGTGCTCTTAATTGCTGTTCGGCAGAAAGCGGTTCAATAATTAAATTGGCTAAAATATTAAAGTATTCTTTTCTGGATTTCGGCTCGATTGTAAAACCTAATTTGTCATAAAAAGTATCTCCGGCAATAACCGTTGGGATGCCTCTTAGTGCCGGCATTTCAACTCCGGCGGTTCCAACGCAGGTAACGATAAGGTCAGCTACATTCAAAACTACAGCTGCATTAATTACGCTATCCTCAGGGATAAATTTCATATGAGCAGGCAAACCTTGCATCATTTTTTTTAGACTTATATCTTTTGTTGGATAGAATCGGCTTGCGGGATGTTCTTTAAATATCCAATTCTTTGATTTATCATTCAAGGCAAATCGATATGTCTGAACAAACCAATCATAATAATCCCTAAAAAGCATAGATTTAAAACTTGAATGAGGGTAATCATTAAATGCGTGCAGCATTATAAAAATCAATGGTTTATCTGGAAGGCTAAAATCTTTCAAGAAATTCTCTCTTGTCTTGTCGCTCTCTATATTATTGTTATAGGCTATGGAAAATACACTGAAAGAGGAATCTTTTTTTCCTTCAATAAAGTTCTTAAAATCCTCTTCTATACTGTTTTTATAATCTTTCACCAATGAGTCTACTTCTCCCTGAGATGGTTTTTTAGGATAATCGTACATCTGTTTTAAGTTTTTAAGTACATAAAAATTAAAGATTTCATGGCCTCCGGCTCTACCATAGACAGGTATATTCTTCTGCATAGCTACTCTCGATAACGGACCGACGCCCATACCAATATAATGCGATACTAATACCGCCTCTATTGGGTACTCATTTAAAATTGCCCGGGCTTGTTCATCGCGCATTAACAGAGTAAAAAATACTCTTGCTATTCTAGTATCAAAACGGTGAAGCGTAGCCATAGAGTATCTAGCTAAATATCCATCATAAATAAAATCACCGTAAGGAATACCTCTATATTTAAATGAATGGATTCTATTAGTTAATAAAATATAAACTACATAATAATAAATGGAAGCTGCAATGAACCACAATTTTGTCATTATGGGTAACTTCTTAAATTTCAGAAATCTCGAATTAGCGGAATAACTGCGCAAGATTTCTTTATCCGTACGCTCGAATTCTATCCAGGCGATACGTAAGTTTTTTGCATGTGAAATCATCTTTCCTACAACTGCATTCGCATGATTTATCACAGGATGGTAAGATGTTTCAACCAAGACAAAGCTATTTATATCGGGTTCTTTAAATCTATCCCAGAAAATCCTATTAATATCAATGAAATTATTATTTTCTATTAACAATGCCCCCTCCATTGGTTTTAAGTTGTAAGGAAAAACTCTTGCATTTGATTATTATCTTGATTACTTAACCGATGAATTATCTTGTAGCCATATCGCTCTAATAGTGTAAGACATTTTTCTGTAACTCCAGGGTTATGGTTTTCATGAGTTGATAAATTTATAGCCGGCTTAAATTGTTCGATAATATTCTGAGCGCCAACCAAAATATCATATTCAGCTCCCTCTGTATCAATTTTAATAAATTGGGGGGGTAAAATTTCTTTCCTGGAAAATAAAATATCCAATGAAATAGACTTTATCTCAATTATGGGAATTGGCTGGCTAAATAAAGGAGAACTGGCAATATAAGTGTTTGCAACTGTGTTTTTGCTATCAGAGAAGTTTAAAACCGTCTCTTTATCTGATATGGCATAATTATATAATTTGATATTATTTGGCTTATTTATTTTAATATTGTATGCCAGCCTTTGAAAATTTTTCGGCATCGGCTCAAACGCATAAACCCTGCCTAAATTACCGACTAACCGGGATGCAAATAACGTAAAATATCCGTAATGGGCCCCTATGTCATAAACGATATTATCTGGCCCGATATAAGCGTTCATTATATTCTGAAGATTAGATTCAAAATTACCCAAGATATATTCATTATTAGTATCCGCGGAAAAACCCCACCTTAGGCCTTTTAATTTCCCATTAATGATCTTTACCGGTCTTACCCGCTTTCTAAGTAAGATTTTTAAGAATTCAAGGTACAATATTATAAATTTATTTTTCATTTAAAGCCGGCTTCATACAATTCTTAGGCTCTTTATTCACCTACGACAAAGAATGATGGCCAAGGATCAAAATAAAACTTTTGTAATTTTATTTTATTGATTCCTAAACATTCCTTTAACGCCCCCGTTTCACCTGCCCATTTTTTGACATTTAATTCATCAAAGGCAACGATGCCGCCTTTGGGAACCAGCGGCAAAAACTCCTGGAGTGCAACCTTTGTTGGCTCGTAGAGATCGAAATCTAAGTAGAGTAAGGCGATAATCAGTTCCGGATTATTTCTTCTATATTCTGGTATAGTTACTGTTGCATCGCCGCGAATTATCTCACATTTGGGAATATGGGGTATTGCCCTGTTCATATCGCCTAATTTGATAGCCATTTTCAGAATATCATAACTTGAACCGGAAAACATCTTCTCATCTGCTAATTCCGAATCTTTCTCAGAAATCGACCTGAACCCTTCAAATGTATCAAAACCGATAATCTTCCTTGTCAATGCATATGGCTCTAAAATTGAAGATAGGTGGTAATATAACATCAGACTTCCGCCCTTATAGACTCCACATTCTACAATTGAACCTTGAACATTAAGTATTTTCTTGAATAGCTCAATTCGAGTCAAGTAATCTGTTAATCGCTGTCTTTTAATAAATAAAAAAGGGTAATCTATATACCCCCTTAGATCCATTTCTCTTAAAAATTTATCTCTCTCTATATCGTATTCTTTCTCAACCTGGTTCTGATTCCAGATGCTATTCTTTGTTTTCATATTATCCTCCTTGCCGGATAAATAACCAAATCTCTGCGGGTTAATGAAAACGGTTGCCTTATATCCTGCTTATACATCTTAGCTGCACGGCCTTCTTTTTCTGCAATTTTAATAAGGATATTAGTATCGAGAGTTAAAGTATTAGCCCCGAGTTTTATAGAAACTTTTTCTTTAAATAATTTATCGTATTGTTCACGATTGCTCTCAAATTCTTCTAGAATCTTTAATTCTTCGCTTGTCTTTTTCCTTGATTCAAATTCTTCCTTAGTTTTCTTTTCTGGTATTTCGGCAATAAGGATATGCCCTTCTTTTTTACAAACACGGATTAATTCTCGGATACACCGCTCTACCTGTTGCATATTTTCTAAATAGTGCATGACCGCGTAAATAATGACTTTATCAAAAAGTTTATCCTTAAAGGGCAGCTCAGTTGCCAACCCCCTACAAAATGCTATATTACAAAGTTTCATAACCCTGCAATTCTCTTTTGCCTTTTCCAATACTTTCCCGCCGGCATCGAGTCCATAAACATATTTGCATTTTTGCGCAAAGGGAATTGTTAAAAGGCCGCTTCCGCATCCCACATCAAGAACTATATCATTCTTCTCCAATGGAATTTTTGAACAGACATCATTCACGATAATCTCAGGCGATACGTATACCGGACGCCCCGAAGCAAAGTAATCTCCCATTTTAACCATTTGCTCAAACATCTCAATTGCTTTCTTATTAGAATACATTTAGCCAGCCCCACTGAATTCCCTTACAAAAGACTCAAGTAAACTTCTGTCGATGGAGGCATAAATTGGTATCGGTACACATTTTTTAAAATCAGGATTAAACATGTTTCTCTCTACGTCAAAATGATATGTGCCCGTATATATACCGACCCCTTTTAGCCAATCATCCACTTTATTAAGGATTAACTCATCTTCAGATAAAAAGGGGTAACATAATGGCGCCATGTCGTCAGGATTATCTCCGTCTAATAAGAAGGATTTATTCTTTAGGTTTTTCAAAAGAAATAAAAAGTTACTATTCTGTTTACGGAATACCGCCTTAAGTTCTTCGTAATTTTGCGGCAGCTTACCGCTTATTCCTTTACAGGCAGGATAGGTCAAAAGAGTCGCGTACCATTTTTGTAAATCAATTTGTGAATCTGGTAGATTTCTTTTTGCGATAGCTTTTCTATAAAAATTCACATATGTCCACTCACCCCGCAGAGATTCCCAATATTCTTTTAATGAAATCTTATAATCCAGTCTTTTTCTTATAGCATCTAAGTAGGTTTTATTATTTACTCTTAAGGCGCCGGCATAGGTTATTTCAAATATCTTAGGCAAAGAAAATAGCGCAGTATCTCCAAATTCGCCCACCCTGATGCCATAAGATTTACCCCAAAAACAATGGGCACAATCTTCTATTACGAGAATATCTCTATCACTAATAATTTTGCGTATTGCTGGAAAATCTTGTGGATACCCCCAGAGATGATAGAGCAAAACAGCTTTCGTCTTCTCCGTGAATTCAAGAGAAGGAAACCCCGGGTCTATGGCTGATAAAACACACTTACTCATAAATCGGGGGGCAAAGACCTCATCATGCCTGTTTATATTGGCAGCGCAAAGGGATAAACTGATACCCACCCTCCCAGAGCTTATTAAAAAGATATCATCTGTACCCATATCTTTTCTGACTGACTCTAAGAAATTATTTTTATTTTTGTGGAAATAATGTCTTATATAGGTTCTAAGGTCAAGCGTTTGATAATAAAGGCATTCTTTCTGATAGAGCATATTTATTCTTGCGGCGGCACTTTTATAACCTGATAGTAAGGAACGATTTTACCGCCATAACTTAATTTATAAGCCCCTCGCTTAGGGCTATTTATGCCAACCATGTCAAGCTCTTTTATATTTAAATTTTCATTTAAATAAATACAGCAATCATGCAGGTTTTTTGTGCCCACCCCTAAATCCTTCCATCGAAGGTCGGTTCCCACAAAAAGATGATATGCCCTAAACCGGTCATAGATAAAAAAGCTGGCTACCGCCGGTTCATCATTCATATAGGTCACAAATAACTTACCTGCCTTAGCCTGTATCAAATTTTGGCATATATTCTTTAAGGCCCTGATTCCAATCTTGGGCCTTTCAATTTCTTGTTTTTTAAAGTTCATATCGTGGAGACTGTTTAACAACTCTATGTCATCTGATTCCCGGGTAATAAAACGGTTATTCTCTGTTCCCTTTTTCAAATCGCGCCTTCTTAACCTCGCATAACCAGTAGTCTCGGTAGGTCTTGATATATCCAGGTGGCTAGTGTAACAGATATTAATCCTATAATAGCCCTTTTCCCGTTCATAATAATTTAGCCAGTCAAAAGGACGCATATCAATAATAGTCCAGTGATTGCTGAATTCGACCCGAGAATAGCGTTGGAATAAATATCCTGCAAAGGTTTCTAAAATATTAAAGGTATGTTCATTGCGCTCGTATTCATCTAAACCGGAAAAATCCCGCATTATTATTCCGCTAAAGGCCTGATAAGGCATTAGTTTCATCCCTTCGGATAATTCTATAAAAGCAAAACCCGCCAGACTCTCTTCCCCTTTAGAGTACCTGAGATATTTCACTGGCTCTCCATAACTTTCCAAGAAATAACTTTTATGGAAAACCGTACCCTGAGGAGACGAATCAACAAAAATATCCCAATCCTTCTTATTCCATTCGCTGATAACCATATCCTAAGCTCGATTCAGAATCCCTATGAGTAGTTCGATAACCCTATTAGTAGAACCGCAAATATTAACCTTATCTATGTGCTTATTTCCAGTAATGGAAGATTGCGGCAATCTTAAGATTATTTTTCTTATCTGCTCTGCATTCTTTAGTGTCGGAATATCAAAAGGGGTTCTGTTCCATACTATATCTTCAACCCTGGAGTTGCAAATTGAGAAAGCCGGTTTTTTCATAATATGCGCTTCAAGAAGAGGCATTCCGAAAACACTGAACGTAGCATCGCAATGATAAATAATCTCTCTTGAATCGTATTTATCTGCAACAGCGCATATGCCTTTGTCGTTTAACGGTTCAAGTAACGGCGCAAGATTGTCAGGACTTTCACTCGGATGATGTTTTACTATGAGCTGTATTTTTTTACCCGAAGTGGCTAATTTATTTAAGGCTTCCGTAAGAAACGACAGTGCTTTTTTTTCGTCTATGCCATAAAACAGACCGCGGTCGAATTTAATATTCCGGCTGTCAGAGCCTAATGAGATAGTATCTGAAAAATACGCTACCGTGGGGATATCAGTTTTCAAACCTATATCTCTAAAAAAATCCGGCTTCTGATAATGCTGGGCGTATGACTGTATCGATTCAAGATAAGGATGTCCTAAAGCAACGACTTCTGTGCCGTCAAACTTATACTTATCTTTGATTTCAAGAGCGATAGACCGATTCGGTACAATGATGATATCCGGAAACAGGCATTCGCCGTCTTTTGTAAAACGAAATAGCGGGTCCATCCAGTAATCAATGACAGAGACGCAGGTCAGCATCCTTTTCTTCGCGGCTTTCCAGATTTCGATTTCATTCTTAACTGACCTGCTTGTTCCTGTAATAAGGAGGTCCGGTTTACTCATATTCAGCATATTATCCATATCTGACTCTTTGGCAGGCACGATCTCTTGCGAGTCAATCCCCTGGCTTCTCGCATATTGAATAGCCGGCCCGGCACAGAAGATATCCAAAGACACATCTGGCATCTTAGATAACTTAGCAATAACCGGCAGACAAAAATTTAATCCGCCAACGTCATGAAAATACCAAAGAATCTTATGCATCTGTTCTTAACTGATTTATATTGCGCGCAACTTTATGAAAAGCCTCAATTACGTCGTCTAAATCCGAACGGCTTAAATTTGCGTGCATCATTCCTTGGTTGAAGAATTCGACCCGATGCAGATGCTCGGCATTCGGACACAGACCCGGACGGTAAACTGCTTTGCCTTTATACCACGGGCATTTAAAGGGGCATCCCTGCCTGCCGTAAGCAATCTTCTTTTGATATATCGGTTGATAGTAAAGCGGCTTGACATACCCCTGGCCGACGAGTGGTCCCTCGTTCTCCCTGAATTCCATTGGCTGCAATTCAGCCCTTAAGGCAGTGACAAAAACATCCCTGGTAATTCCGGCCCCGGCCCTCTCAGGATAAAAGTGGAAGCCGTGTGTGTAATAGGCGTGGGTAGCCTGAGAGCGCGTCCCGGCGGGTTTAATAAAGTCTATGCCTGAGAGGTGCTTATTGATGTAATCTACATTCTCAATTCTCTTAGCCACTAATTTAGCCAGTTTTCGCAACTGAACCCTGCCGATAGCTGCGCCGATTTCTGTCTGTCTGAGATTAAAACCGACCATATCAGTTATCGCGGTCATACCCATATCTTCTACGACGGTCTCAGCGTGATTGCGGATTAATCTGATTCTCTGCGCTAATTTATCGTCGTTAGTGACAACCATTCCTCCTTCCCCGCAGTGTATATGTTTATGGTAATTTAAACTGAATACGCCTATATCTCCGAGCGTGCCAGCATACTTATCTTTGTAGAGCGCGCCCGGGGCTTGGGCAGCGTCTTCAATAACCAGCAGATTATGCCTGCGGGCTATACGATTAATTCTATCCGCATCATAAGCTAATCCAAAAATATCAACCGCTAGAATGGCTTTTGTATATTCGCTTATTCTTTCTTCCACCGATTCCGGAGAGAGACAGAAGTAATCAGGCTCGACATCGGCAAATACCGGTATTGCGTTAAAGATTATAGGCGCTACAGCCGAGGCAGTCATTGTCCAAGGGGATACAATAACCTCATCCCCTGGCCCGACGCCAACTGCCCCCATAGCTATATAAAGTCCGGAGGTATTTGAATTAACCGCGATGGCATGCCTGACCTTAAAATATTCTGCCCATTCTTTTTCAAACGCCTGAACCTCCCTGCCGCCCAGGAAACCATCACCCCAAGAACCAAGGTATTTTGACAAAACCCCTGAACGCATAACGCGCTCTACCGCCTCTATTTCCTGCCTGCCTATGGTATTGTATCCCGGGAATTTATTTTTTCTTACCGGCAAACCGCCTTTAATAGCAAGTTTTTCCATAATTTTTAGTGGACATTCTCCATAATTTTTGCCAATATTATTTCTGTTTTTAAGGCATCTGTGCCTCTTACCAGTAGTCTTGCCTTATTTTCCAAGGCATCCGCTAAATTCGCCACCACATCTTCCAACAACGCCGGGGATGTAGTTACAGGATTTTGCGGTCTCAAAACTTTTTCTTCAGAATAATAGCGGTCATGGGTTATCATATACCGTACCATGTTCCTGCTAAAATCACGAAAGGTTATACGCCCATTTTCGAAAAATAAATCTATTTCGCCTATACCGTAATATCTTTTATCCAGGCCTACAAAATAAGCCCTGCCCTTTTTAAAGCGTATTGCAAAATCTAACGTCGGGTCATCGCGGCTATAATCTATTCTTTTACCCAAGACTTCTATATCCACGGCGTCGCCGAGAAAGCTAATCAATAAATGAAGAAAATGCGAACCGTTATTGCGCAAGCCCCTGTTGTAATAGACTACTGCGGATAGGAAATTACCGTATCCCCCGGATATAAATCTCTCCTGAATCCGGATAATTTCCTTCATCCATTGTCTCTGGTAATTTACTGCAACTATAATTGATTTCTTCTCTGCTTCCTCTACTATCCTGACACTATCTTCTAAACGTAAAGTCAGGGGCTTCTCCATAAAAATCAACCCTGGTTCGTATTTTAAAACTTCCTTAAAAACCGGATAATGAAATTCTGTCGGCACGGTTATGCTTACGATATCCGGCCTGACAACAGAAAGCATCTTGCCCATACTCTTATAGGCTCTGGTTTCCCAAATCCTGGCTGCTCTCAAAGCCTTGTTTTTATCAATATCAAAAATCCCCTCCAGGGATATACGGTCAGAATTATAATAGGCATGGGCATGCGTGGCGCATCTTCTCGTATCTTGCGGCCGGTCATAAAAACAGCTGATTTTGCCCGCGCCGATAATTACGGCTTTAAAAATTTTCTCTTTAGACCTTGACATACCTGCGTGTAATATGTTTATTGATTTTTAGTAAATGCGGATTCTTCTTTAAAAAATTTATAACGTCCAAACAACTAAAGTTAGGATTATTTTTGTATAAATTTTCAAAAATAACCCTGATCAGCTGATAATCCTCTTTAGTGTCCAGGGTAACTGTCAATTCAGGCCAACGCAAAGCCCCACGAAACAAAAGCGTAAAAATCTTAAAGGGGTATTTGCCGGAATAAAACGGCAAAGAAACATGCTCTCTGTCAAGGGGGTCACGGGATGAACGTTCGATAAAACTTAAATCCTTTGTAGAAAAAACCGATGCCCCAAACCCATTGGGAAGAGTGCGGTTCCTGCCCCAAAATCCCCCTAACTGCACATAGTTATAAGCAGGATATTCTTCTAAATATTTACTAATCGCCCGGTCAATAAGCCGCGGGTCATTCAGAGGGCAATCCCCGGTTAACTCAACAATAATATCGGCTTTAACGGATTTCGCTGCATCCAGTACCCTTTTTAACACATCAAGCTCGCTTCCCCGGAAAACCTTTACCCCCATTACAATACCGAGAGTTACGACCGGGTCGTCTTCTTTATTGGTTGTCGTAGCGATTACTATTTCGTCAGCAAGCCTGGATCTTTTTACCCTCTCAATCATATGCCCCAGCAACGGTTTATCTAATACCCCTAACATTATTTTACCGGGTAGCCGCGTAGAAGTCATCCTTGCCTCGATAATGATGGCAATTTTTAGTTTTTTTCTGCACCGCATTTCAAACGCCTCAAAATTCTTTGCGGATTTTCCAATGACGCCTTATCGATGTTGCTCTCCCAGGATAGCCGCCGCATATATTCACATTTAGCGCATAAAGGATGTTCGAACTTGCGCAATTCCACCTGCATCTTTCTAAAAGCATGGAGCCTGTCGCCGTGCCAGATATCATATAGCGACTCCCTATTCAAATCTCCTACCAGCGTGGTATAATTCCAATCGCCGCAGCAGATACAAACGCTTCCATTGAAGTTAACTGCTAAGCCATAGAACGGGACAGGGCAGACCCAGGCAGGTACTAATTCTTTTTCGCCCCTTAACACCCTGCCACTGCCTCCTTTGCGGTCTACTAAGGGATCAAAGGTAATCTCATCAGCGATCCCTGAAAAATCCTTTGTGAATTTTTCTTTTAATTTAGACGGAATGCCTATATCCACCAGTTTTGCCTCAATGTACGGCACTCTGCTTTTATGCTTCTTTTTTGCTTCGGCGAGTAAATATAAATTGTGTTTTATATCATCGTATCTATATTTGCTTCTTGTTATTCTCCGGTACGCTTCATTCTCTACGGCGCCCTCAAATGAAATCCTGATAGAATCTAACTTTGCCAAGATTATCTTTTCCGCCATATCGGCATCTAATAAACTTGCATTTGTGGTAGTATCGACCTCAATTATTGCCGGGCTTGCTTTTGCATATTGAACCATCTCAATAAATTCGGAATGCAGCAAAGGTTCGCCGTCCTTGAAGAGTTGAACCCGCTTTATTTTTGCAGGAGAAAAGGCATCCAGGCCATCAATTATCTTCTTAAAAAACCCAAGCGGCATATCTCCTAAGGGGCGCGGATAAATCTGCTTCATTAATTTACCGTCCCCCGTAGGGCAATAGGTACACTTAAAATTGCACCTGTTCGTCGGCTCCACTAGGACTATCAAAGGAGACGGTAACGGTATCGTTTCAGATAATATTTGCAGTTTATGGCGTTGCATATAGTCTATAATTTTCTTTTGCCAGTACCACTGCTGTTTCAATTGCCTGTATTAAGCTGCGCGGGCTGGCAATCCCCTTTCCTGCCTTGCCATACGCAACCCCATGGTCCACTGAAACCCTGATAATCGGAATCCCGACGGTAATATTTATTCCTTCTATCTCTTTGTATTTCCCGTCAGCACCATATCGAAAACCCAGTAACTTGGTGGGAATATGGCCTTGGTCATGGTACATCGCTACGCCGATATCGTAGATGCCGGCTAAAACTTTACTCCACATTGTATCTGCGGGCAATGGCCCAATTACATCAATGCCTCTTTTTCTACATACCATAACTGCGGGAGCAATCACCTTAATTTCTTCATCACCCATTTTACCTTCTTCTCCTGCATGGGGATTAAGTCCGCAGACAGAAATTTTCGGTTTCTTTACTCCAAAAAGTTTACAGGCATAATTTGCTAATTCTATTGTATTCGTAACTCTTTCTCTAGTGATTTTCTTAACGGCATCCCTTAAGGGAGTATGGGTGGTTACATGAATCACTCTAAAATTACCGTCTGCCAATAGCATTGCATATTTTTTTGTTCTGGTTAAAGCCGCAAACATCTCTGTATGGCCTGCATAACGTAACCCCCAGCCACCCAACTTAAAAGAGCGTTTACTTATGGGGCCGGTTACCACAGCCTGAATCTTTTTATCCAAAGCTAATTCAATTGCTTTCCTGATATATTGTCCTGATGCCTTACCTCCCATAGCTGAATCTTCTCCAAAACGAATCTTTTTTACATTTACATTGTTAAAATCTAACACGGGAATTTCATTTTCATTAAAAACGATACTATCAAATTGGTCATATCCCACAATATTGTATTCTGCTTTATTTTTAATTTCTTGACAAAATTTTTTAGCCTCTGCTAATGTATTTTTATCTCCCAGGATAAACGGTTTACAAATTTCCCTGGTCTTTCTGTCGCATAACGCCTTAACGGAAATCTCTGGACCAATACCAGCTGGTTCACCCATAGTAATTCCTATAATTGGCTTTTTCATTTTGGCACCTCAGTTTCAAAGCGTAAAGTTTTCTGGACTACTTCTTCAACCTCAATTAATTCTTCATATGTATCTGCAACTATAACTATCTGGCCTACCCTGTCAGCGCAATTTTTATAATCCTTGATTTCATCTCCGGCCTTAACGAAGAGAAAAATATTTTTTACCCCCTTTTGCTTTTTTAGCTTCTCAACACCGGTTATGCTTTGTATTATTCCCGGTTTTGGGAAGACTGTTGTGGTCTTTGACCATTTGCACCACTTGGGAATCAGGTCTAAAGGGTCCAGAGGCTTTCCCGCGGCAATATCCATTGTGGCTTTCAGTAAATCTATTCCAAAAGAATACGGCTTTCTATATTGTGAGTCAAACCCTCCCGAGGTGCGTGCTGTGACTTCAATTATTTTTGGTCTGCCATTGACCAGGATTAAATCTCCCTTGAATGCCCCGTTATCAACGCCTAAAGCCCCTGCTGCCTTATCCATTAATCTATACATCTCTAACTGAATTTCTGCGGGAAGCAAAGAAGGGGTCAATGAACCTATCTGCACGCTGTATTTCTCAATGGGCCTGAAGAGCCGATCGGAGATTCCTGCGGGATATAATTTTCCTCTATAGAGCACTGTATCAACGCTGTATTCCGGGCCATTCAAAAACTCCTCTATGATGACTTCCTTTCTCTGGAAACATTTTTCCATAGCCCCATTAAAGGCAGCGGCTGTTTCTGGCTCATTGCATAAGACTGTCAATCCCCTGCTGGCGGAATTATCCGCCGGCTTTACCACGCAGGGGAAACCGATTCTCTTTACGGCTGCCGCGGCCTCCTTTTCGTTCTTTGCGGTTACAAACCTAACTAAATCTATTTTTTTTCTGTTTAAGATTGTGCGCGTCTCTATTTTATCATCGCAATTAAGCGCTGCCTGTGGGTCTATGCCGGGTAAACCCGCTACTTTCGCAGCCATCGCCACGGTATATGCTGCCTCACAGCCCTGGGTATAAACAGCTATTATTCTGTTTTCTCGTTTTAATTTCTTTGCCAACTGCACATGGCCTTTTACATCCTTGATGCTTAACTGAAAGAATTTATCCGCATACCGGACAGCCGGGGCTTTGTCGTTCAAATCTGTAATATAAACAAAGTAACCCAGTTCTTTTGCTTTCTCAACTGCAGCGATCTGCAATATCCCTGCACCAACTATTAAAATCCCTTTTTTTACTGTCTTCTCCTGCTTCATTGCCGGAAAACCTTGATTAAATCGCTATAGGACCCTATACGGATATCTATCTGCTTCTGTTTAGCCCCGGGCTTCGTCCCCGGCTCAAAGAGTACGGTCAGCATACCCAGTTTCTTCGCAGCCTTAAGGTCTATTTTATCGTCATGCGAAACATAAACCGCCTCACTCGGCACTACGCCCAGTTGCCGGATACATTCCTTATACGGCTTTAAAGAAGGCTTGGGATCTTCATATCCACAAATTATCGTATCAAAAAAATGATATAATCTTGCTTTCCTTATTCTATTCACCTGCGTTTCTTCTTTTCCGTTGGTTATTATGCCGAGCTTAAACCTTCTTTTTAAAAAATTTAAACATTTAATTACCCCGGGAAATAGACGTTCTTCGCTAATCTGGAATAAAAAATTATTTACTATCGGCGTTACCAATGTCTGGCTTTTATTTAACCGGCTTAATGCCTCATTAATATGATATTTATATTTTGGCCCTCTCTCTTTAAATATCTTCCAAAAGTATCTGCTGAAGTCTTTTAATTCTAACTTGTTTTCGACAAATGATATCGTCCTTTTCCATCTATTTTCTATCCAGAATTTTTCATCTACCAGCGTATCATCAAAATCAAAGATAACGGCTTTGATATCCTTTTTTCTCGATAAGGTGGCATTTTCTTTTTTGACTTTCTCCGTCACTGCCATAAAAGATTAAATTATTTTCTTGAAATCGTATATATAGTTATTATCTTCAATATTTAAAATTATCTCCACCACCTTAGTATTAGCTTCATTATTATAAACAGGAGAAATATTATTCTTATAAACAGACCCCCCTATAACTAGCGTTGTCATAACTACTAAATCATAGGTCTGTTCTAAGGCCTTTTTATAGTCAATGATTTTATGCCCGTAAAAGACCTTCCCGTATTCTTCGGGTAATCCTGAACAGATAGTTATCTTTTTATTCTGCAGATATTTTAGAAGAAACTCGGTAACGGTCCCTGCGCCATACAAAAGAACTTTTTGCGAAGAATTCAGAGCTTCAAGTAAATCTTCCGTCAGGCTTCTCTTGTATTTAATCCCTACCATTCTCTTATCGATATATTTATCGAGTATGGGTTTCCAAAATTTTTTTTCAAGTTGATAGCTTATAGAGCTTAATTCCTTAATAGGATTGGTTTTTGTTGAAACTCCGCCGTGATATACGCAATGGCTCAATACCGCAACTTCTCTTTTCTTCCTTTTAGCCAGATGCGTAAATATAAACTCGCTCCAGCGGTTTCTGCCCGCCCTTAAAAAAGCGGGGACTGATTTGAAAACTTCTTTTTTTACAAACATCAGGCATCCGCAGATAGCATCGCACATCCTATATTCGGCCAGTTTAATTTCTGATATCCGTTTATTTCTGTTTTTTGCTTCCAGGGTTATCATATTATCAACCTGCACTAAATCGTAACCGTTATCCTGTATTCTATCCGTATTAGGATATAGCGTCGTCAGGCCTAAGATATCCGCAACCCGGTAATTCTTCATAAATGCCTCATACCATCCGGCGGTAAAAATAATATCGTCACCCACGAAGAGTATATCGTCTTTTTTACCGATAATCTTGAGGGCGGCGTTAAGACTGTCTTCCCGGGCTGCCTTTTCTTTGATAATCAATAAATCAATATCAAGGGGAAACGTTTCTAATAAAGAATTAATGCATCCTTTCAGGACCTCTTTACCTAATGCATTTATTAACGCTATTTTCATATATACTGTCCCCTAATTCGGTAAAGGTAAAACCTGCCTCCGCTGTCCCAAGCATAAGAATGGGCTTACATATTTTTGACCACGGCGGCAAAGCTGACCAATCATTTAATAAATAGTGTCTCGTATATGCCATCTCAAAATCAATACCCAGATAACTGCATAGAAGCCTTAAACGAAATGGCGGGTCTAATCCTATATCAATAATGTACCATCCGGATTCATTAATGATGAGGTCAAATTTAACAAGATACGCAGTTAATCCCAATAACTCTATTACTTTTGACAACTTTTCAGATATCGTTTTATGTTCTGGGCCTAACGACGGCAATCCTACCGCTGTTAAACCTTCAAACTTTAAAAAAACTGATACCTGCCCAGAATAAAAATTAAGACGATAATGAACCCCCTTGACTTCTTCCTGAAGGAGAAAGACCTTACGAAAGAACATATCGGGAGTGGTTGGTAAAGGCGGGGTTTTGCCGTTGACAATACGGTGACAGAAACGAGAGGATTTGCCATAATCGGATTTCAGATAGTAAATCTTTGCAGGATCGACTTTCCCAAAATTTAACCTATCAAATAAGTGCGTCGGGGGGATGGGGATATCGAGATTCTTTAAAAATTCATAAAATCTGAACTTATTCAAACAGATATCCACTGTCTCTCTACTAATATAGGGTATATCTAAATATTCCGCTACTTCGCTAGCGGCCTCATAGGCAAAATGATAAGCAGTAGTGAATATTTTATCTTCCTTAGTAAATTTTTCGGCAATAGCAACTTGTTTTAAGCCCTCAACATCTGTATAACCTACGTTGTAAAATTTATCGGCTAATTTAACGCCGGGGGCTTGTGGGTTCCTATCTGTAGCCACCACAAAAAAACCGAGTTTCTGCATGGATAATAGATATGGCAATTGGTCAGTATTACAACCTAAAAATAGTACCTTTTGTTTCAAGGATATCTCCTTAGTTTATAAACCGGCCTTCTTAGGTAACGCAAATTTCTCTCAAGATATTCTCAAGCTTAGTTCTGTTGTCATCTTTAATTATCCTGAATCTTCTCCCGTGAAAAAATCCGTCGCCTTCGCCGTATAAAATTGCTGCTGTTTGAAAGGATATTTTCGGCAGAGGCAGGGGATTATCAGTAAGGATATTTATTACGTACTTGATAAAATCAAAATCGGTGCTCTCCGGTAAAAGTTCGTCCAGGACCAAGTCGCCTCCGAAATCTAAATGTAGCTCAATCAAACGCGGAAAATCGCCTTTTCTGCATCTGCAGCACATTAGAAAGGGGGTAGTTTTAAATTGCAACTTATTGATAATATCTTCGGCTAACTTCAAAATACGTTTTTCTTCAATAGTACCGGTAAATATTGAAGGGACGGCAAAGCCCGCCCCGGATACCTCTCCCTGTTCATTTATTTGATTTAATTCGTCAAGTAAAACTAGCGGCATTAATTGCCTCTCATAAACCACAGCCATCAGGCATATATCCTGCCCAGCCACATGCTCTTCAATATTAACCCATCCATCATAAGAAACTTCTCTTGCATTTTGAAAAGCTTCTTTTAAGTCATCAGGATCTTCAACTATCAGCACCCCGCTTTTACCGACTAATGAAAGAGATGGTTTAATAATAGAGGGGTATTTAATTTTATCCCAATCTAATTCGGTTAGGCTTCTAACGCTCTGGCAGATTGGTACGCATATATTTCTCTCTCTGCATATCTTATTCAATTTAGATTTAGAAATAGCGGTTTCTGCAATGTCCGGCTCTAACCCCGGAAGCCCCAATGCTTTACTAATCCGGGCTGCGGTAACTACAGGTGGACCAGAGGAGCGATTTATCACACCCATCAGTTCATATTTTTTAAGCTTTCTGATACGGTTAATAATCGGTTTGGCCTCATAAGTACTCAGCACAATTTTTTCATCGGCTAATTCAAAACCAACTGCTTTAGGGTTCCGGTCAACAGCGATAACTTCAAGCCCCATTTCTTTGGCTTTTTTTATAACCGGGTATTGTTCTGGCCCGGCAGCTAAACAAATAATTGCCTTTTTAATTCCAGCTCTCATCATAATTGTTCTACGGGGATATCATCGTATAGCCTGATAATATTATTTGATTTTATCCCCAGCGCAATTGCCTCCGTAATAATACTCTTTTCTCCTGAGAAGGTTGATATAACTAGTTTCGTATCCAGCCAATCTATTTTTTTTAATACTGCCTTGGGGTAAATAGGAATACCTCTCCAGGTCTTTCCTATCTTATGGGGATCATTATCAACTATAATCCATTTGCGGTCTGGTTTAATTTTGAATAAGTCCGTAAGATGGAAAAGCGTCTCGGTATGGCCTCCCCCGCCCCAGATTACACAGTTTTTGCTTCTCAGGTTATAAAATTTCCTGTTTATTCTCTCAATAATCCCCCGCCAATAAGACAACTTTTTCTCTACCAAGGTAGGTACATTGGGGTCAGGGGAAATCTTCCTTATTTCTCCTTTGGTAGCCAATACTAAATAACCATTGTAATTATAACTTTTTTTAATTTTCCGACCAGCAATTTTATACCCTGCAAGTGCCAGGCAATTTTCCAGACTATTTTTTGTAAAGTGCGTTGTGTGTTGGCCAGAAAAGAACCCGTGTATATCTGTTGTTATTTCGTTCTCGAGGATGGGCACCTCTATAAGCAATCTTCCTTCCGGCTTAAGCAAAGTTCTAATTTTTCTAAGCACAGCCACAGGCCAGGTAAGGTGTTCCAGTATATGAAACATTGTGACCAGGTCGAATTTTCCGGGATACGTAAATGACTCGATGTCGGAATTTATAAGTTTCAGGTTTAAATTTTTATATTTCTTTCTGCCGCGAGTTACAGCAATTCTATTACGCTCTACGCCGACTTTTTTAATCCTCCTGTCTAATTTGGACAAGAATTCTCCCTCATTACACCCTAGATCAAGAACAGACATCCCTGGAAAAATTAATTGTTTTTGTTTTAACCAATCATACATCTTGGTATCGTATCTGACTGGATTTCCGTAGGAATAGCTGGCCTCCGCAAAAAGAACCCGGTATCCGTACCCTGTATATACAGGATTCATATATATGCAGAAGCAATCCAGGCACTGCCTCTGAATGACGTTTGCTCTTTTGGGTACTTCAGTTGAATCGGTAAAAAATTGCAGATCGATGTATTCTAAGATTTTTTTTGAATTGGTTGAGCCGCAAATCGGGCAGGAACGCAATTCTGTTAATTTTTCCGAAGTATAATTCTTTAAAAAGCTGTCAATTTTAGACCAGCGAAGCCCCATATCCTCCCTATCCTCCTTATAATGTCATACTTATAGATATTCTTTAATTACCCGGGAAATTTCCTTGGCACCGTTTCCCTTAATTATCGTACAGACTTTATTCCTGATCTTGTCCCAGTCTTTCCGGCTTGATAGTAAATGCATAACCGTGGCTTTTATCTTCGAAGGTAGAATATCCCTGTGATAGCCAAGCGGAACATTAATCCCTAATCTTCTATAACCTTCCATATCCTTATTATCATTTTTAAAGTTCGCAATGATAACCGCAGGCACGCCCACTGCGGCAAATTCGTAAATAGTAGTGCCAAGCGCCGTTATTCCTATGTGGGAACTTGCCATTATGTCCGATAAATCTTCTCGGTTCCTAATAAATTCAATATTTGCATATTTGTTTTTTTCAAGTTCTTTCAAGTTCGCGTCAAAAGAAAAACCGGGGCCGATTACCACTTTTATATCTAACGGTTTCGGGAAATCTAATAACGAGGAAACGGCCTTATGCGTGAGATGATTCGGGTCGCTTCCTCCCATTGTGATTAATATTTGATAGGGTGGTTTTAGTTTCAAATGTCTAGCTTTTTGCTTTAGGTTAATATAAGTCCGGGCAATAGGAATGTATTCTACCCCTTTAAAAAACCTTCCCCTAAAACCGTTCCAGTCTAAATTGTTATCAAATATAGCCGAGGGGAAAATTACAATATCGGATAATAATCTCGCCTTTGTAAAATTATCCAGAAGAGCTATCTTATAACCGGCGTATCTGAGGCGTCTTATTAAATTAACAACAGGTTTTTTAGTGTCTATTAATATAGTATCGCCTTCTCTTTCATTTATCTTCTGACAGCTGGATTCCTTTAGTGCGGCAATCTTATATTTAAAACCATTGCGGCTTATCCATTGAATAGCTGGTGTATCATTATTAATCATGAACAAAATACCTATGCCATTCTCGCGCAGTTCCTCTGCAATAACCAGACAACGCCGAAGATGCCCCATACCGACTCCTCTACCGCCTTCAGTCCAGATAATTATATTTTTATTCATAAAAATGATTTTTATTTTATGGCATAGGCCAATAATATGGGTTTAAAAGTTTTTCATCGTCTAAACCGAGGCCTTTTGCGATTTCTAATTCTTTATTACCAAGCGGCCCATCTGAATATGCATTAATAGCATCTTTAATTTCTTTTTTATTCTTGGTTCCAATTAAAACCGTATGTATAAACTTGCAGGAAAGACAAAAACGACAGGCAAGCTGAGGAAGCGTATCCCAGGAAATAGCAAAATTTTTTATTATCTTCTCGGATGCCTGACGTAACGATAAAAGTTTATCGGGAAGCCATTTTGCTCTCGGGGTAAGCGCTCCCTTAAGCAATACGGAGCGGTTGATTATCCCCACTCCTAGTTCTTTTGCTATTGGAAAGATGTCTTTAGCCATCCGCTGGTCCAGCAAACTATAAGCTACTTGAATTATATCAAAACAGCCCATCTTCATGGCAAAGAGGGCGTTCTCTTCTCCGTAAACAGAAACTCCCACGAAACGGATTTTTCCGCTTTGCTGGTTCTTAAGTAATATACCTGTAACTGCGTCTTGCTTCATGGTTTCTACCGTGGCGTTATGAATCTGAACGATATCGAGTGTCTGGCGCTTCAAAGTACGCAGGCTGCGATTTATTGAATTATCCAATTTTTGTTCCAGGGTTTTACCTGTCAATAATCTCCTTCCAGAAGAAAAAATGGGCACTTTAGTGGCTATATAACAGTCTTTTTGTTTTCCGATTACCTCTCCCAGCAATGCTTCGCTCCTGCCATACACAGGAGCAGTATCAAAAAAATTAATCCCGTTATCAAGGGCATACCTTAGAATTCCAAGCGCCTCTTTTTTCGTCATAAGGTTGGATTTTCCGGATTGCCGGATCCCGTAATCCAAACCCAATTCCGCAGTTCCTAATGATAGCCGGGAAACATTTAAACCTGTTTTACCTAACCTGCGATAATCCATATTAATTGCGCACAAACCGATAAAAAGTTCTTTTAGCGACCGGCCCCTTTAAATGCGCCTGGATATCTCCCTGCTCTAACAATTTCTTAATTTCGCAAAATACCTCCCGCACTGCCTTGAGATATTTACTTATATGCTCGTCCTTATGCGCATACGAAGATTTAAACTGTGTCCAGGCTAAGAAACCTTTTTTTAGCATTTCTTGAGTGAAGAATGTAGACATTGTAAGGTCATTATTGTAATCAAAAGAAAAATGGCTTATGGGCGGGATGCCCGATATTTTAATTTTTAGTCCTGCCTCGGCGGCCGCTTTCCTCCAGCCATCCTGGATCTTTTTACCGACCCTTACCAGATACCTACCTACATTTTTCTCTCTATGCTTTTTTATCGTAGCAAGCGCCGCTGTAAAGCCTATCTTTTCCGTCCAGTTTGTACTGCTGATAAAAGTAGATTGCGCTGCCTGCATAACCTCGCGGGTACCGATTATCGCGGCAATAGGATAACCATTACCCATGGATTTAGCAAAAACCGCCATATCAGGGTCAACCCCTAATAAAAGATGTATCCCCCCTGTATTCATCCGGAAACCCGAAGTTATCTCGTCAAAAATCAATATTGTTTTTATTGATGAGGCGGTTACCCTGACCCTTTTTAAAAACGCCGTATCCGGCTTATCCCTTGCCGGCTCCATAATAATAGCAGCTAACTCCTTACCGTGTTTCTCCACGATATCTTCCAACTCATTTAATTTTCCATAATGAAAAGGAAATACTGTGTTTTTTAGCGCCCGCGGTACCCCTACCGCTGATAAACCAGGCATCAGGTGTGTGTTAAGTGCTTTTTTGCTGTTTAAATTTGCTGCCAAATACCAATCGCACCATCCGTGATACCCGCAAAAGGCAATCTTATCCTTGCCTGTAGAGGCGCGGGCAATACGAATAGCGATAGATACTGCCTCTCCGCCGCTTCTTGAAAAGCGTGCCATTTTTGCCCAGGGATGTAATTGACAGAGTAACTCTGCGAGTTCAACCTCTTCCGGACAATTCAAGCTCGAAACAGAGCCATTATCAATAGCTCTTTTTACCGCCCTGTCTACGTCTTCATCCGCGTATCCAAGACAACAAGCCCCCACTCCAAAGATGCTCATATCAACATATTTTTTCCCGTCCAAATCCGTAATCTCAGCGCCCTTTGCCTTTAGATAATACGTAGGCCAGAATTCTGGTAAGAATAATTCTGGCCGTTTAGAGAAGAACTGGGTACCGCCGGGAATAAACCTTAGGGCTTTTTTGTAAAGTGCCTGCCCCTTCATATCCTTCTTTCCTTTCCAGCTATATATTTCTTATCTTTTTCCAACGATTTTAGAAAACCTTCGTTTCTTACAATATGGCTATTAATTTCGGATAATTCCGGCCTTCTTTTCAATAATCCAAAAACATCCTGATAAGAAAAAACCTCTCCTTCTCTGCAAAGCTCGGCAAATACCATTTTTAAAAATTTATAATCTGCGGGCTCGTCTATCGTCCAGCGATACTCTCTTTTATCTTTGAATTTTTCATATCCGCCGACTTTCAGCCTATCTTTATTTCTGGTGAAGAATCCCGCCCCCACATGCTCTCTATGCGAGAGAAGATCTGCTTCTTTAAAGGCCATCTCTAAGGCCTTAAAACTAAAGACGCTGGTATCCAGTCCGTCGGGAAACGCCCCGTAAAGCTCATAACAATCATAGCCGCCTTTGATAAAACCATCAATAACCTCATCAACGATTCCGGGATCAATCATCGGGCAATCCGCTGTTATACGGACAATAGTATCAAGTTGATACTTTTTGGCTGCATGATAATATCTTGAGAGAACGTCCTCCAGGTCTCCAAAGAAAGTTGGGATATTAAGAGAGTCTGCGATATTTTTTAGTGCCTTATCTTCTTCGTTGGTAGAAGTGGCCAAGACGATAATATCTAATTTTTTACAATATTGTAACCTATGTAAAACATGCCATAATACGGGTTTGCCGACTAAGGGGAGAACTACCTTCCCGGGTAACCTTGCGGAACTTAATCTCGCCTGAACAATCGCGCCTATCTTCATTCTTTTTTTAAAGATTTTCTGGTTGCCAAAAGAGGCCTTAACCCGTCTGATGGGTCAGCACGCCAGCTGCGTTCTTTCGATTCGGTCGGAAGGGGGACCTTCTGGCCGCTGCCGTCTGCCAGGACCCCTCTCTTAATCCTGGCTATTACCTGTCCGATTTTATCCGGCAGCCAGCAGTGCCCGGATTGAAATTCTTCTCCTTTGCCATCCAAGTCCAAATGGAATTCAATTAATTCAGCTCCCCATTTATACACTGCCCTATAGATGACCTCTTCACAAACACTATGGTCTGACCATCCAACCGGGCAATGGAATTTTTCTCTCAGGGTCTGAATAGCCGAGAGATTACAATTTTCTGCTGCCACAGGATAACTCGATACGCAATGAAGCAAAGCAAAATCCTTTGCCCCTGAAGATTGCAATACCCTTACCGCGGCACTAACCTCAGCTAAAGTCGCCATTCCGGTTGACAAAACAACCGGCAAGCCTGTATCTGCGCACAACCTGATTAAATCAAAACAGAATATTTCATACGAGGCAATCTTTAAAAAATCAACATATGGCTTTAATTCTTCCACTGCCTCAAGATAAAAAGGCGTGCAGGCAAATTTTAAACCGCGCTGACGGCATTCCTGGGATAATACCGGGATAAATTCCAAAGGGAGTTCCCATTCTTTTCTTTTGCGAAAGGTTTCATTGCTGCTCAACGCCTCGGGCGCAAAAAGCCTCTCTATCTTAAATAACTGGAATTTTACTGCGCTGCAGCCGAGCTCTGCGGCAACCTCAATAAAACGCCGGCAGCGATTAAGGTCTTTATTATGATTGCTTGAGACTTCAGCGATGAACTGAAGATCTGTCATTTTTTTAACCGGCCAATTAAGGCTCTAAACCGATGGATAATATAATCTATCTGATTATCCGCAAGAGCCGCAAATATGGGAATGGATAATGCGCGCTCATAGTAAGATTCGGATTGAGGGAAATCACTTCTGTCTAGATGAAATCGAGCTTTATAAAAAGGCTGCCTGTAAACAGGTATATAATGCACCTGCGTTCCTATGTTATGCTGCATTAAGGCGTGCATCAATTGCGTTCTTGATACACCAAAATATCTGTAATTGACTTTGAGCGCATACAGATGCCAGGAAGAAGAAGCATTATCGTCAATAAACGGCACGGTTATCCCTCCCTTGTCTTTAAAGAACTCATTATATCTGTGCGCTATCTGCTTACGCCTCTTTATAAACGCATTGATTTTTTTAAGTTGTGAGATGCCGAGGGCGCACTGAAAATCCGTTATCCGGTAATTAAAACCGAGGTTACGCATCTCGTAATACCAGAGGCCTTTTTTTCCCGTAGCCGCGTCTCTATACACGCCGTGGTTTCTCAGCGCTTTTAATTTTTCATAAAATTGCTTATTGTTAGTCGTTATCGCGCCCCCCTCGCCAGTTGTAATTATCTTTACGGGATGAAAACTGAAAACAGCCATATCAGAATGCCTGCAGCTACCGACCTTAATCCACTTGCCATCGGCCTTATATTTTGCCCCTAAGGCGTGACAGGCGTCTTCAATAACGATAAGACGATTTTTTTTGGCTATGTTATAAATCTTTTCCATATCGGCCGGCAAACCGGCAAAATGAACAGGGAGTATTGCTTTTGTCTTTTTCGTAATCTTTCTTTCTATTTGCCATAGATCAATATTAACAGTCCTATAATCTATATCAGCAAATACCGGAGTGGCTCCTGTGTAAAGCACTGAATTGGGTGTGGCTAAGAAAGTAATGGGTGAGGTAATGGCTTCATCGCCTCTTTTGAGGCCAGCAGTAAGGCAGGCTAAATGCAATGCTGCTGTTCCGGATGAAACGGCTACTGCATACTTCACCTTGCAGTATTTTGCCAATGCATTCTCGAATTCCTTAACCCTTGGTCCCTGTGTTATCCAATCCGATGCTAGCATTTTGATTACGTTACGGATATCGCGATTATCTATAGAATGTCTTCCGTAAGGTATATATTTCATATTATTCTTCTTGTAAATTTGCCAATTTTCTTAAATGTTGGACGCTTAACCATTGCGTATTGTTATCGCTTCTGTATCCCTGAAACTCAACACCTAAGTATTTACCGTTTTTTATATTGCGGCTATGTCTCACTACTTTAGGATAAACAATAAACCTGTCCTTAAATTCATAACTATGCATTCCATCGTCGGAAGACAATAGTGTTTCATGCAACTTTTCTCCCGGCCTCATTCCGATTATCTTCTGTTTGGAATCCGGGCATATGGCTTTTGCCAGGTCAACTATCCTCATACTGGGGATTTTAGGTATAAATATTTCTCCGCCTTTCATTATTTTAATGCAGCTGAGCACAAAATCTACGCCCTGCTCTAAAGTTATCCAGAAACGCGTCATTCTTTTATCTGTAATAGGAACGGTTCCTTCCTTTTTACATTCTTTAAAAAACGGAACGACACTGCCCCTGGAACTGAATACGTTACCGTATCTGACTACGCTGAATTTTGTATCATAAGGTGAGTAATTATTTGCCGCCACAAACATCTTTTCCGCGCAAAGTTTAGTTGCGCCATAAAGATTTACGGGATTTGCTGCCTTGTCAGTACTTAGGGCTATGACTTTTTTGACATTGTTATCTATAGCAACGTTTATAACATTCTCTGCTCCAAAAATATTGGTCTTTACTACTTCAAAAGGATTATATTCTGCTGTGGGGACTATTTTTAAAGCCGCGGCATGAATTATAATATCTACTCCGTGAAAAGCCCGGTGTAGCCTATCGGCATCTCTTACATCACCAACAAAATATCTTATATTTGGATATTTTTCTTCGCTGAAAACCCGCTTCATCTCATACTGCTTCATCTCGTCTCGGCTAAAAATAATGAGTTTTTTGGGTCTATATCTCTTTAAGACTATCTTAGTAAAGCTCTGTCCAAATGAACCCGTACCACCAGTAATTAAAATAACTTTATTATCTATCATAACAACTCTCCTTTATTTTATCGTTTATATATTCGGTCTCCCATCTCAATTGGGGCCTGATAAAGGCAATCCCCCCTTCTCCCCGATGGAGATTATAACCGTCAAAGGCAACATCAAACATTAAGACTTTACTTACTATGAGATGCTCTGTTCTGGGATTAATCAGGTGGACGGAAATATAAAAGCGCCTTTGTCCAAAGGTATCAGGCGCAATGACGCAAAATGATTTGTATACGCCTATTCTTTTCTCAACACTGCTTACTTCCCTGATATCATCTGTATTCTGCGATAGTAAAATAGGCTGATTTTCTTCGTCCACGACCTGAACTACGATTTCCAAATCGCTTATCTCAGCGAGGCATTCGTAGGTAACAGCTATTTTAATGGGTTCGCTGGAATTAAAGGAATTGCATAGCTGGTCTTCTCCATTAAGTAAAGCGATCTCTCTCAAGCGAACCGTAGGAGCCTTTCTATTAATATTCCCCTCTACTTTTGATTCCAATTCGTTACCCGAAATCATGGTGCCGCTTTTTAAATTCTGCTCAAGATAATAAGAAACAGCTGTCTCGGTCTCGGTATCCAATAGTAATCTTCCGTTCTCAAGTAGAATAGTGCGGCTGCATAAGCTACGGATCGCAGCCATATTGTGGCTCACAAACAGAATTGTGCGTCCTCCTCCTGAAATATCTTTCATCTTACCTAAACATTTCCTCTGGAATTGGGCATCACCTACTGCCAAGACCTCGTCAATTAAAAGAATCTCCGGGTCAAGGTGCGCTGCGACTGAAAAGGCAAGCCTTACCTGCATACCGCTGGAAAAGCGCTTAACCGGCGTATCCAGGAATTTCTCCACTCCTGAAAAATCAACTATCTCATCAAATTTCTTATCTATCTCCTTTTTCCTCATACCTAAGATAGCGCCGTTAAAATAAATATTCTCCCTTCCGGTAAGCTCTCCGTGAAAACCTGTGCCTACCTCAAGCAAACTGCCCACCCTGCCCCACAGGCGCACTTCCCCGTTAGTGGGACGCGTAATCCGCGAAAGGATTTTAAGCAGCGTGGTTTTACCTGCCCCGTTTCTGCCGATAATACCTGTTACTTCGCCCTGCCTTATATCAAAAGAAATATCTCTTAAGGCCCAGAAATCTTCGCTTGAGGAAGAGTTTTCTTTTTTAGACCTCAGAATCGCAAAGGGTTTTTTTAAAGAGGTAGCGAGCGCATCTCTTAAGGCAAGATAGGATTTCTGGTGCGAAATCCTGTATTTCTTAGATAAGCCCTTTACTTCAATGATTGGTCTGGACATCTTTAAATCAGGTCCGCAAAATAACCTTCGGTTCTTCTAAAATAAATTATTCCGAATGCAAACAGAACTATACTGATGATGAATGAAAAGAATAAAAAGTGCCAATTAATCGTTCCGTTTCCGAAAACTACCTTTCTGGCAGACTCAATTACTCCGGACATGGGGTTAAGGGAAAGGAGCCATTTATACTTATCTCCTAACATACTGATAGGATAGATGACCGGAGTAAGGAACATCAGCATCTGGATAAAAAACGGTATAACATAGCGGACGTCCCTGTATTTAACATTGACCGAAGCAAAGAAGCAGCCTAGGCCGACAGAACTTAAAAAACTCACCAAAAGCAAAGGCGGCAGGTAAAGAACAATCTTTATGGTGGGCGTAAAATGATAATAAAGCATCAGTCCCAGAAGTATAAGCGAGGCGATAAAAAAATCTATCAATCCGATCAATGATGAGGCAACAGGGATAATCAGCCTGGGGAAATATATCTTTTGTATGATATTGGCATTGCTGACCATACTCTCGCTGGCGTGGGAAAGGCTGAATGCAAAATAGTTCCACAAGATAAGACCGACGTAAACAAATACCGGATATGGGATATTATCCGAAGGCATTTTGGCGAACCTGCCGAAGAAAAGAGTAAAAATGAGCATTGCTGCGAGGGGCTGGAATACTACCCAGAGGACCCCTACAGTAGTCTGTTTATATCTTACTTTTATATCCCTCCACACGAAGAAATAGACCAACTCCCTGTAATCCCACAACTCCCTAAGTCCTATGCTTAACCATCCCCTTTGAGGCCTTATGATTACTAAATTTTTAGCGGTGGTTTCGGAATTCATAGCATATTCTTTTTATACCATTCTATGGTTTTTTTAAGCCCGTCCTGGAAATCAGTTTCTGCCTTAAATCCGAATTCTCTGAAAGCTTTGCCGGTATCCAGCATCCTCCTGGGTTGGCCATCGGGTTTTGAGGTATCCCAGGTAATCTTGCCCCTGAATCCCGTGAGCTTGACAATTAATCCGGCCAGGTCTTTTATAGATATTTCAAAACCCGCGCCTATGTTTACGGGTTCAGATTTATCATATTTTTCTGTAGCTAATAAAATTGCCTCCGCAGCGTCTTCCACATAGAGGAATTCCCTAGTCGGTTTTCCTGTCCCCCAGACAACGATTTCTTTTGCGCCCTGCTTAATCGCATCAAAGCATTTTTTAATAAGGGCGGGGATTACATGGCTTGAGCCGGGCTTAAAATTATCGGCCGGGCCATACAAGTTCACCGGCATAAGGAATATGGAATTAAACCCGTACTGTTGACGATAGGCTTGAGATTGCACCAAAAGCATCTTTTTGGCCAAACCATACGGCGCATTGGTCTCTTCGGGATACCCGTCCCACAGACTCTCCTCCTTAAACGGGACAGGAGTAAATTTTGGATAACAGCATATGGTCCCAAGAGCGACAAATTTTTCTATTCCTCTTTGCCTGCCTATTTCCATCATCTGAACGCCCATCATTAAATTATCATAAAAAAAATCCCCGGGATTTCGCTGGTTCGCCCCTATCCCTCCTACAATCGCGGCCAAATGTATAACAATATCTGGTTTTGCGTCCTGATAAGCCTTTTCTACCGCCTGCATTTCTACCAAATTATAATTTTTGATGGCAGGGACAAAAATATCATTGCATCCCCCCTCTTTTAGTTTTCGCACAATATAGGAGAAAAAAAACCAGCG
>Ga0233422_10000059_pt1 | contig 59573 bp, 53 predicted proteins | sample Watercolumn_Mata_2_FD_182724 | JGI IMG/M metagenome (GOLD analysis project Ga0233422, IMG submission 182724) | Freshwater microbial communities from Lake Matano, South Sulawesi, Indonesia - Watercolumn_Matano_2014_110_MG | ecosystem: Environmental > Aquatic > Freshwater > Lake | place...
AAGAGAAATTTCCCTTTTACCTGAAAGAATTAGAGTTTAGATATAATCACCGTAAGGAAGATAATATCTTTGAATTATTAATTAATCTGCTAACCAAGCCTGTGGCAGATCTTTTATAATTACCAAACTTAAAACTGTTTTTAATGCGTCCTATCCAGCAGCTCTTCCGTGAAGGCCCGGAAATACTCCTTTTCCGGGCTGGCGGGAAAGGCCTCCAGATTGCCCTGGGCTTTCAAAGTATATTCTCGGGCCAGACCCCGGGCGTGGTCCAGGGAGCCGTATTTTTCCAGGATGCCGCGTAATTCCTGCACATTCTCCGGTTTCAGGTTCTCGGCCATCTCTTGCAGCCGAGCCCGGTCCGCGGGATTAGCCTGGGCCAGGGCGTGAATCACCGGCAGGGTGATGCGTCCTTCTTTTAAGTCGTTGCCGATGGGTTTGCCCATTTCCCGTTCATCGCCGGTAAAATCCAAGATGTCGTCCACCACCTGGAAGGTGATCCCCAGGTTCAACCCGTATTGGGCCAGGGCCTCTTCCCGGTCCGAGGGCATATCCCCCAGGATCGCGCCGATCTGACAGGCCGCGGACATGAGAATCGCGGTCTTGCGGTTGATGACCTCCAAATATCCTTCTTCCGTAAGCTGCAGGTTGCCCGCGTGCAGCAGTTGCAGAATTTCCCCTTCCGCCATCATGGTGGTGGCCTGGGAGAGAACCTTGAGGACCCGCAGTTGATTGGTGGTCACCGCCAGGGACAGGGCCTTGGAGAGCAGAAAATCCCCCACCAGGATCACGGCCTGGTTGCCCCAGATGGTGTTGGCCGTGGACCGGCCCCGGCGCACGTCCGCGGCGTCCACCACGTCGTCGTGCAGCAAGGTGGCCGCGTGCAGGTATTCAAAGATGGTGGAAAAGGCCGGTAGATCGGGACTATGACAGCCGCACATGCGCGCGGACAAAAGGAAAAGCAGGGGGCGGATGCGCTTGCCGCCGCTTAAGAGGATATGCCGCCCCACTTCGGAAATTAAAGGAACATGGGATTGGAGGTTGTCCACCAACGCCTGGTTGATGGCCGCCACCTCCCCTTCCAGCTCCTTGAGAATAGCTTTGACGCTCATAGCTTTTATTGTGAATAAAATAACTTACTCCCCGGATGATGTCAACTGATCAGTTGCCAGTGGCCAGTGGCCAGGGATCAGGGGCCAAGGAAAACACTTATTACTTATTACTTATTACTCTATGCGGTCCTTCCCCAAAACCTCGCCTACCAAATCATATGGCAGTGCTCGGAGAATACGCGCCGGCTGAATTTCGCCGATGCGGGCTTCGCCCCCGGTGATATAGACCTGGCCGTCGATTTCCGGGGCCTGGGTGATGAGGCGGCCGGTGAGGAGGTAGTCACTCTCGGCGCTCACGCCTTCCACCAGTACCGGCTGGATGGTGCCTTTGAGAGATTTCAGCCTTTCTTTGACCATCCTGGCCTGGAGGGTTTTTAGAAGTCTTGCCCGTTTTTGGGCCAGCCGCCGGGGCACTTGGGGAGTAAACCGGGCCCCGGGTGTGCCTTCTTCCGGGGAATACAGAAAAACTCCCAGGTGTTCGAAGCGCACTTCTTCAACCAGGTCGAAGAGCGCGGCAAAGTGCTCGTCCGTTTCGCCGGGAAAGCCAACCATCACCGTAGTGCGCAGGGCCGCGTGGGGGAGAAAATCCCGGATGCGGCGGCAGGTTTTCAAGATTTTCTCGCGGTTATATCCCCGGCCCATACACTTAAGCATCTCGTCGTGGCCATGCTGGATGGGCAGATCGAGATAAGGGCAGATTTGGGGATGCGCGGCCATAACTTCCAGCAGTTCCGGAGTGATTCGGGCCGGGTGGCCGTAAAGGACGCGAATCCATTCCAGGCCCGGAATAGAACAGAGTCCTCGAAGTAATTCCGGCAGCCTCGGAATTCCTTTTTTATCTAGTCCGTACGCAGTGGTGTCCTGGGCCACCAGGTTGAGTTCCTTGACCCCGGCAGCGGCTAGGGCCTGGGCTTCCGTTAGCAAGGTTTCCAGGGGGCGGCTGCGCAGCGGCCCCCGGATGGCCGGGATGGTGCAATAGGTGCAGCGGTGGCTGCAACCTTCGGCGATTTTTAAATACGCGGAAGCCCGGGGCGTTGCGGGATAACGGGGCTGAGGAGCGGCGTAATCAAACAGCGGCGCACCATGTAATAACCGGCTATCTTCTCTGTCTGATAATCCCTGCAAAATCCAGGGCAGCCTGGGAAAGTCATTAACCCCGATGAAGCAATCTACTTCCGGTAGTTGGGCGGGCAGCTCTGCGCCAAAGCGCTGCACCAGGCAACCTGTCACCACCAGGCGCTTGGCAGAGTCCTTCTCTTTATGCCGGGCCATCTCCAGGATGGTATCCACCGCCTCCTGGGAGGCCGAGGCAATAAACGCGCAGGTGTTCACCAAGAGCAGGGACGCAGCCTCCGGCGAGGCCGCCACCTCCCAGCCTTCCTGGGTGAGGTGGCCCAGCATGATCTCCGTGTCCACCAGGTTCTTGGGACAGCCCAGGGAGATGGGGAAGACGGTTTTAGAGCCGGTTTTCGGTTTCCGGTTTTCGGTTTTCGGTTGGGAAGTCCTTTGGTTCATAAAGTGGGGTAGGCACTGCCCGCCATTATGGCGCTAAAATTTTTTGCGAAGTATTGGAAAGAAATCGCCATCCAAGAAATAATATCTTTAGTTTATCAGTTATGACGACCCTTCCAGTTAAAAATTACTGAAGAACCGGAGTGAATGACATTGGTAGGCCATGAAATTTCGATTCTGCATAAACGGCTTGGGCTGCGGAACATTATCTGTGAAGGGCGGAAGACTGAATCTTCTGCATTTATCGGCGCGGTTGAATAAAGAAAGTCAAACCCGAAAATATTAAATGTTAAACCATATAGCTGGTTGGTTCCAATCTTGAATATAGGAGAGACCTTTAATGAGGGAGTTGCTTTGACGTTTTGGCCGGGTTCTGTGCGGATCCAAAGACCGCGCCCTGCTTTGTCGGGAACATTACCTAAGAGGAGGTTGACACATTCAGGCATATTGTTAATTTGACGAATGACTTGACCTTGGACCGCCTGGAAGTTGGCCGAAGAGATAAAACCCAGAAATATCTTTAGGCACCATTTCTCAATATCTATCCCATTGAAAAGAACCATCTTTCGGTTTGGAGAAGCCGATGAATCACAGAACTCCCGGAGCCGCTGAACGAAGCGTCCTCCCTGAATATCCAAAGAGCTAAAGGCATTATTATGTCGAGTGCAAAGAACTCCAGATTTGAGTCGATTTTTTGAAACATATTTCGATTCGCCAGCTTTGATCCAAGGCAAGCCAGAAACTTCAAGTATAGTTCCCATAACTTTAAGGGCGTTATCGGAAACATAATGTTCGCAGGAGAGATTTTTATCACAGTCATGCAAATGGCACAGATAGCAATCTGGATGAGAGAAACCGGTGATTGGCGGTTTAGGTAGAAAATTCTCAGGAGGCTTATACCATCGGCCTTTGGACCGTTGGCAGCAAGATGCTGCATCATTTCCACTTTCACAAGGACAGAGCATGGTAAGTTCCAAAATTATTTTGGGCTAATCTAAATTTATGTTGGACAGCTAAGAATTGGCAGCTCAGTGCGGCCTATCATCTGCTCACTGCTTACTGCTTACTGCTCACTGCTTACTGCTCACTGCTTACTGCTCACTGAAACGAAATCACCGTCCAGGCATCCATGGCCGCAAACATTATGAGCCAAAAGGCCAACTGCGCCAGCCAGAACCAGCGCCGCCGCCGGGTAGTGGTGAGCACTTTTTCTTCAAGTATCTTAAGGAAATTATACATCACCGCGCACTCCAGGGCAAAGGGCAGGAACCCCAGGTAGCCCAGGACGGGCATCTCAAAGATTTTGCCGAAGTTCAAAACCGGCAGGGTATAGACCCACTTGGACAGGGCGGGGTAGTTCCACATCTCCCACCAGAGGCCGCAGATGAGGCCCGCGACGAGAAGACAATAGACCTCTTGCCGTTCCCCTGCCAGCCAGCGCCGGATCAGGGATTTGCCGCCCAAAAGGTCGCAGATGGGGTCCAGAAGAAAGAAAAACGCCAGCCACACCAGCGGAAAGGCATAGCGGGGCATGATCAGGGGCAAGATGAAGCAGGCCGCGCCCAGGAGCAAAAAAACCGGCTGCCAGAAGCCCCAGATGCAAGCCCGCCCTACCCTCCCCTGCCAAGCCCCCCACGCGGCCAGGACCCGCGCTGTTAGAAGCACCCCCGGCAGCACCGTAGCAAAAGCCAACGCGTAGCCCGGCCAACGCAGCCACCAATGAGGGTAAATCCCGGCATAACGCCAGTTTCCTAAAACCAGATTAAAAGCCTCGAACACCAGCCAGACGGTGACCGACCAGCAAGCCACTTGCAGGAATTCCCGGGGCCGGGACAGCAGCCAGTATTCCCCTTGTTTAAGAAAGAGCAATCCTTCCAACAACAGAATATAAGGCCACCAGGCAAAAAAGTAGAGCCAGGAGAGATAGGGTTCCCATCGGTAAAGCGCACACCCTAAGGCTACGGCCCAGATGAGGGAAGCCGCGCCTACAAGCAAAACAGCGAGATTTCTTCGCAAGGTTACCTCTTCTCCAGACTAAAGGGTATCGGTTAAACACCTTTATAAAAATTTAGATAATTAAGAGTACGATGCCAACTTATTATTAAGAAAGGTCAAGAATATCAAACATAATCGCGACTTAGGACGACTATAAAGGACTCTTGGCCATCTTGAGGGAATCGAAGGATCTAGCAATTACAAACAAATGCGACATCGCTAACCCAGAATGACAAAAAGGAAGTTTCGCAGAGGTCGGCAACTTGGAACTTGGAACCCGGAACTTGAAAATTCTTTTAAAGATATTTTAAGTTGCGCCAAAAAAAATTTAAATTGTTTGAACTTCTTTAACATAGTGCTTAAGAGATTGAATATTCATTAAAAAATAGTTACCAGCATTATGTTATTTAATTAAAGAAGTATTGAAAATAGCGGCGCAACCATTTTTCCCTTGATTTTTGCGGGTATTATCTGCTATAAGGCAAGAACGTGTCTATGCGCAGGCCCGTCTCAATGGGGGAGGCGGGACGAAGGCCTGATGCCTGCCAAGCCGGTTCATACCCCTCGTGTGAGGAATTTTTATGTTTTCCTGGGGGATGGGGGTAGTTCTCTGCTTATTGCTGCTGCTTACAGGTTGCGGCGGCGGCCAACAAAATCTCGTCAAACAAGAAATCGCGCCAATGGAAGCAACCGTATCCCCGGTGGATACGGGCGCTGACGAATCCCTCACGGAAGAGCTGAGCGCCAAGCGACTGGAGGAGCTCTACGCCAAAAGCGGCATCCCCGGCTGGGACCCCGGCCTGGAAGAGGAATTGAAGAAGTGGGACCATCAGGTCAAATTTGATGTGCCCATTCATACCAACCGCCAGGTCCGGGCCTACCTGGTCTATTTTTCCACCGAACGCAAAGAAACCATCCGCCGTTATCTCTCCCGCTCCACCCGTTATCTCCCCATGATCAAAGCAACCTTCCAGGAATACGGCCTGCCTGAAGACCTGGCCTATCTGGCCATGATCGAAAGCGGCTTCAATGCTAACGCCTATTCCCATGCCCATGCCTGCGGCATGTGGCAGTTCATCAAAGGCACCGGCGTCCGTTACGGCTTGACCGTGGACAGCTACCAGGATGAACGCCGGGATCCGGAAAAATCCACCAAGGCCGCGGCCAAGTATCTCTTGGATTTGTACAAGCAATTCGGCTCCTGGTATCTGGCCGCCGCGTCCTACAACTGCGGCGAAGGCCGGGTGCAGCGGGAGCTGAACCAGAGCAGCCACAAGAACTTCTGGGAGCTCTCCGACAACCAGTGTCTGCCTAACGAAACCAAGAACTACGTGCCCCAGATGATCGCGGCCACCATCATCGCCAAGAATCCGGAGAAATTCGGCTTCAAGAATATCCCCTACCAACCTCCTTTGGCCGTGGATAAGGTGCAGGTGAAAGAGCCCACGTCTCTGAAAGCCGCGGCCGTGGCCGTCAATGTGCCGGTGGAAGAAATCCAGGCCCTCAATCCCGAACTGCTCCGGGGCGTCACCCCTCCGGATACTCCATCGTATGCCTTAAATTTGCCTGCCAAGAGCAAGGAGGCCTTTGCCAAGAATATCACCCTGGCCAGCATCGAACACCCCGCGGTGGCCTCCAGGCCCACCCGGACGGCCCGGGCCGCGTCCGCTTCCCACCGTTCTTCTGCATCCGAACCTGCCAAAAACGTGCAGACGAGCGCCAATACCAAGGCGGACAAGAAAAGCAAAACCGCTTACGTGAAAACCGGGAAAAAAGGCAAGGTCCAGGTGGCAGCCGCCAAGAAAGGAAAATCCGGCCACGGTGCCTCAGAGAAGGCTGCGGCTCCCCATACCGCGTCTATGCTGCCTATTTCTTCTCCCGTCAAAACTGCCCAAAAGGAACGGAGCAAGGCAGCCTCCAAAGAGAATAACAGCAAAGCCAAGGTTCAGGCCAAAGAAAAGGGCGATGGCAAAAAGAGCAGCGTCAATGTCGCCAAGAAGCCGGAAACAAGCGGCAAGGCTGCAAAAAGCGCAGGTAAAACCAATTCCTCCACCAAAGGCTCCAAGGACAAAGATAAAGATAAAGCTAAGGGCAAGGTATCCAAAGCCTCCTCCGGCGTCTTGCTTGTCTCCGAGGCCCGCTGACCCCGGAAATCCGGACGTCAGGCGGCCTCCACCCACAAACGAGGGGATAAATCCCCCAAAGCGAAGGGCGGTAGCCTGAAGATGGCCAAAAAACAGGACCCGTCCCGTAATCCCAACCCTTAAGAGACAGTTACGAGTTCCAGGTTCCGAGTTCCAAGTTAATGGATGGTTCCTGCATCTCAGATACGTAAGCGGATGTCTGCACCTACCTTTCGCTAAAATTTTCCCAAAATTTTCATCTCCCCTCTTGATTTCCCGGAAAGCAATAGTTAAAGAATACTGTTAGCACTAACCGGCGAAGAGTGCTAATACCATCAAACCTTTTTAATCATTCTCATCAGGAGGTTATCCATGAAAGTCAAACCTTTGAATGATCGCGTCTTGGTCAAACGGACTGAAGAATTGACGGTCACCAAAGGCGGCATCGTCATTCCCGACACCGCCAAGGAAAAGCCCATCGAAGGTAAAGTCGTGGCCGTGGGCCCCGGCAAAATGAGCGATCAGGGCCAGCGTATGACCCTGCAGGTCAAGGCAGGGGACAAGGTCCTCTTCGGCAAATACTCCGGCACCGAAATCAAGGTTGAGGGCGAAGAGTACTTAATGATGCGGGAAGAAGACATCCTGGCCATCATCGAGTAGATGCCCGCATCTTAGCGTTTGAACCGATCTAAGTCCTTTTATTTCCAGACAATTTATTTAGGAGGAGCATAAGCACATGGCTGCCAAAGAAATCAAATATGACATTAAGGCCCGGGAGTCCATCCTCCGGGGGGTCAATACCCTGGCGGACGCGGTGAAAGTCACCCTGGGCCCCAAAGGCCGCAACGTAATTTTGGATAAGGCCTTCGGCGCGCCGGCCATCACCAAGGACGGCGTCACCGTGGCCAAAGAGATTGAACTGGAAGACAAATTCGAGAACATGGGCGCGCAGATGGTCAAGGAAGTGGCTTCCAAGACTTCCGACGTAGCCGGCGACGGCACCACCACCGCCACCATCCTGGCCCAGTCCATCTATCAGGAAGGCTCCCGGCTGGTGGCCGCGGGCACCAACCCCATGGCCCTGAAACGGGGCATCGACCGGGCCGTGGCCGCGGTGGTGGACGAACTCCACAAGATTTCCAAACCCACCAAGGACCAGAAAGAGATCGCCCAGGTGGGCACCATCTCCGCCAATAACGACTCCTCCATCGGCAACATCATCGCCGACGCCATGAGCAAGGTGGGCAAGGAAGGCGTCATCACCGTGGAAGAAGCCAAAGGCATGGAGACCACCCTGGAAGTGGTGGAAGGCATGCAGTTCGACCGGGGCTACATCTCCCCCTATTTCGTCACCAACCCCGAAAAGATGGAAGCCTCCCTGGACGAGCCCCTGATTCTCATCCATGAGAAAAAGGTCAGCGCCATGAAGGACCTGCTGCCCTTGCTGGAGCAGATCGCCAAGATGGGTAAACCCCTGGTGATCATCGCCGAAGACGTGGAAGGGGAAGCCCTGGCCACCCTGGTGGTGAACAAACTGCGGGGCACCCTGCAAGTCGCGGCCGTGAAGGCCCCCGGCTTCGGCGACCGCCGTAAAGCCATGCTGGAAGACATCGCCATCCTCACCGGTGGCCAGATGATCTCCGAAGACATGGGCTGGAAGCTGGAAAACGTCACCCTGAAAGAGCTGGGCACCGCCAAGAAGGTGAACCTGGACCGGGACAACACCACCATCATCGACGGCGGCGGCGACCGCTCCGCCATCGAAGGCCGGGTGAAACAGATCCGGGCCCAGATCGACGAAACCACCTCCGACTATGACCGGGAAAAGCTCCAGGAACGGCTGGCCAAGCTGGTGGGCGGCGTGGCCGTCATCCGCGTGGGTGCGGCCACCGAGATCGAAATGAAAGAAAAGAAAGCCCGGGTGGAAGACGCTCTGAACGCCACCCGCGCCGCGGTGGAAGAGGGCATCGTGCCCGGCGGCGGCGTGGCCCTGATGCGCTGCGTCCCGGCCCTGGACGGCCTGAAGATTCCGGTCCACGATGAGGAACTGGGCATCAAGATCATCAAACGGGCCCTGGAAGAACCCATCCGGCAGATCGCCAACAACGCCGGGGCCGAAGGCTCCGTGGTGGCCGAACACGTGAAGAACGAAAAAGGCGCCATGGGCTACAACGCCGAAACCGGAGTCTATGAAGACCTGATGGCTGCCGGCGTCATCGACCCCACCAAGGTCACCCGCTACGCCATCCAGAACGCTGCGTCCGTGGCTTCTCTGCTCATCACCACCGAGGCCATGGTGGCCGAAAAGCCCAAAAAGGAAGCGCCGATGCCTCCTATGGGCGGCGGCGGCATGGGCGGCATGGAAGGCATGTATTAAGAGCAGGGGTTAGGGGTCAGGGGCCAGTGGTCAGTGGCCAGTGGTCAGTTAATGATCCTTGAGCCCTAGACTCCCACTCTTGAAACCGAAAGGCGGGCTTTGGCCCGCCTTTTTTTATTGGGAAGAAATATTTGGGAAGTAAGCAAAATCCTGGTGGCACAGGCTTCCAGCCTGTGCTCCTTTCTTTATTGCCAAAATTCCAGGCATTATCCTTCAGTTTACATACTCCCGCCTGATTGCCCTTGACTTTCTTCTCCCGTTTCATAAATTGGAGCAAAAGATGAGACTCCATTAAGGAAGGGATAAACCTATGCGACGTCCGACCCGCATCGTTTTGCTTCTTCTGGTCACTATTATTTTCAGTTTTTCCACCGCCCCCTTGCTCGAAGCTAAAAAGCCCATGCCTCCCGTGGGCGAAGTGTTCATCGATCTCAAAGGCGTGGGCGCGATCTTCGGCGTCAGTTGGGGCCACGGCGTTTTCTGGTTTAAGGGGAAAAAATATCCCATTCGCGTAGAGGGCCTAAGCCTTGGCGATGTGGGCTACGCCGAAATTAAAGCACGTGGCAAGGTGTATAATTGTAAAACGGCTCTGGACATCACCGGCACCTACGCGGCCGCGGGCGCGGGCGTGGCCCTGGCCGGAGGCGTCGCGGGCCTGGCCATGCAAAACGAACGTGGGGTGGTCATCGACCTCTCCGCCACCCAGCAAGGGGTCAAACTCAACATCGGCCCCCAGGGCCTGACGATTACGATGAGGTAGGGGAGTCTTTGTGGGGAAGGGGGCCAGGGGTCACAGACCCCTGCCCCCTTCCCCACACCCCATCCCCCAACCCCCATTTGGCGGGCGAAAACCTCTTTCCTTACCTTTTTCCCAAATTTCCCTCTTGAAGGGAGGACCTTATGAATATCCTGGCCTTCAACAGCAGTCCCCGGGACAATGAAACCAGTAAAACCGAACTGGTCTTACAAATATTTCTGGAAGGCGCCCGGCGGGCCGGGGCCGCCGCCGAGACCCTGTATTTGCGGAACTACCAGATCAAGCACTGCCTGGGATGTTTCGATTGCTGGCTCAAGTCTCCGGGCCGCTGCGTCCAGAAGGACGACATGACGGATATCCTCTTTGACCGCTACCTCCAGGCCGACCTGGTGGTCCTGGCCTCCCCCGTCTACCACGCCACCATGAACGCGCGCATGAAGCTACTCGTGGAGCGCACTTTACCCATGATGGACCCCCTGAAAGAGGCGCCGGAAGGAGGCGCGCCCCACCGCTTCGAAAAGATGCCAAAGGTTGTGACCCTGAGCGTCTGCGGCTTTTGGGAGCAATCCATGTTCGACGCCATGTCCCTGACCTGGCGCATGTGTCTGGCCGGAGACCTCATCGCCGAAATCTACCGGCATTCCGCGGAATTTCTCTCCGTGCCCGAATTCCAGACCCAGGCGCAACCCATCTTCGACGCCCTGGCTCAGGCCGGGGAAGAAGTGGTGCGGCAAGGCAAAGTCACTACCGACACCATGAATACCCTCACCCAACCCCTGGCCCCCCCCCGAAACCCTGGGCCGCCTGGCCAGGGAGGTCTGGTCCCAGGGCGCCGGGGGATAAAAGATTTTGGGAGAGGGGGCTAAGGGCTAGTGGCGCAGGCGTCTCGCCTGCGGTGTGCCGTGAAAAAAAAGCAGAAGGATGGAATATGTTCCCCTTCATCATCATTATCGTCGCGGTCTTGGCGCTGGTAAGCATAATTTCCTTTAAGGTACTTACCGCTTGGGGCAACCGTTGGGGCGCCACTCCCGAGGAATGCGCCGCGCCGATGACCGGAGACGCTTATCTGGCCGGAGGCCCGCGGGCTCGAATTGCCATGACCCGGGCCGTGTCCATCAATCAGCCGCCGGAGGTGGTATGGCCCTGGCTGGCCCAACTCGGCCGGGGCGCAGGTTGGTATAGCTATGATCGCCTGGATAATGGGGGCAAAACTTCGGCGCGACATCTGGTTTCCTGGATACCCGGACCGCAACTCGGGGATGCCTCGCCGATAGGTTATCTGCGTTATTTAGAACCCGGTCGGGAAATGGTCTGGTGGGTCAGTGGGGAACAGTTTCTAGGGGCAAGAGTTCGCATGGTTGTAGACCTCCTGGTAATGCCTGGGAACCCGGGTTCCCGATTAGTAATTCGCATTTCAGGAGATGCGGCAGGGCCCACGGCCAGTCTGGCTGTAGGGTTATTCCAGGTGATAGATACCCTTATGGCGCGTCGGCAATTGCTGGGCATCAAGGACCGGGTGGAGGCTTATGGAGTCCGGACGGCGGATCCCGAGCTTCCGGAGACCGGCCGGCGTGATCAATACCAGTATTACGAGGTCATCTATGCCTCCGGCCAAACCGCCGGGGTCCCCGGCAAAGAGCATGCCCCATTATGGCGCCGGATGGCCATAGAGGAGAAAGTGCTGGTTGATTCTCAGGAACAACCGAAGGGAACGCCCGAAAACGAGTAAAATATCGATAGATCAATCTTTGCCTGATCTGCTGCACGGATTTGTGCTATCATTCCTTCCACGTTTTGGAAAAACCTCCCTAGGAGCCAGGCCCATGAAAGTGACCGAAATATGGCAGAAAAAAAAGCCCACCATATCTTTTGAATTATTCCCGGCCAGGAACGCCGAAGCCGCGGAGAAACTGGAAAGAGTAATCCAGCAATTAGCCGTGACGAAACCGGATTTCGTCTCGGTCACCTTTGGAGCCGGAGGCTCCACCCGGGAGGGCTCCCGGCAGTTGGTGGAGAAGCTGAAAAACAGCCTGAAGCTGGAGGTCATGGCCTACTTTGCCGGTTACGGCCTGGGCCCGGACGACATCCAGGGCGTCCTGGACACCTACCGGGATCTGGGAGTGGATAATATCCTGGTGGTGCGGGGCGATCCCCCACACGGGCAACCCGATTTTCAGCCCCATCCCGGGAGCCTGGCCCATGCCTCCGATCTGCTGGAGTTTATCCGCCCCCGCTATCCCTTCTGTTTGGGCGCGGCCGGTTATCCGGAGGGCCATATCGAGGCCGAGAGCAAACAAAAAGACCTGGAATACCTGAAGCTCAAAGTGGATAAAGGGGCGGAATATATCATCACCAACTATTTTTACGACAACGGCTATTATTTCGATTTTGTCGCGGCCTGCCGCGGCCTGGGCATCCAGGTCCCCATTCTCCCCGGCATCATGCCGATTTTCAGCATCAAGATGATGGACAACCTGGCCAAGCTCTGCGGGGCCAGCATCAGCGGCGATTTGCGGCAAAAATTGGCCGCCTTGCCCGCAGGCGATAACCAGGCCCTGCTCAACTTCGGCATCGACTTTGCCTTTGAGCAATGCCAGGACCTGATCAAGGCCGGGGTGCCGGGCCTGCATTTTTACACCATGGACCGGAGCCAATCCACCATCGGCGTCCTGACGCGCCTGCGCCAGGCGGGGGTGATTTGAGGTGGTTGCCTACGGGTTGGAATACCAAAGGGCGGACCTATGGGCCGCCATTTATTTATTTTGGGAGTTAATACTGAAGCTCATAAAATTGCTTCATTACGTGGTCATATTTAGCCCAGACTTTAATTATTGTTGAACGCAGCAATAACGATATATAACTATCTATTAATTTTAAAAGCCAGCGCAGAGATTGCTTTTCTCAAATATATTCTCAATTGATCATCTGTTTCATATGGTTCTGCACTTATCCTGTTGATATCAAAAGGTACATCTGAATGAGGTTTTTGAGTTAGAATAATACAATATTTTTCAAGCATATGTGCTATACCTAGCTCATATAAAACATTAGGGTTTCTAGTAGTAACTTCAGCAATTACAAAAGAAGATTTTAGCAAGTAAGTATATATTTTGTTATCAATTCGATCTGGCAAATCATCTTCGTCAACCCTATAGCATGATATTTTAAATTCATTCTCAATTAAAGGTTTGATGACAACGGAATATATTCTTTGATCAAACTCATTATTACGAAATGGCATTATTACAAAACAAAATGGTTCATTCGCCTGAATAAATATCTCTTGATAGTAGCGATTGCTTCTTCTATCAAGAGATATGCCATGACCAGATAGTTGGACTTCTCTGAAAATACTAGGTTTTACTAAAAATGAATAATCATTTGATGTTTCTATATGATTCTGAAAAAGGAGTGAATTAATGGCCCTTTGCAAGGTGTCGAGTGATAAATCCGTAGAGACATAAAGGTCACTTAATTTAACTTCCTGATTCGGAAGCGTACGGACCCAACATGATAATACTGTTCGCAAAATTTCTTCCGCTTGGGCATCATCAATTTTAATTCCGGTATAATTTTGGTAGATATTTGTTGTTAGAACTTCTCCCCCTGGACCTTTTAAACTATCAATGTAATTTGTGCGCACGTGATGGCACAGAAATCGAAAAAGGATCCATTCAAAAGGTATAGGTAGTCTGTAGCTAGGATAGTCTTCATACAACTCCTCACTCATTCCTAAAAGAGTCACCCAGTTATCTCTGGAATCCAATGGATTTGTGCCCGTAACTCCAAAATCCACCAACCCGCGATCAAAGGCACGGCCTTTCCTTGATGCTGAAGAAATATCCAGTTTGTATACTTTATCTGACAATATTAGATAATCAGGAAATTTACTATGTTCGTTTTCTCCCATTTTTACTGTTTTCCCCGTTTTTTGTTGGAAGAGTTGATAAAGGGAGCTTAATTAAAGGGGACGAAGGTGCCCCCAGACTATCCCCAGCCATCCGCCAAAATCGCATTTGATCTCAACCCAATTCTATTTCCTGCCGCCCTCCCTGGGCTTCATTTTCGATGATAATTTTGCCCTGATCCTGGGTAAGAAGCTGGTGGTTAGCGTTCAGTAGTTCAATGCCGTAAACCGTGCCGTTGGGGGCCACGTCCACGTTCAACTCGTCGCTGATGCGGATGGTTTCCACCTCCGCGCCTTTTTCTTGCAGGCGGATATAGGCAATGTTGTAACGGGGGTCATAGGTGATTTTCATGATCTTGCATCCTCTAATAGTATTTAACAATAACCGTTAGGATAAGCAAGGTTCCTTTTTCTTTCACTGTGTAAACCTCAACCTGTTTATTATGATAATTCTTCCCACGCCATAAAAAGTCCTTAGAGAAATTTCGGCGATATCCAACTCGATCAAATTTAGCAGTAAATCTTTCCCCATCTTGAATTGTGGCGATTACTTCAGCCTCGCTGGCGCCGCGTTCAGCCATTCGTTCTCTAGCGTGAGGATGAAATTCTATTTTCACGTTCGATATCCATGATGGATTGGTGGGCTAATAATTGCACAGGCTGAAAGCCTGTGCCACTATTATTTAATCTGAATTAAGGGTAGGGATAGAAAAGGGCTAAGGCGGGCACGGAGGCCCGCCCCACCTGTTCTGTCTTTTTTGCGATCGATTCTTTTACTTCAAAAGCACTCCTCTCAAGACTCTTCTTTTGCCTCAGCCTTCTCCTTGACGGTCAGAATTTTCTCGGCTAATTCGGGGATATTTTCAAAAATGGAGTCCAGGGTTCCCCCTTTCTTGATGACATGGAAGGAAATCTCCCCGCCTTTCACCGCGATGAAGGCGATGGGGGTCACGCACACTCCGCCGCCGCCGCCGCCCCCCTCCCCTTCTTTTTTGGCTTCGCTGCCCTTGCCCCCACCCGCGCCGATGCCCAGGGAAATCCGGGACACGGGAATCAGGGTGAATTCCCCCACCTGCAACTTCTCTCCCAGGATGGTTTCGGTTTTGGCGATGGTCCGCAGTTCCTCCATCAATTTGCCGATGATCTCTGCAGCCGCGCTGCTCATGGCTATTTCTCCTCTTGGTATGATTTCTACTTCAGCCGGCTTTGCGCTGCTTCTTCAAAGCCCAAGCGAGCCTGATAGTTCTGAAAAAAGGAAAATGAAACAAAAACATCGCCAGCTTCTGTAAGAGCCGGTAAGGATATACCGTCACCCAGATTCTGGCATAATTGCGTTCCTCGAAGTTTATCGAAAGGTTAATTTCCTGCAAATTAATATTCTGGACAACCGCATAGAGCATTCCGTTCCACGCGGGGTCTGGCAGAGAAAAGGTGGCTTCGGAGTCCCGAAAGGAGAGGGTCCGGTATACTTCCAGGGCAAATCCCAGGAATTTGCCGATCAGTTCCCAGACTAGGTCCCGGTGCCCTAAAATGACCCGCACAATCCCCAGGCCCTTGCTTGCCGGGGTTTTGGATTTTGGGATTTTTTTCGGCTTTTTCGGTTTTTCCTGGTCCAGGCCCTTGGTGAAGGTCAGCCCCAGCCACCTCACTTTGAACCATCTCTCCACGGAATTGTATCCCAGGGAGAGGGGCGCGGCCAGGATGATAATCCCCACCAGGATGAGGCCAAGAAGGAAGTAGGCCATAAAGATTCCGGCAACTCGGTGTTGAAATGGACCAGGGAAGCAAGCTCCTTTAGATCAGCCGCCTCATTTTTTCACAGGCTGGGCGTTTATGCCATTAATAAAAATCTATGGGATTGGGGGTAGGGGTTTGGGGGAGGAACGCAAAGGTCCACAGGCTGGAAAGCCTGTGCTACCCGCCCCTTATCCCCCTCCCCCAATTCCATATACTATGCGGGTTGGGGAGGGGGGTGTGGGGGGAGGGGCAGGGACCTCAGGTCCCTGCCCCTCCCCCCACAAACTTCTTCGCACTCTCAAGGAAACGCCACTTTCAGGGCCTGGCCCAGGTCTTCCACCAGGGTGATGGTGAGCTCCTGGCGCACGGATGGCGGGATTTCTTCCAGGTCCACCTCGTTTTTGGCGGGCAGCATGACTTCCTGGATGCCCGCGCGGTGCGCGGCCAGGACCTTGTTTTTGATGCCGCCCACAGGCAGCACGTGGCCCCTGAGGGTGATCTCCCCGGTCATGGCCAGGCCTTTTTTCACCGGGCGCCCGGAAAGGAGCGACACCAGGGCCACCAGCAGGGCCAACCCCGCGGAGGGACCGTCTTTGGGGATGGCGCCTGCGGGCACGTGGACGTGGAGGTCGGAGTTATCGAAGAAGTCTTCTTCAATGCCCACAAACGGGGCCCGGGCCCGGATGTAGGAGAGCGCGGCGCTGGCGGACTCCTTCATCACCTCCCCCAACTGGCCGGTGAGCTGCAGGCGGCCGTTGCCGGGCATACGCAATACTTCGATGAACAAAATATCGCCCCCGGTGGGGGTCCAGGCCAGGCCCACAGCGACTCCCGGCTGCGGGTGATCCAGGGCCGCGTCCCGGAAAAAGCGGGGCGGTCCCAGGTATTGGGGCACGTCTTCCGGTTTGATGCCCCCGCGTTCCTTATTGCCTTCCACCACCTCCCGGGCCACGCCCCGGCAGAGGCCCGCCACTTCTCGCTCCAGGTTCCTGAGACCCGCTTCCCGGGTATAGTCCGCAATGACCCGGCGCATGGCCTCCGGCGTGACTTCCAACTGCTCCTTGGTGAGGCCGTGAGCCTCCAACTGTTTGGGCAGAATGTAAGAAAACGCGATTTCCAACTTCTCTTCATCGGTGTAGCCCGGCAGTTCCAGGACCTCCATGCGGTCCCGGAGCGGCGGCGGGATGGGGTCCAGGAGGTTGGCGGTGGTGATGAACATCACCTTGGAGAGGTCGAAACCCACGTCCAGGTAATGGTCGGAAAAGGAAAAATTCTGTTCCGGGTCCAGGACCTCCAGCAGCGCGGAAGACGGATCGCCCCGGAAATCCGCGCCGATCTTATCCACTTCATCCAGAATAAAAACGGGGTTATTGCTCCCGGCCCGGCGCATGGATTGGATGATGCGACCGGGTAGCGCGCCCACGTAAGTGCGCCGGTGGCCCCGTATTTCCGCCTCATCCCGCACGCCTCCCAAGGAGAGGCGCACGAACTTGCGGCCCAAGGCCCGGGCGATGGAGCGTCCCAGGGAAGTCTTGCCGGTGCCTGGGGGACCCACGAAGCAGAGAATGGGGCCTTTCATATCCGGCTTCAACTTGCGCACCGCCAGGTATTCCAGGATTCTTTTCTTGACCTTCTCCAGGTCGTAGTGGTCTTCGTCCAGGATCTGCCGGGCCTGGGCCAGGTCCAGGTTGTCTTCGGTGGCTGTGGCCCAGGGGAGTTCCGCCATCCACTCCAGGTAATTGCGGATCACCTGGTGGTCCGGAGAGGTGGGGGGAGTGCGCTTGAGGCGGTCCAGTTCCCTGTCCGCCTCCTTTTTGGCGTGGGGGGGCAGTTCCGCCTCTTCCAATTTGAACTGAATCTCCTCGATCTCCCGGAGGCGCTCATCGGTCTCCCCCAATTCCTTCTGCAGGGCCTTGATGTGCTCCCGCAGGTAAAAATCCTTCTGGGCCTTTTCCATCTCTCCCTTGACCTGGCCCTGAATCTTCTTGCCCAGCTCCAGCACTTCCAGTTCCCGGTTGATGAGGACCAGGACCTGATGCAGGCGCTCCTTGACGTCGAAGGTCTCCAAGAGCTTTTGTTTTTCTTCCTTGGAGATGTTCAGGCTGCCCGCGGTGACGTCCGCCAGGATCCGGGGGTCCCCCAATTCCCGGACCAGGGAACCCAGTTCCGACGGCAGATAAGGGGAGAGCTCCAGCATCTTCAAGAACAGACCCTTAACGTTGGCGATCAAGGCCTCGGTTTCCAGGTCCGGTTCGTATTCCTCCGAGATAGGGTTAATCTTGGCCACCAGGTAGGGGTCCTGGCCCATCCAGCTATCGATGCGGAAGCGGTAGAGGCCCTGAATGAGGAGGCGCACCGAACCGTCTTCGGGTTTCCGCATCTTCAGGATGGCCGCGGCCGTACCCACGGAATACAGATTATCCGGGCCGAAGCCCGCGGGTTTTTCCTCCCGGCTGGCGATAATCCCCAGGGTCTTATCCTGGAGCATGACCTGGTCCACTAGGGTTTGGTCTCTCTCCCCCCAGAGAACCAGGGGCATGATAATGCGGGGAAATAGAACCACGTCCGAATGGGGCAATATGGGCAAAACCCGGGGGGCGAAAGGCTCCTCCGGAGTCTCGGTAAAAGTCAGATCATTATCCACATCGTTGGTAGTCATCAGTAATGTCACCTCAAAATTATTGGCTTTCAGGAACTTCCTGCACCGGAATGCGCCTGCTGGCGGAGGCCTGGCGGGGGAGAAAGACTTCCAGGATGCCGTCCTGATACTGGGCCTGAAGACCCTCGGGATCGACGGCCAGGGGGATGCGGAATCTCCTTTCAAACCAGCCGTGGCTAATCTCGTGGCACAAGAACCGGGCCACCCCTTGCGGTTGTAAGGGTTGCCGCCGCCCTTGGATGACCAGCTCCTGGCCGGCCAGGGTCAGGGAGAGGTCATCTTTGGCCACCCCGGCCAGTTCCATCCTGAGCACCAGGCCCTGGGACGTCTCAAAAAAATCCACCGGCGGCCGGAAAGTGACCCCGGTTTCCTGAAATTCATGGACCGTATCCATCCAGCGGCGCACGCGTTCCTCCAGACGGTCAAAGTCACGCATGATCCTGATTTTGAAAAGGCGCATCATTTTCCCTCTTGGTACAGGCAGTTCTATTTAAGTTAAGAATCTTCAGGGAAAAATCCAGGTATATGAAAAAAGTTCCGAGTTCCAAGTTGAGACCTCTGCAAAAGTGTTTTTTCCTGTCATTCTGAGGGAGCGGAGCGACCGAAGAATCTCATGGGCGCCAGCAAATGCGAGATTCTTCACTCCGCTTCGCTCCGTTCAGAATGACAAGAGGGACTTTCGCAGAGGTCTCAGGTTCCAAGTTCCAAGTATGGTAGCCGAAGAGTTCAGCCTGCGCGGTCCTCCTCTGCTTAGAACCTATTTCAAAACCCATTCAGAAGGTCATATAGGTTCTTCACTAGCAAATAGTTTGAAGGGGTGGTTTTAAGTCCCCCTTTTTTTAAAGGGGGATTTAGGGGGATTTTTAAGGGGTTACGCAAAATCCCCCCGGCCCCCTTTAGAAAGGCGATTATATACTTAAGGAATGCAAGATGACAGTCTTTTTAGACAGGTGGAGCGAAAGGGAAGGAACGGCTACTTTTTGTCGCTGTCCTTCCTTTTCTGCGCCTTGGGCTTGGGGGGAGTGTTCAGCATCCGCCGCAGAACTTCTTCTTCGGTGGGCTGCTGGGCTTCCTGCTTTTCTGGTTTGTCTTTTCTCATGTTCACAGGATAGGACAGGCCATGAGAAAAGACAAGCCCAAAATATCCCCAAACGACTGGCTAATTTATGATAAAAAATCTTTGGTAGCATGGGTTAGCCGTTTTTTGTGGCATTACGAAGGCATGGCTTCTGGTAATGGCCCAGAAGAAGCGCCTGACGATCCAGCGTTAACCATCGTCGATGCTGTTATTTCTGTTTTAGAAGACCTCGCCAAAAAAAGTGGGCCAAGTCATTTGCCAAACCCAAAAATTTATTTTCAAGCTGAAGACAATCTTTTAGTTTAATAGTTATTTTTTCGTCATCAAATGTAGATTCTTTATAATTAAATTTTTGAATATCAAAGGAATTGGGATAGATGTTAAGTAGCATACCATGAGTTAAATTATGTCGGCTATCCTTCAGATCATTTATTCTTTTCATAAGTTTTACACCTTCATCGCGAAGAGGGAGCAAAGCGTTACTGTTTTTAAGTGCTTTTTTGACAAATTTAGTTTTATTTGTTAATGAATGTGGAATTTCCTTTACATCGAATGAAAGAGTTAGTCTATAAGAATGGTAAATGATTAAGACACACATATCAAGAAAGCGTTCAACAACGGACCAAGTAATTATAACCTTACCTATCGCGCAATAAAGTTGTTTTAAATCATCTGGGGGGTTAATTAGGAATAGATCGTCAGGAATATTAGCCATGACCGTTAATTCTAATGAATCCCTTTCGGGATTGGAATCTGTATATCAGGCGAATTTATCACTACACCATCAAATGCTCCTGGTATCAGGCTTTGGTCGTCCAAAGCAGCTATGGGCAATTTGTACAATAGAACGAAATCAGCCGGAATCCCATCTTCCGGCAAAACCCTTTTATGGGGCAACGGCTCCAGGCAAATTATTTGCTCTGGCCTTTTCCATCCTTCGCGAGGTGATTCGATCCAGTTGGGCACGAGCCAAAACTTATTTTTATACTCAATGGTGTCAATCAAGACATAAGCGGGATCATCAGAAATGATATATGCAACAGTTTTATATATTTGCACCGTGCATCTCTTTTTGTCAGTAACTAGTCCGCCGATAGGTTAGGCGCTTCCCGGAAATACCCTGGAGCGCGGCGGCTTCTCTCTCAGTATCATCAAAACCGAGTTTTTCGCGGTGGTTATAGCGGAAATCAAACTCGGTGGTGTAGCGATGTAAGTGACAAGGGCTGACATGCTGATAGACGCCATAAATGCCGCGCTTAAAGATGCTGAAAAATCCCTCAGCCGTATTCGTATGAACTTTTCCCCTCACATATTCGCCGGTACTATGGGCCACAACCTCATGTTTAGCAAATTCACGCTCAAGCAAGCGATATTGCCCCGCGTCATCCGTCATAATGTGAGCACTCTTAACCACCTGATCTTTGAGAATAGGCTTAAGGGTATCTGCGGTCACATTGGCGACATGAAAGGAACGAACTTCGCCGTTTCTCTCCACGAGGGAAAAGACCGCATTTTTATGAGCGTAGCCGCGACGTTTCTTTGTCCCCGGCTTACTTCCCACAAAGGTTTCGTCTGCTTCCACGGGGTTGTTTCCCCCGAGCATTCCCTGATTGACAGGTTTCATGGCTTCGCGGATACGATGTGTCATAAACCAGGCGGTTTTATAGGTGACATCCAAAATTCGATGCAGTTGATGACTGGAAATCCCTTTTTTGCTGGAGCACATCAAATGTGTGGCTAAAACCCACTTATGGAGGGGAACTTTGCTGTGCTCAAAGACAGTCCCCACGGTGACACTGAATTGCTTGCGGCATTCTCCGCAAAACAGCAAACCAGGACGCGCACCTTTGCCCTTCTCAGTGCTGTGCGACTCGATTCTGCAAACACGGCCACTTGTGCCACAGTGGGGGCAGACAGGGCCATTAGGCCAGCGGAGCGCCTCTAAATACTTTCTGGCCGCGTTTTCGTCATGGAATCGGGCTTCATCAAATATTGCGTCTTTCATAGCTTGATTTCCTTTAAGGAGAGACGATCATGCAATTAGAGAAACAGATTAATATTAAAACCGGCTTGATTCAACATCTTCTGCTGAAAGCTGAAACGGCTTTAGACACCAGTTTTATTAATTATCTTGCCGCTCTCATAGAGGCACGAGAAAGAGAATTTATAGCCGAGCATGACGCAAAGCTCGAATCTCTTCTTGAAGGTTCTCAATCTTTGAAGAAATAGCTTCGAGCATCAGTGCCATATGCCCCAAGCCTTTATATAAATTTTGTTTCTCATGATCGCGAGGAAACATGTTAAAATTTTCTTCAAAACATTTGTCAGCGAAGCGTCCATTCATTATGGATTCTCCCTTTTCTGATAAGGATAAATCAGCATTCTGCATTTGTCAAGTATATAATCGCCTTTAGAAAAGGGGGAGATTTTTCCTGGCGTATCCTCGCGTGGCTGATTCACGATGACACTGGAAAAAGGTTTAGAAATGACTTTTAGGAAGGTTATTTCCAGGCAACCCACCGGTCCACCCAGGACCGGGGCAGCAGGGACATCAGGTAAACGCCAATGTTTATCGGGGCGGGAAAACAGATGCGGGGTTTACCCCGGGCCAGGCCCCGCTGAATAATTTTGGCGGCCCGGACCGCGCTGACCTTAAAAGGCATGGGAAAGTCGTTGCCCTCGGTCATGGGAGTCTCCACAAACCCGGGAATGATCACGGTGACCAAAATATTTTCCCGTTGCAGCCAGGCCTGGAGCCCTTCCCCGTAAACCCGGATCGCGGCCTTGGTGGCGGAATACGATGGCGCAATGGGAAAACCCCGGGAAGCGCCGTGGGAACTCATCAACGCCAGTTGCCCCCGGCCGCGTTGCCTAAATAAAGGCAGCACCGGTTCAATGGTGTTCAGCATCCCCTCCAGGTTAACGGCAAAGGTCCGCCTGGTTTCCTCCGGTGTCTCCTCCTGGTCCGCCGCGCCATACGCGACTCCCGCCAGTACGATGACCAGGTCCAGGGGTTTTATAGCATCCGCGGCCTTAATCCACGCGGCCATGGCCGCCTTATCGGTGACATCCACCTCGGTCCCCTGCGCGTCCGCGCCTAGTGTCCGGCACTCGGCAGCGAGGGCAGCCAACCCCGCGGCGTCCATATCCCCGAGAAACAGGTGCACCCCCGGCCGCGCATAGACCCGGGCCAAAGCCGCGCCGATGCCGCCCGCGGCGCCGGTGATCAAGATGGAGGTGGGATGGAATTTTGATCTGTACATCATTTAAAATATGCATATTTATTTTCGAAAAGGCAAATATATAGCAGTTAGCATATGGAGGACCGGCAACCTCTTTCGGAGCCAATGATTCCCGATTCATTAAATTTCAGATTAAGCTTAATGAGGGTATTATATCCTAGCTATTGACATTCATCCATTGATTATGAAATAAGTAAAGTATCTGGAAACGCTACCTTTTTATTGAGAAATAAACTGTCTGAATTCCATATGTTATACAAACTGTGCAATCGTTATTAGAAATTAGATCAATTAAGGAAAGGAGAACGCAATGACCATACCCAAAAAACCGAAGGTATTCATCATTTACGACAAAAAGCGAACATCGATGCTGGCAGAGGAAATTTTTGATGCATTATGCGAGGCGGGCGCACAGCCTTGGATGGATATAAAAAGCCTAGAACTTGGGATGCCTTGGAAGCAAGCGATTGAATGCGAACTACCAAAATCCGACGCGGCAATCGTCTTACTGCATCGAGACTTCGAGGGACCCGGTTATCGCAACGATGAAGTCCGCCAGGCTCTCGATACAATGAGAAGTAGGCCGATTGGTCAAGGATTCATCATTCCATTCATAGTCGAACCTTGTGAGATCCCTGAATGGTGCAAAGATCTTCATGCTGGGAGCCCGACAGAGCGACCTTCCACATTGGAAGAACTTTTTCGCGCGATCGACCGGCTATGTGACTCCAAACTCACGGGCAAATCCAAGCTAATATTAGCAAGAGAGTATACGTCTAACCAGTACTCAACGATGTTATATAATCTTATAGCCTCTTCAGCCAAGGAACACGAACTGTTCATTTCAGTTGGGAAAGGTGATTTTGCAGAACAGCTTCTATTACGGCTCTTTGACGAACGTGAGGAGAGGGGCCAGCCAGCCCCTAAGATTTCCCGAGTCTGGATTATTCGACTCGCCAACGAATTAGCGGATGAGCTTGCTAAACAGGGCGCGTTAGAGCCAGGTTTTTTGAACAAGACTGAATTGCACATAAAGACTATACAGGACAAGCTAAAGAAACGAAAGATACCATGTGAGGTTGTTTTTTCGCATGTAATACCTGAATACCATGGATGGATGTTCGATGATCAAGCATTCATCAACAAATGGGCGAGAAACTCTGATGGATATATGCATGTCAATACTACATTATTCTACTATAATGCGATTCGAGAACCATCTAAAATCAAAGAGTTCTTGAGTTTGTTTAAATAGATCGAGTCTGAATTTGAAGGCTAATGGGATGATGGATACGCCAATAATTAAATGACTAACTTATGAACAGTCTAGAAAGGAAAAAACTACCAGACAAAGTGAAAAGGCGAGAATTATTGCTTAATCTAGTAATTAAGCAGATGCGCAACCACACCGTAGACATGTAGCGATGATGTTTGAAAACTCTGCGGATTAGTAGCTGCGTGCTCCTTAGTTAATCTAAAATCATGCGATCTACCGGATATCTTGCCAAACCCCTCCCCTATTACCCGGTCAGCAAAAAAGGGATATCTGATCAGCATATCCTCCCAATAGCCTTCCTTCACCCCCCTCCACCTTGACTAGCCCGTTAAACCTTGATAGTTTTTCCAGGATGGAATTGCAGCTAGTTTGTCTGGGCGCGATTAATGTGGACCTGCTTTACCGGGTGGAGGACCTGGCTCCTTTTCTCGAGGCCTGGCCTTTGCTCCGGGCCGGAGGGGAGATTGCCTTAGGACCTGGGGAAGAAAACCGTCTCCTGCCTCTTCTCAATCGCCACGGCCAATTATTGGGGCGGCAAGGCGGCGGCCAGGCTGCCAATACCGCCTGGGCTTTGGCCCGTATGGGCTTGGACGCGGCGCTTCTGGGACGGGTGGGCGCGGACGCGGACGGCGCTTTCCTGCGGGAAAACCTGGCCGGGGTCAGCCTGGACTATCTGGTGGAAGCCGGTGACAGCGGCCGGGCCTATATTTTGGTGGACCCGCAAGGCGAACGCACCATCCTGGTGGCTCTCAATACCAACGCGGAATTGTCTTTGCATGATATTCCCCTGGAAGTCCTGGCAAACGCCAAATTCCTGCACCTCACTTCCTTTGCGGGGGATGGGCCCCTGGAAGTGCAAAAGGAAACCGCCCATCGTTTGCAAGACGGCCCCCGGATCACCCTGGACCCCGGCGAGCTTTACGCCCGGCGGGGCTTGGAGGCCCTGGAAGGAATTATCGACCATCTGGACACCTTGCTGGTAACGGAAAAGGAATGGGAGCTTCTGGGGGGAAGGCCCAAAACCCACCCCCATTGGGGCCCACCCGTGGTGGTCATCAAACGCGGGTCAAAGGGGGCCCGGCTGCTCACGCCGCCCCGCTATCTGGACTTCCCGGTGGAACTTTTTGTCGAGCCGGTGGACACCCTGGGCGCGGGGGACGTCTTTGCGGCAGGCTACCTCGCGGGCCGCTTTTCCGGATTGCACCTCAACCTGGCGGTGCGTCTGGCCAACCGGGCCGCGGCCGTGAGCGTCGGCGGCATGGGGCGGGAAGATTATCCGGATGCCGAGTTCCTGGAGCAGCAACTGGAGCAGTTACGCAAGATATGATGACTGGGAGGGCCAGTAATAACGATTAACCACCAAGGCACTAAGGCACCAAGAATCACAAAGAAATGTGTTTGCTTTGGCGCTGAAGCGCCAAAGCAAAATCTTTACTTGGTGCATCTTTGTGTCTTTGTGTCTTAGTGGTTAACTTAAGGACCATCCCATTTTTCCAACATTATCCACTAAGGAGATTCAATGCACCCTTTACAACTAAACACCGACTGCGAGGGCCCCCTGGCCCTGAATGATAATGCCTTTGAGCTGTGCCGGGATTTGGTGCAGCCGGATGGGGCCCGGTTCTTCCAGCAGGTGAGCCGCTACGGTGATTATCTGACGAAGGTGGCGAAAAAGCCGGCGTATAATCCCGGAGACACGGTAAAGCTGATTCTGCCCTTTCTCCAGGCCCACGGCCTCACCAATGCCCGGATCAGCGAATATGCCCAGGAGAAAGTCAAGCTGGTGCCGGGAGTGGAAGGGGCTTATAAGTTCCTGCATGCCCAGGACTTTCCCATCTTCGAGATCAGCACCAGTTACCGCCAGTTCGCCGAGACCGTGGGTAAAAAATTGGGGTTTTCTCCTAAGAATATCTACTGCACGGAGTTGGACCTGGACCGCTACAGCCTCAGCGAGCCGGAACGGGAGGAACTGCTTAAGTTACAGCAGGAAATCGCCGCGACCCCGGAAATCGTGCTGCCGCCGGAGGCCAGGTCTCCCGAGGACCTGCCCGGGCCGGTTAAGGAGGCCATTCAGGTCTGTGACCGCATCTTTTTTGAACGCCTGCCGGAGATGGACATCGGCGTGATTTACCGGGAAGTCCGGCCCGTGGGCGGCCCGGATAAAGCCCGGGCCGTGGAGGAAAGTGTCGGCCGCACCAAACTGACCTTGAAGGACGTCATCTACGTGGGGGACAGCATTACCGACGTCCGGGCCTTCGAAACGGTGCGGGCCGGAGGGGGCCTGTCCCTTTCCTTCAACGGCAGCCGTTACGCGGTGGAAGCCGCGGAGGTGAGCGTCATCGCCGACAACGCCTGGCCCGTCGCCCTCATAGCTTCGGTCTTCCGGCTCTGGGGCAAGGAAGGGGTGATGGAGCTGGCCACCAAAGGCGCGGCCGGCGCCGGCCGCTTCCTGGTGCTCCCGGAAGCGGTGATCGACACTTTGATGCGGGGTTTGAACGGGCGGAACTTCAACCTCTACTCTCCTTTGGCCAAGGACCCGAAGGTTATCGCCCAGGAGAGCTTGGCCATGCGCACCAAGCTCCGGGGTGAAGCCGTGGCCTCTTTGGGGTGATAAATCTGATTAATGTTTCCATGCCCCGTTATCGATATAAACAATATACTATCTACTTGTATTTTTAGAAAAAAGGATAACCGTTAAAGATTAACAGTCATACGTTCACTTCTATTTAACCCACCAATATCGTCCCATCTCAAGGGCCAAAAATGAAAATTCCTCTAAAGATAAACAAAGTCCTGGGCTTGAGTACAATTTTCCTCTGTCTCTGGCTGCCGTCGTTCGCTGCGGCCGATGACCTGGAAATTCCCGGCACAGGGGCAAGTGAAGTACTGCTGCGAGAGGTGGCGGAGGTCTTCAATGCCGGGCATCCCATGCACCGCATAATAATACCCCGGAGCATCGGCACCGTGGGGGCCATGCGCCGGGTGCTGAGCGGCCAGTCCGTCCTGGTGCGCGTGGGGCGGCCTTTAACCCCGGAGGAAAAGGCCCAGGGGCTCACGTATCTCCCCTTTGCGCGCGACATGGTGGTCTTCGCAGTGGGGGCCAAAGTCCCTATCAGGAGCATCACCACCAGCCAACTGGTGGATATTTATACCGGTAAGATCAAAAATTGGCAGGCCCTGGGAGGCCCCCAGGCCTCCATTCGCCTGCTCCTGCGGCAACCCGGAGATTCCAGCCTTCTGGTTATTCAGAAACATCTGGAGCCTTTCCGGACTATTACCTTTGATCCCGCAGGGAAGGTGCCCTATACCGACCCCGACATGCTGGACTTGTTACAAAAATATGATTATTCCATCGGCTGGGTCACCTACAGCTCCCTGAGAGGAGCGAAGACTCCTATCTATCCCCTGGCCCTCGACGGTATTGCCCCCTCCCGGGAAAACGCCCGCTCTCAAGCATATAAATTACTTGAAGAATACGCCCTGGTGTGCAAAGGAAAACAGCTGCCCTATTTAGCCAAAACCTTTCTTGATTTTCTGTTTTCCCGGGAAGGGCAAACATTAATGGAGCATCTTTACGTAATACCGGTCGCCAGAGAATAAGGCATGCGATTCAAATACAGCCTCGCCTATCCCATCATCATCATTATCAGCTTGGTGGCTGCGGCCACTCTGTTCATCGGCTATTATTTGAACCTCCATACTTTGCAGGCAACTATCGAAACCAGAGAAATCGATAAATCGAAGGCTATCCATTACGAAGTTAAGGAAAAAATCACCAATGAAATAAGGGGGATGCAAATATATTCTCGATTCTTAAAAAATAATTCCCTGCTTTTGGATGGTCTTGTCCTTTCTAAGGTCCTGGGCGATAAAAATTCCCTGAAAACGGTTATGGATTCACTGTATTCCCATTTATCGGTATTGGGTTTGGATTTTTTTTTGGTTGCCGACCAGCAGGGCAATATTTTGTATCGGCCATCGGCCGCGTCAGACGGTGGTAACGTTTCCACGTTATGGGGGATGGACGAGGCGTTATTGGGGAAAGATTGTCTAGCCGCCGGATCCGGCCCCCTGGGCTGGACCATCCTTAGTTTGGCTCCTCTATCCTATGGTGGCCAGCAGTACGGGATACTGGTCCTGGGCATTTCTTTAACCGACGATTTCGCCAAAAAGATTGCCGTAGCCACCCGCAACCAGATTTCTTTCTGTACTGCCTACCAGATTCTGGCCAGTTCCTGGCCGCCCGGGGAACGACGCCATGTGAACCTGGCCCGGGTTACCGACAGCATCCTGGGAAAAAAATCCATTTTCTTTAACGATGAGCAAATAAACCTCAGTTCTTTTTATAGCCCCCTTGAAATCGTTGATGAAGTCGTCTGTCTGGTCATCAATGCGGACACCACCTCCATTGCCGATCTGTTACGTCAGAAGAAGAGACATTTGCTCCTCAGCCTGTTGGCGGTGCTCCTGGTGACCATCGTTATGGGTTCCGGCCTGACCCTTGCTATTGTAAACCCTTTGAAAAAGTTACAGAATCGCTCTCTGGGGGCTATTAAGGAGTTTACCCAGGAAGAGATCACCCTGAGCCGCTGGGGCAATGAAATCGATACCTTATCCCAGGCGGTGGAATTGATGCTCTCCGCCATCAAGCTTCACATCCAATACTTGCATCAAACCCAGGAAACCCTGCGGCATGAGAGTAACTTCCTGGACAATGTCTTCACCAGCATTCAGGACGGTCTCTGCGTCATGGACCTGAATCTTACCATCATCAGGGCCAACCCCGTTCTCAGCCGGAGGTTCGGCCAAGCCAGTCTGTTCGGACAAAAGTGTTACCATATTTTCTATGGCACAGATGCAGTATGTGAAGATTGCCCCTGCCTCCGGACCCTGCAGACGGGAATGGCCGGTTTTCAATCAAGGCCTTTCTTAATCGAGGGAATCGAAAAATGGATAGAAATCTATGCCTTTCCCTTACGGGACCAGGATACCGGGGAGATAACCGGGGTCATCGAATACAGCCGGGATGTCACTGAGACCAAAGCGACGGAAAACGCCCTGCGGCAACGGGAGGAACAGCTTCGCCAAGCCTCCAAGATGGAGGCCGTGGGCCGACTGGCCGGAGGCGTGGCCCACGACTTCAACAACATCCTGACAGTCATCCTGGGTGAATGCGATCTATTGCTGCAGGACCTGCCGGAGCAAGACCCCCGGCGGAAAGAAGTCACTGCGGTCATGGAGGCTGCGCGCCGGGCTTCTTCCCTGACCCAGCATCTTCTGGCCTTCAGCCGCAAACAGGTGCTGCAGCCGCGGCCTCTGGACCTCAATGCCGCGGTGGCCAATATGGACAGGATGTTGCATCGCGTCCTGGGCGAGGACATTGACCTGGTCACTGTTCTGGCGCCGGGTCTGGGTACGGTGAAAGTGGATCTCAACCAATTGGAGCAGGTGATTTTAAACCTGGCGGCCAATGCCCGGGATGCCATGCCCCAGGGCGGGAGCCTGACCATCGAGACCGCCAACGTCGATTTGGACGAAGCCTACGCCCAGGAACATGCGGAAGTGCAAGCGGGACCCTATGTGATGCTGGCCGTAAGCGACACCGGCGTGGGGGTGGATAAAGCGGCCATGGACCAAATCTTTGAGCCTTTTTTTACCACCAAAGGGATGGGGCGGGGCACCGGCCTGGGCCTCTCCATGGTTTACGGCATTGTCAAGCAAAGCCAGGGACATATCTGGGTCTACAGCGAACCCGGCCGGGGCACCACCTTTAAGATCTATCTACCCCGCTATGACCAACCTCCCCAAAAGATTGCCGAAACTTCCCCGCTTCCGGTTTTTCCCGCAGGAGGTACGGAAACCATCTTGCTGGTGGAAGATGAAGAAACCGTGCGCACCGTGGTCTGCCGTTTGCTGGAACAGGCGGGTTACCGCATCCTGGCCGCAGCCGACCCCGATGAGGCCCTGCGCTTGAGTAGGGAGCATCAGGGCCCCATCCACCTGCTCTTCACCGACGTGGTCATGCCCGGCAGCAGCGGCAGGGAGCTGGCCGGCCGTATCCTCGCCCAACATCCCCAACTCAAGGTCCTCTTCATGTCCGGCTACACCGAAAACGCCATCATCCACCACGGCGTCCTGGACCCCGGCATTTCCTTTATCAATAAACCCTTCAAGTACGAGACGCTCATCAACAAAGTCCGGGAAGTTCTGGACGGCCCCTCCCCTGCCGAGACCGGAAATCATTTAGAAGGCGCCTAGCCGACCAACCGGGATTCCTTATGAAGGGATGATCTCTCTTCCTTATTTATACAGACTTCATTACCATAGCCGGCCCTTCGGGTATAATGTCAAAGGAGGCGCTTATGACCATTCCCCGCGTAACTGTTATCACTCTCGGGGTCACAGATCTGGCGAAGGCCACCAGGTTTTACGAAACCATATTCGGGATTCGTCCCAACCCCGAGTATGAAGGAGTTTCGTTTTTCGAGTTGCCCGGCGTCTGGCTGACGCTCTATCCGTTGGCTAAGCTGGCTGCGGATATCTCGCCGCAATTGCCGCCCGCCCGCGGCTCTTTCAGCGGCATAACGATGGCCTACAACGCGCGCAGTAAGGACGAAGTCATCGCCATTTTCGAGGAAGTCAAAGCTGCGGGCGCTTCTGTTGTCAAAGTCCCGCAAGACACTTTCTGGGGAGGTTTCAGCGGCTACTTCGCCGACTTTGATGGCTACTACTGGGAAGTCGCCTGGGGTCCAATGTTTGACTTCGCGCCTGACGGTTCTTTACGCCTGAAAAAGTAGAGGAAAGAATACACCTTCTCCGAAAATGGTTCGAGCCGGGCAAAAGCTGCACCCCCGGCGCCCCTTGCGCATTCTCCATTAAACCGTTATAATTCAAGAATAAATAGATCGCTGCCGGACTTGCCGCAGGACAAAGCTTTCAGCCATCAGCTTTCAGCAAAAATCTAAAGGAGCAAAAAATAGCGGCCGCTTCCAGCGGCCAATATTTTGCCGAAGTTTTATGAAAACCCGAGACGATTTACGTAATATCGCCATTATCGCCCACGTGGACCATGGCAAGACCACCCTGGCGGACGCCATGCTCTGGCAGAGCGGAATTTTTCGAGCCAACGAGCAGGTGGCCGAACGGGTCCTGGACAGCCTGGACCTGGAGCGGGAAAAAGGCATTACCATTATGGCCAAAAACATGGCCATCACCTATAAGGGCGTGAAGATCAATATCGTGGACACCCCCGGCCACGCGGATTTCGGCGGCGAAGTGGAGCGCACTTTGAACCTGGTGGACGGGGTCATGCTCCTGGTGGACGCCACCGAGGGCCCTTTGCCCCAGACCCGGTTCGTGCTGGGCAAGGCCCTGGGAAAGGGGCTTCCCGCCATCGTGGTCATCAACAAAATTGACCGGGAGGACCGGCGGCCTCAAGAAGTGCTGAATGAGGTCTACGATCTCTTCATCGACCTGGACGCCACTGAGGAGCAACTGGAATTTCCGGTGCTCTACACCAACGCCAAGGCGGGCATCGCGCTGACCGACCCCGAGGGCCGGGGCCTGGATCTGACGCCGCTTTTTGACACCATTCTTGCCGCCATCCCCGCGCCCCGATACGACCCGGACGCGCCCCTGCAATTCTTGGTCACCAGCCTGGATTACAGCGATTACGTGGGCCTCATCGCGGTGGGGAAGATCGTCAGCGGCGCGCTGCAAAAAGGCCAGGAAGTGACGCTTTTGAAAGAAGGGCAGATGGCAGGCAAAGCCAATTTAAGTGTTATCTATAGTTTTGAAGGTCTCGACCGCAGCGAACCGGAGATTATTGCAGCCGGCGACCTGGCCGCGGTGGCCGGCGTGCCTGCGGCCTTCATCGGCGACACCCTGGGCGACCCGGAGGACCCCCGGCCGCTCCCCGGCATCACCGTGGAAGAGCCCACCATCTCCATGGTCTTCTCCGTGAACACCTCGCCCCTGGCGGGGAAGGAGGGAAAGCTCCTCACCTCCCGGCACTTGAAAGACCGCCTGGACAAGGAAGTCCTCTACAACGTATCCATCAAGGTGGAGCCGGGAGAGACCAAAGACGCGTTTAAGGTGAGCGCCCGGGGCGAACTGCAACTCGCGGTGCTGGTGGAGATGATGCGCCGGGAAGGGTTTGAGCTGTCGCTCTCCAAGCCCAAGGTCATCACCCGGGAGCGGGACGGGAAACTCAGCGAGCCGGTGGAGCTGGCGGTGGTGGATATTCCCGAGGAGTTCATCGGCATCGTCACCGAGAAGATGGCCTCCCGCCGTGGCCGGATGGTAAAAATGATCAACCACGGCTCCGGCCGGGTGCGCCTGGAGTTTAACATCCCTTCCCGAGGTCTCATCGGCTTCCGGGGCCAGTTTTTAAACGACACCCGGGGCACCGGGCTCTTGAACACCATCCTGGAGGGCTACACTCCTTACGCCGGGGAGATCGGCGGCCGCCCCAACGGGGCCTTGATCGCGGACCGGCCCGGCAAGGCCGTGGGCTACGCCATTTTTCACCTGCAGCCCCGGGGCACGATCTTCGTCAAACCCGGGGACCCGGTCTACCGGGGCATGATCGTGGGCGAAAACACCCGGGCCGAAGACATGTGGGTGAACATCACCAAAGAGAAGAAGCTCACCAATATCCGGGCCGCGGGCTCGGACGAGGCCCTGCGCCTGGTCCCCCCCCGCCAATTCAGCCTGGAGCAGGCCATGGAATTCATCAACGACGACGAACTGGTGGAAGTAACGCCCGCGGCCATCCGCCTAAGGAAGGCGGTTTCTGCTTGAGGGCCTGGAGATGCGCGTTAGTTGTCTGATTGAGAATCTTGGCGGTTTTTAATGGCAATCATTTTTGCACCCATAAAGGCACAATAACCGAAGAACAAAATCCCGGCCATTGCCAACAGCCATTTATCTGGATCGACGATAAGAATAAATATTCCCCCTGCTACAAAAGCAGCCGCAGCTATCTGAAGCAGCCAAAGTACGAATCTTCCATGCCCCTTTGCTTGGTTGGCCATGCTCTCGGAGAACGTATACTTCTCTTCCACAGAAACCATGTCGCGGCATTGGAAATGCGCCCACAGAATGTAAGGAACCATGACCAAGGGTAGAAGCATAATAACACCCACGATCCCAAACGCAGCGCCTACAGCGATACTAATAGGCAGCGTTACCATCGTATAAATCTTCACCTTTCGGTGCAATCTCTCAAAGTCTTGCTCCGTAGGAATGAGGTATCCCCGGCCAAACACCCCCCAGGGAAAGAAAAGTCTGCGGCCGTCCTTGGCGGTCTTGAAAGAGCTGCTCGTGATAGCGTCAAAGTACCCCATCTATGTTTCTCCCTTAGCTGCGCGCACATGCAGCCCTATATGGGGGTGAACGGCCAGCGCAGAGCCCTCGTGTTCCTATCAGCCGTCTTTAGCCTCTTGAGCTAAGGCCCATTCGCGCTTGGCTGTTTCGTCATCTCCGGCTAAACGCGCCGTGCGGGAAAACCAAGTGTGGAGTTCCTTGGAATTCGGGAACCGGCGACACAACTCACTGTAAACGGATCTTACCTCATTCCACACTTCGGTTTGCTTGAAGTATGCTTTCTGGTCCTCGGACCGGTAATACATTTCCCAGTGAGCTTTGGCCACGACCAGCGGCGCCAGCGAGTCGGCAGGCGCGTTTTTGGCGGTTTCTCTGGCAAAAGCAAACATCTTCTCTTCGGTTCCCCCCCACTTCGGCATCAGGTAAGTCAGTTTGGCCAGGTAAGTCTCATACTCCGACTTGTCGGCCTGGATAGCCCTCTGAAATTGTTTTTCCATCTCCGCATAACCCGATCCTAGTCCCATGGCTACTTTAATCAGCCACCGCGGCGCCATGGGGTCGGAGGGATCAGAGAGATAAGCCTTTTCCAGGTAGTCCCGGGCCTTATTAAGGCGCGCCTCAAATAAGCGCCAACCCTCCCGGGTAACGGTATTCGCCCATCCCGATCCTCTGGCATGCCAGGCATAATTAACGTAAAATTGGCCCATCGCGGCGTTGGCAAAATGCGAGGAGGGGTTGCGCTTCAGCCAATCCTCCAAATCTCCCGACCATTTATCCATGGCGTGCTCGGCATCCGGGTTGTTGCAGATCTCGCCATAGGCTTTGGACAGGAGGCTGTGACCATCCTGGTCCTTTTTCTTTTCCTTGAGAATAGTGGCCAACTGCATCTCCAGGGCCTGAAAATCCTTTTTCTTAAACGCGTCAAGCAAAGGACTCGATTTGGTGACAACGGGAGCGTTCACGGAAGCCAGATATCTCTTGACGAGCTCGACATGTTCTCCCTTCGGGGCAAGCTGAAGGTATTGTTGGAAATATTTCACCGCGTTGGCGGTATCGCCTTTTTCCTGGTAGCTCCGGGCGATCGCATGGACATACATGCTGTTCTTGGATTGGCCCTTCAAGGCCTTAGAGTACCATTCAATCGCTTCTTCATGCTTCCCCTGAAAAAACGCATGCCTGCCCATGCCGTAGCAGGCAGTATTACTGTCAGGATTAATCTGCACGGCCTTTTCCATGGCGGCCCTGGCTTCCCGCAGCCGCCTCTGTTGTTCGTATATATTGGCGGCGTTGATAAACACGTTGGCGTAGTCGGGATAATATTCCAGAGCTTTTTCCAATTCGTTCAAAGCCTGGATGTAATCCCGCTGTTTAGCATGGTTATCAGCGCGGACCAGATGCATGTTGGCCCGTTCGGCCATTTCCCGAACATCTTTGCGGATTTTTTCTAGAATGCTCCTGCGGTCTTCAGGGGCTTCCTTGGAAGCTTTATTAAAGGCTGCTAACGCGTCCTTATGCGCGGGAAGATATCTGTAGAAGCCGTCCCTAATGGTGTTGAAAAAGGCCTGGTCCTGGTAGGAAGTTGTAGGTTCTACCGCCTGGACCATGCGGGCGATGATTTCCTTATTCCCGGTAACAAAAAATTCCGCCCAGAGGGATTCCACTGTCTCCGTGGTAACATTTTCGATCTTTTGGTAATTTTCCGTTTCCTTAATAATTGCCGTTAATCTTTCCAGCTGCTTCCCCGCATACCGCGGTGGTTCCGCCTTCAGTTTAGCCAGTTCTTCCTGGTTCTTGTGCAGGATAGTGGCGAAAAGATGATTTTCAGCCGCCACATTGCCTTGCTCGGGATTTTCCTGGGCCAAAAAGACTTTTATTACCTCCACGGTCTCTTGGGGCCGGGGATGCCGGTAATAGTAGGGAATCCATTCAAACAGGAGGGCCGCAGGAGTTTTTTGTTCTAAGAAACGATGCGCCTCCAGTCTGGGATGCGGGTTCATCTTGATAAAAATTTGGGAGAAAATTAACCAAGTTGCCACCATGGCGGCCACGAATGCCGCCGCAAAAAGGGTAACTTTTTTCATCTTTTCTCCTTTTCAGGTTATTGGGGAGAAAGTTTAAAAAAATCTCAAGACGATTTGAATGGCGGCCAATGGATCACGGCCGCTTATGCAGGTTGCTATTTAATCGGAGTAGGCCCCAGTTTGGGCACGATGTTCAGGAGTTCCTTCTGCAGTTGCAGGTTATCCTCTAAGGGGCCCTTTTCAGGTTTGGTTTCCTTGGGCGGGGGAGGCGGCGGCGGTGGGGCCGCGCTCTTGGCCTGGTCGGGCCCCGGGGCTGACCCGGTTTCCGCCTGCTTCCCTGGGGGCGGAGCAGTAGGGGCTGCAGGGGCCGGAACCTGCAAAACGCCGGGAGGCGCTGCCGGGCCGCCGGGGGCTGAAGGCGGCTGCGGGCCTGGTTTCGGAGGCTCGCTCCCGATCTTTTTCGCGCCGTTGCGGGTGAGGTCGACCTCCAGGGGGATGGCCTTCTCTTTATCCAAGAATTTGACAATGATGCTCACGCGCCGGTTCCGGTAGTCGTTGGGGTCCTGGGTATTTAACAGCCGGCGGTCGGCATAGCCCCGCACTTCCACAATCTGCCCGTCTTTAACCCCGGTAGTTTCCATCAGCCTTCGCGCGGCATTGGCCCGGTCCGAGGACAACTCCCAGTTGGTATAATTCTGTTTCCCGTAAGGACGGCTGTCCGTGTGGCCCTCCAGGGTCAGATGATTGGGAAGCCCTCCCAGCTCCTTGCCGATAATGCCAAAAATCTTCTGGGCCTGGGGATTGATAGTGGCGCTGCCGACTTCAAAAAAGCGGTGGTCTTCCCGTTCCATGAGTTCGATGCGCAAGCCCTCATCGGTAATCTGGAACCGAATTTGATCTTTCAGGCTCTCCAGTTCCGGCAGTTGGGCGATCATCTCCTGGATTTTCTTCTTGGTCTCCTCCAGGCGCTTGGCGTCATCGACCACATCCGCGGGCGCAGGCGCGGGTCTTTGCAGTTCCTGGCTCCACCCAGGGGTGGGCATCTCCCCCCCAATGTTGCTGTTCTCCATGAACCCCTGGGAATGAGGCAACAATCCGGGGTTTTTGAAATATTGGGCGACGTTTTGCCGGATGGATTGGCTCTGGGCCATGATCCAGAGCACGATGAACAGGGCCATCATAGCGGTGACGAAATCCGCGTAAGCCACCTTCCAGGCCCCGCCGTGATGGCCGCCGTGATGGCCTTTCTTTTTGATAATCCGTTGGACCGGGGCTTCGTTGTTTAAGTTAGACATAAATTCCAACTAAAGTCCGGGTAAGGCCGGGGGGGAAAACGGTTCTGCCCCGGTCTTGAACTCAAAGCCTAATTACCTTTAACCTTGATAGCCCGGCAGGCCTCTTCCACCACCCCGAAGCTGGGGCGGAGATCGGTGGAAATCACCCGGCGGGCAAATTCCACGGCCACGATGGGAGCCATGCCCTTGGCGTAAGCCACCACCCCGGCCTTGATGGATTTCAAAAAGGCCTCGTCTGCTTCCGCCTGGTTATCGATCACCGAGGCCAAAGGTGACACGAAACCGTAACACAGGAGCACCCCCAGGAAGGTGCCCACCAGGGCCGCGGCCACGTGGGCGCCCACTTCCGAGGCAGGGCCGCCGATGGATTGCATGGTGATGACGATCCCCAAAACCGCGGCGACGATGCCCAAGCCGGGGAGGGAGTCGCCGATTTTCGCCAACATGCCGCCGGGTTTGCGGCCTTCATTTTCCTGGGTCTCCAGATCCGCGTCCAGGATCATTTCCAATTCCAGGGCGGGCACGCCGCCCACCACCAATAATTTGAGAGAGTCGGTAATATATTCCAGGGCATGGTGGTTATTGCGGACTATGGGGTATTTGGCAAACAAGTCGCTTTCTTCCGGCTTCTCCACGTGGGGCTCCAGGTGCAGGAGGCCCTTGACCCGGGCGGTCTGAAAAAGTTCATAAAGGAGTTGCAGCATCTCTACGAAGTTCTGTTGAGTATGGCCTGCGGATTTGAAGGAACTCAGGATATAATGAACAATTTTTTTCAAAACCGGCATAGGCGTGGAAATCAGAAGGGCCCCCAGGGACGCGCCGCCGATAATCACGAATTCGGACCATTGCAGCAGGAGTAGGAGGTTTCCACCGGCCATGATGAAACCTCCGACAACTGAAACTATTACTACTCCTAAACCGGCAAGTACCAGCACTGTCTAACCCGGATAAACCTCGAGGGTGGGAATTTGGACATGCCACCCCTCCAGTTTTGTTATCGGTTTAAAGGCGGGCCTTCTTTAAAGAATTCCTCGGCCCTATCGAGTTCATCAGATGGCTTAATTATAATAATTATTGGCAATTTCGGTTTAGATAGGCTAAGGCAGGAAAATTAGGATAGCCGAAGAAAAAACTTTTCTCCTAAAACGCACTATTCACGGGGAATTATTACTACCCTTATTATTCTCGGGACCTAACAAATCGCTGAACTCTATTGATACCGGGGACTTGCGGAACCTGGGAAGGAGCATTATATTGTAGCTGACCGTGTTTCACTCTCCACCAGGAGGAGACGATGCCGACCTACGAATATCTTTGCAACCAATGCAACCATGAATTTACCCGCATTATGAGCTTTAAGGAGTATGAAACCGGCAAGGTAACCTGTCCCAAATGCAACTCCGGGGAAGTCAAACAACAAATGACCGTGTTCATCTCCAAGACTTCTCGTAAAAGTTGACCCTGCTCAGGGACGCCATTGCTCTGCGGCTATGCCGTTGGCGGAGATTTTCAAGCCCACCGCGCCTTCCCCGGTGTGAAGGCAGCGGGTGCCCGGTGGCAGGCCTGTTATTGCCCCCCCCTGGATGGAGCCATAGACCACAATGATCTCCAGGCCCGTTTTCTCCACCAGGGTGCCTAAGGTCCGGACCAACTTCCCCGGTATTATCAGCGCCGCCACCCGGGTTCCTGGGGAAATAGCCATTGGCATGGCATTGATCCTGGACGTCGGCGGAAGGACCCAGACCAGCCGGCCCTGATAAGAGAGTCGCAGGGCCATTGCCCGTTCCCCTAATGGCAGATATTCCAGACCCACGCTCCCCAGGGCCTTGGGCGGACGGTCCCGCTCCAGGGAACGGGGAGACCGTCCTTGATCCCCCAGCAGATTTATCAGCTCATAGTAAGCCGGTCCCTCGGGCCCTCGTCGTCCGTACCAAAACTGGCCCACGCTGAATTGCCGGGCCACATCTAGCAGTTCCGGGGCATTACCCTGGGCCAGGCCCAAGGCCATGACCTCCTCCAGACGCCGCCATTGGCGCCAATGCAAATAAGCCGGTAAAGGCCCCGGCCCGCCGCCCTCCAGGCCAGGCCAGAAAGCCCCGGGCGCGGAAAACATCAGGCGCGTCCCTTCAGGCGCCACCGCCACTCCCGCCAGGCCGCCGCTGGTGTCCAGACAGGTTATTTCCAGGTCTTTGGACCCCAAAAAAGGAGGCAGGGTTACCGTGGCCAATAACACCACCCCGGCCACCCCCGCGCCCATCCAGGTCCACCACTGCCGCCGCGGCGGGAAGAGAAAAATCCACCCCAAAAAATAAGCGCTGATCTGCAGCCAGGTGGGGGTGGACACCGTGAGCGCGCTCCCCGGCAGCCGGGCCGCGGCGGCAATGGCTTCGTATCCTAGCCATAATGGCATTTTCCCCAGGGCCAACAACCCTTGGGCCACCGGGGTCAAGTGCAGGCTTTGAGCCAGAACCGCGGCCTCTCCCAGAGGCAGTGCCAGAAGCAGGACCAGGGGAATGGCCACCAGATTGACCGCGGCTCCCAACAGGGAGACCGTCTGGAAATAGGCGGCCACCAGGGGCGCGGTGGCCAGGGTGGCCACCAGGGACACCACCGCGGCTTCTTTCACCCAGAGCCATATTCTTTCCCCCCAGCCCGGCTTCAAGTCCTCCAGGGACAGTCTTCCCCGGCTCCTTCCGAACCAGCGGGGCAGAAAAAAAAGAATCGCGGCCACGGCCACAAATGAGAGTTGAAAAGAGATGGAATAAAGGCGCAATGGACTAAGGGCTAAAATGACCAAGGCCGCCAGGGCCAGGGCGCTCCAGACTTCCCGAGGCCTTCCTAAAAAAAGCAGCAGCAGGTAAGCAAGAACCATGATCTCCGCCCGCTGGGTGGAAGGCGAGCCGCCCGCCACCCAGGCGTAGGCCACCACCGGCCCCGCGGCCACCAGGGTGGAGATCTTCACCGCGTTGACCCGGAGCAGCAGCCGGGGAAACCGCCTGAGCCCCCAGAAGCAAAGAAAATAGGCCACCAGGGCCACGCTGCTCAGGTGCATGCCGTTGATGGCCAACAAATGGCTGGTGCCCGTGCGGCTGAAGACCCGGCGCATCTCCGGGGTGATCTCCCCCTGGTCCCCCAGGAGCATGGCCAGGTACATGGCCCGGGGCGCTGGCGGCAACTCTTGCAGCAACCTGCGGATATGCCCCCGGAGGCGCTCCCCCAGAGGCGAGGTCCCGGCGTTGGCCAGGATTACCAGATCCTCTGACTGCCTCAGCCTGCCGGTGCGGAAGATGCCGTCCGCGGCTAAATATCTGGCCCGGTCGAAGGTTCCGGGATTTTTCGGTGCGCGAGGTACCTGGAGCCGGGTCTTGAGCGCCACTGCCGCGCCCACCGGCGGCGGGGTTAGCGGCGGCGCGGCCACCAGCAGCTTGCCGCTGACCGGACGCCAGCCTGCCGGGCTGCGCCAGGCTTCCACCTCCAGGAAAAGCTGCACTCCGTGGGGCCCGATCTTGCTGGGCCGGTACATTTGCGCCCTCAGGGTCAGGTCCTGTTGCACAGGCAGATCCGTAAGGTGGCGGGCGGGAAAAACCGGCTGTTGGGCCAGTTGATAAAAACCCACCCCCAGGAGACAGAAGAAGGCCAAAGCCGGCAGGCTCCCGGACCGCCGGGTCAGCCAGGCCAGGGCCAGCAGCAGCCAGAGGCCTGCCAAGCCCAAGGCCAGCCAACCCTGGGGAACCTTTATCCCCCAGGAAGGCGCGGCCAGACCCAGTATAAAGGCGATGGTCACCCAGACCAGGGGCCGGGCTATTTGGGGCGGGGTTTTTTCGGGAAAAGAGGGGGATGGAGGTGGGAGGGATCCTAAGTTTTCTGTTTTCTGTTTTCCGTTTTCTGTTAATGACCTGCTACAAGCCGTCATTTGGTTTTTTCCCCGAGAAAAAAACGAAAACCCAGAAAAAATGCCTCAAAAACGAGATTATTCGCGGATAAAGTTAAAGTCCTATATCAATTTGCCGATAAGAGAATTGAAGGAAATTAAACAAGATTATAATTAAGATCAAAAAGAATTGAATAAAACTTCTGTGTTGACAAATACTTATAAAATAATTAATTAATGTTTATGCAGATTATGATCTCCTTGCTGGCCGCCGCGCTGTTACTCCTCACGGTGAACGGGGCCTTCGCCTCTTCTCCGGGCACGGCTGCCGACGGCTCCCTGATCCTGGACACCAAAGAGTCTCCCACAAAAATAAACTCCGGCGACACCCTCCACGATATTCAGACCCTGGGCAACGAAGTCCAGGCCTATATCTTCCATAACCGCACCCGGGTCTGGGCCCCCAACTATGTTTACCGGGCCCGCAAGTCCGCCTGGAATCCCTTGCCCAATCCCCAACTGGAGTACCTGATCTCCAAGTATTCCCAGCAATACCGGGTGGACCCGTCCTTGATCCGGGCGGTGATGCGCCATGAATCGGGCTTCAACTCCCAGGCGGTTTCTCCCAAGGGCGCTCAGGGCTTGATGCAGTTGATGCCCGGGACCGCCGCGCTCATGGGCGTCCGGGACCCCTTCGATCCGGAACAGAACATCGCCGGCGGCGTCGGCTATTTGCGGCACTGCCTGGACCGCTTCCAGCACAACGTCCCCCTGGCGGTGGCCGCGTATAACGCCGGTCCGGGAGCCGTGGCCAAGTATTGCACCATCCCGCCTTACAGCGAGACCCAATCCTTTGTCCAGAACGTGATGGGAACCTACCAGACCTACGGCGTCTCGCCGGCAGCCCCTGCCAGCGCGGCCGCGCCCAAAGGAAGCCCCAAGACGAAAGCCGCAGTGGCTCCTCCCCGGCCCAAAGGCCCCAAGGTCATCGAGGTCAGGCCCCGGAAGAAGACCCAGCCCCAGGCCGCCCAGAATACAGAATAAGTTTTAAGTTCCTGGTTCCAAGTTCCAAGTTTTCTTCTAAGCTGATCACTCCTCTCCCTTACTTAACGCCGCAGGCCAATTCTTGATATATAGCTCCCTCTGAGGGAAGGGAATTTCGATCCCTTCCCGTTGCAAGGCCTCAAAAATGGCGCTGTTCAGTTCATGGGTGGCCGCGGTCCTATCTTTAGGCTCAGGAGATTGCAGAAAGACCCGCACCGTGAAATCCAGGGAGCTGTCGCCGTAAGCCTTGAAAAAGACCACGGGAGGCGGGTCTTTTAATACCCTGGGGTTGGCCAGGCACACCTCGGTGAGCACCTGGGTCACCCGGCGCACGTCCGCGCCATAAGACACTCCCACATCCAGGCTGAGGCGCGTGGGCACCCGGCCATAATGCGTCCAGTTGACGATCTTCCCGGAGAGCAACTCCGAATTGGGTATAATGAGAACGTAACGGTCATTGGTCTGAAAAACCGTGCTCCGCACCCGGATTTCCTTCACTTCCCCCCATTGGCCGTCAATGACCAGGATGTCCCCCACCTTGATGGGCCGCTCAAAAAGCAGGATTAAGCCGGAGATAAAATTATTGACGATGTTTTGCAAACCGAAGCCGATCCCCACTCCCAGGGCGCCCGCAATCAAAGCCAGGTTGGTCAAAGGAAAACCCAGAATATTCAGGGCCACAAGACCGCCCACAATAAGAATGGCATAATGCAGGGTGGTGGAGATGGTATATTGCACGCCGCTGTCCCAGCCGGTGCGAGGATAGACCCGGACTTCCATCAAGCTGCGGGCCAGGCGGGAGAACCAGCTCCCCAGATAAAGGGCGAGAGCTGTGGCGCCGATGGTTAAGGGGGTCAATCTTACCTGACCCAAAGTCAGACCCCAGTTGAGCCATTGGAAGGCCCAGGCCAGTCTGGCGGTTTCCAGGCCCCAGGCCCTCGAAGCCAGGAGCAGACCGGTTACGGCCACCAGCGCGATCACTCCCCTCCGGGTCAGGCCGTGGACTTTGTAGAGCATCTCCTCCCGGTGGGGATAATGCCGCCTGGCCCAGCCGTTTTCCGGATGCAACAGATGGTGCAGCATTGCATCCAACCCCAGCCACAGCAGGCCCAGAAACAAGAGGGCCACCCCGGTTAAAGCCCCGGCCTGGGCCAAATAACTCGCCAGGTTTTGAAATCCCAGGAGCTCCGTGAAAATAATGGCCGCGAGCAGGACCAGCACCAGACCCCGCAGGAAGCTGATCACCCTGGGACTTTTGAGCCATGCAGGCCCTGGCAATTCCGGCAATATTTTTTCCAGATAGCGCCGCCGCAGCAGCCACATGGCCCAGCCCAACAGGCCGATGCGAAAGAGGTGGCCCAAAAATTGGCGGCTGGCTAAAGGAAAACCCAGGAATTCGGCGCTGGCCAGGCCCCAGGCTCCAAAAGCCAAGTAGAGCAGCAATAACTGGAGATTGCGCCGGTAGAAGCGGACTGTCTCAGCCTCCAGGTGGAGAAGCCCTCCGGCCTCTTTTCCCGCCAAAGCCTGGCGCAGCCAGTGGCGGCCCAGTCGCACGACTCCCAGGGCTCCCAACAGATAAAAGAAAACCGCACAGGCCGGAACCGTGATTAACCCCAGGCTCCAAAAAGACAGCCACACCCAGAAGATCGCGGCCATCAGGAAGAGATGATCTCCGATTATTTCCAAGAGGCCCAGGAGCGCGTGCATCCCCGGAGTGCGGGCTTGAGCCTGTAGTCCCCCCAAAAACGCGATAACCTGTCCCCCAAACCGGTGTATTCCCCAGACCAGCAAAAAAAACAAGGCCACCAGGCCGATCAGGGGAGCAAGATGATCCTGAAAAAAGGCTCCCAGGGCTCCTGAGGCGTATAACTCCCGCAAACGGCTCCAGGTCCGCGCCGGCAGGTCCCGCAAGGTCTGACCCATCCGCACCGCCTGTTCTTTCAGGGAAAGCCGCTCCTGGCGTTTCAGCAGTTCCGCCTTCCAGGCTGCGTCCACGTAGGGTTGCAGTTCATCCCGGACTCCGAAAACCAGCGCCTTTTCTTTGTCCAGCAACCGGAATTCCTTGTCCAGACTTTCCAGCAATTGTCCTGCTGCCTCTTGCACCGTGGCTGCGGCCCGTTGATATCGGTGCCAGGCCTGCCGCATCTCTTTCGACCGGGCTACGGGATGACGGGTGTCCTGAAGCCGGGTGACCTCCGCCTGGAGAGCGGCCTGGGAGACTGATCGCGCGGCTTGTTCCTTTTTTAGGGCTTCCGTTTCCTGAGCCAAATCTTTCAGCCGCTTTTCCAGCCGCTCTTCCAGTTGGGAATAGTTCTTTAAAGACTCTTCCGCCTGGGCCAGGGGCAGGCCGGTCACTGCCAGAGATGCCTTGAGGGTGGCGATCGCGGCTTTCCGCTCCTGTGAATCCCTCTCCGCCATTGAAAAAGCTTTTTGCGTGGCAGCCACCCGGGATTTTAAAGCCGCTCCTTCCTTTTCCAGGGCCTCCGCGCCCTCGGTCAGCAGCCGTGGCAAAGCCTCCGGCGAAGTGGCGGGCGCGGTTATTTTTTCGGTAGCCCGGGGCTTTTCCTGGGCCGGAGCCGTTAAAGGGCATCCCAGCAGCAGCCAGATCGTTAAGGCTGCCGTTAATGTTGATCTGAAGGATAAGACAGGCATGCTGCCTCCGGTTTTAAAAGTTCCGAGTTCCGGGTTCCGAGTTCCGAGTTCCGAGTTAAAAGCAAGACTTTAAGGAGATTTATTAATAATAGACAAAACTCTCTGCGCTCTCTGCGTCTCTGCGCTGAAAAAATAATTCACCGCAGAGACACCGCGGTCTCAGAGATAAAGTTTCTCAGGTTGTCAGTCGCGGTTTAGATACTATGGGGATAAAGATAGATTGTCAATCAGGAGGCATCGTCCGTTAACTCGGAACTCGGAACCAGGAACTTGGAACTATTTCTACGCCGCGCCAGGCTCCAAAAAGAGAATCTGCGTGCTGTCATCATAGGCCAGCAGTTCCGCGTACCGGCCCCAGTCGATGGCGGTGTCCAACTGGCGCTCGGCTTCTTCCTCGTGGAACTCCAGTTCCAGGGCCTTTTGCACCACGTCCCACTCCATCTGCTTCTTGTCGCTGGCCCGGAGCAGGCCCAGGAGCCACTTAAACAGCGGCAGCCGCCGGATACGGGTGGCGAAGATCTCCTTGCGGGAGCGGATGGAGGCTTCCGCGAAGGTCTCCCCTAGGGGATTCAGGGTGATGTCGCCGTAGGCCACATTGGCAAAGCCCAGAAGCTCCGCGGCTTCGATGAGGCGCAGCAGTTCGTCCGAATTTACCTGGAGCTCCTGGGCCAGGGCGTAAATGTCGGCCCGGTTGTTGGGCATGTTATCCAGGTGTTCGAGCAGCCCGGAGAGATCATCAATGTTGATGTGGGGCAAAGCCCGGGTGCGGCCCGGCTCGCCGGGGGCGGTGCCCAACTCCACGTGCTCCGGCTGGGTGTGGCCGGCTAGGACCATGTAGACCCGGTCCACCAGGTTCAGGAACCTGGGATCCTTGCGGTTCCGGGGCAGGGGCAGATCCACCTTGAGGTTCATGATCACCCGGCCCGGGTCTTTGTCCATGACCACGATGCGGTCCGCCATGAACACCGCTTCTTCGATGTGATGGGTGGCCAAGAGGATGGCCCGGGTGGGAATCTTGCCGCCGGTCCACAGCTCCAGTAATTCTCCCCGCAGTGATTCAGCGCTGAGCACGTCCAAGGCTGAAAAAGGCTCATCCAGACAGAGCAATTCAGGCTCCACGGCCATGGCCCGGGCAAAACCCACTTTTTGCAGCATGCCGCCGGACAGCTCCCGGGGGTACGCGGTCTCGAAGCCATCCAGACCCACGCGGTCCAGCAGGTCCAGAGCCCTGGTGGTCCGCAGCTTCGGGGGTACGCCCCGGGCCTTGAGGGCCACTTCCACGTTTTCCTGCACCGTCAGCCAGGGAAAGAGCGCAAAGGTCTGGAAGACAATGGTGGCGTGGGGATTGACCCCGGTGAGCGGGTGGTCCCGGTACAAGACCTGCCCGGCGGTGGGGGCTTGCAGGCCGGTGATGATCCGCAACAGGGTGCTCTTGCCGCAGCCGGTGGGGCCCATCACCGCTGCGAACTCCCCTTCCTGTAAGGTCAGGTCGACCTCGCGGATGGCGGTAAATTTGCTGTCGCCGCTGGTGTAGATTTGGCTGATGCCCTTCAATTCCAATAGTTTTTCAGACATAGATCATTCCAGGCGATAACGTTCTTCGGATAGGCGGTACAACCTTTGCCAAAAAAAGCGGTTGATGGTCACCACCGCCAGGATCAGGCTGAGGGTGGCGGCCAGCAGCAAGGGAAAATCTCCGGCCCCGGTGGCCTGGGCGATCAAGGAACCGACGCCCAGGGTTTGGTAGGTCTGCCCTCCGAATTGGGCGTATTCCGCCACCACGCTGGCGTTCCAGGCCCCGCCGCTGGCGGCGATGGCCCCGGTGATGGCGTAGGGAAAAATGGCCGGAAGAAAGAGTGAGCGCCAACGCTCCCAACGGCTTAATTTTAGCAAATCCGCGGTATAGCGCAATTCCCGGGGGATGGCGCTGGCCCCGGCGATAATATTGAACAGCAGATACCATTGGGTTCCCAAGAGCATCAGTAGAATGGCCGCCAGGTTGAGTCCCCCGGGCAGGCCGATGACCAGCAGAAGGAGAACGGGAAAGAGCGCGGTGGCCGGCACTGACGCGGCTATTTGCACCACCGGCTGGAGCCAGGCGGCCAGCCGGGGGTTGCTGCCGATGGCTACCCCCGCGGGAATGGTCCATCCCAGGGTGATGAGCAAAGCCGCCATAACCCGCAGGAGAGTGGTCAGCACTCCCAAGGCAATGCCGCCCCATTGTTCTAACCTTAGGTTCCAAAGCATCCCGCCAGCCAGAATGCTGCCATAAAACAGAGCCAGCGCGGCTGCTGTTGCCACCAGATACCAGACCCAGGAGTATCGACCGCGAGCTTGAAACTTGATGCCGCTTATCGGCAAACGTTGGGTCAGCCATTCATCCAGCTTGGCCAACGGCGGCCGCAGGACTAAGAGAAGCGCGTTCAGGAGTCGGGAATTCCGCAAGGCATTATAGAACCAGGAAGTGGGCGGATTGTCGCTCTCTACCAGGGACATGGTGAAACGCTCAGACCAGGCCAGCAGCGGCCGCCATACCAGTTGGTCTAACGTGACGATGATCAGGATCAGGGCTCCCAGCCCCCAGGCGATGGATTCCAGGTTGCCCCGGTTCGCGGCCTCCTGAAGGTAAGCTCCCAGACCCGGCAGCCGGAAATTCCGGTCACCCACGCTGAAAATCTCCGCGGCCATCAAAAAAAACCAGCCGTTGCCCCAACTGGCCATGCTGTTCCAGATCAGGCCGATAGCCGCAAAAGGTAATTCCAGGACCTTGAAACGCAGCCAGGGGTTGAAATGGAAGATGGTGCTGGCCTGCTTCAGGTTCCGGGGAATGGTGGTCAAGGACTGGTACCAGGCAAATGCAATATTCCAGGCCTGGCAGGTAACAATCAGGAAAATGGAAGAGAGTTCCACGGCCCAGGCTGTGGGCAGAATCGCGCTGAGGCTCAACAGCGCCACCGGCAGAAAGGATAGTATCGGCACGCTCTGAAGGACGTCCAACAGGGGAATCAGCACCTTTTCCGCAGTGCGGGTCTGGGCCGCCAGATAACCGAACACCATCGAAAAAGTGATGGAGAGGAGATAAGCCCACATCATGCGCCCCAGGGATAGACCCGCATAATAGGGCAAAACCCGGGGAGCAAGATCGATCTCCGGTCCCTTAATAATCGCGGGCGCGCCCAGGCCCAGGCGGATGCCCAGATAGAGGAGCACCGCCAGGCCCAGCAACACCACCGCGTCGCCCCAGGTGAAGCGGCGCCAGCTCGGCAGTTCGATCTTAAAGACCCGGAGAAGAGGATTCATGTCCGTCTATCTTCTCGTTCCCAAGCTTAGCTTGGGAACGCAAATTTTAGCCGAAGCTCTGCTTCGGCACCTTTATGCTTTCACTGCGGCTTATTTCTTACCAAGTTTAACCCAGAAATCTAAGGGTTAAAGTCATCGTAGCATATATTTCCTGAAATAATTAATTTTGGCGGATTTATGTTATATTTTAACAATTCATCAGCGCGAGGTATGTTTTGCGGGCTTTATTGGCTTTAGAAGACGGTTTGGTGCTTAAGGGGCGGTCCTTCACCGGCCCCGGGGAATGCGCCGGGGAGGTGGTCTTCAACACCTCCATGACCGGCTACCAGGAGATTCTCACCGACCCCTCCTATAAGGGGCAGATCGTCACCATGACCTATCCCCTCATGGGGAACTACGGCGTCAACTGCGAGGACCTGGAATCCCGGGGGGTGCAGGTGGAAGGCTTCATCGTCAAGGAATACCACCCCTACCCTTCCAACTGGCGCTCCCAGGGCAACCTGGCCGAGTATCTCAAGGCCGGCGGCAAGCTGGGCGTGGAGGGCCTGGACACCCGGGCCATCACCAAGCGGCTCCGGGAAGTGGGGGCCATGCGGGGCATCATCTCCACCGAGGACCTGGACCCTGAGCGCCTGGTGCGCCGGGTTAAGGCAGAAGTGCCGGACATGAACGGCATGGACCTGGTGCCCCTGGTCACCTGTAAAGCCCCGTATTGGTGGGAGGAAGGCGCGGTTAAGGAAGCCCCGGATTATTGTCTCCGCCCCCCCACCAAGGCCGAGATGGCTCCAGCGCCCGGCGCGGCTCCGGCTCCTGGCGAGACCCTGGAAGCTCTCTGGAAGCAGCGCTCCGGCAAGAAAATAGTGCTCTACGATTACGGGGTCAAGTTCAATATTATCCGCAGCCTCAAAGCCCGGGGCCTGGAGGTCCTGGTGGTGCCCGCGACCACCCCGGCCGCGGATATTCTGAAACTCAACCCCGACGGCATCCTTCTATCCAACGGCCCCGGGGACCCGGCCGCGGTCACGTACGCCATCGACAACGTGCGCCAGTGCCTGGGCGCGGCCCCCATGTTCGGCATCTGTCTGGGACACCAATTAATGGGCCTGGCTTTGGGGGGCCGCACCTTCAAACTCAAATTCGGCCACCGGGGGGCCAACCAGCCGGTGAAAAATCTGCTTTCCGGACGGGTGGAAATCACTTCCCAGAACCACGGTTTCTGCGTAGACCTGGAATCCATCCCCGACCCCGCGGTGGAGCTCACCCACTTCAATCTCAACGACAACACCCTGGAGGGCCTGCGCCATCCCAAACTCCAGGCCTTCTCCGTGCAATACCACCCCGAGGCCTCACCGGGCCCCCACGACGCGGATTACTTGTTTGATGAGTTTCTGCGGGCGGTTGAGAAAGATTAACTTATGGCGACCGAAACTCCCTTGGAAATCTTGCGCCACCATCAAAAAGAATTACATGAGGCCGGAGTGAAGTCCTTGAAATTCTTCGGCTCTGTTGTACGGGGCGAAGCTCGTGCTGATAGCGACATCGATATCCTGGTGGAGTTTTCTAGGCCCATCGGCCTCCTGGCCTTTGTGCGTCTCAAAAACCGTCTGTCCGAGTTGCTGGGCCGCCCCGTGGACCTAGTTACCCCCGATGCTCTAAAACCACCGCTGCGTGATGGTATCCTGAGTGAGGCCCAAAATGCCGGTCAGGGAATGGAAGTTTAGGATTCGAGACATCCTGGAGGCAGTAGAGGATTCTTTAGATATTACGCGTGGACTGGATTATGAGACTTTCTGCCGGGACAAAAAGACCTTAAAAGCTGTACTCTATAACTTGGCTGTAATAGGTGAAGCCGCCCGCAAACTGCCTGAGGAGGTTAGAGCCAAGTATCTGGAGATTCCCTGGCGGGAAATGGGCGATATGCGCAATATCGTCATCCATGAATATTTCGGCGTTGACACCAAAATCCTTTGGGAAACCATCCAAAACGAGCTTTCCCCGCTGGTGGATAAGCTTAAAGAAATTCTGGTCGATAATTAAGAAACTATAATCCACCCCACCCGGACCCCTGGAGATGAGAAAACCCTTAATCATCATCTCCAGCCTCATCGCAGCCGCCGCGCTCTTTTGGGCCGGAGCTTCCTACTGGTGGAATTTGCGCGGCATCGGCCCCGCGCTCCAAAGCCCGCCCCAGGACATCGCCCGGCTCCTGGAACCGCTCCGTGCCCACGGGCTACAAAGTGGCACGCATCAAACTGGATGAAAAGGGCAATTACTTGGGCATGGAGGACTTCATCACCGGCTGGCTCACGCCCCAGGGAGCATTAGGAAGGCCGGTGGATATGGTGATTAAGAATAATGGCGACATGTTTATTTCGGACGATAAGGCCGGGGTGGTTTATCGGGTGGTTTATAAAAAGATGTAGTGTGGGCATTGCCCACCATTTATCATCCTTATAGTCCTGAGACCTTTAATGGTGGGCAATGCCCACCCTACAGGACTAAAATAATAAAATGCAATGCCTTTTCTGCAAACAGGATTCAAGCGATTCACGCAGTTTTGAGCACGTTATTCCAGAATCGCTTGGTAATCGTAAATACACACTTCCTCCAGGAGTGGTATGCGACAAATGCAACAACTATTTTTCGAGAAAAGTAGAAAAGCCATTTCTGGAATCCGCGGCAATACTACAACTTCGGTTTCACCAGGAGATTCCAAGCAAACGTGGAAATATACCCTCAATACACGGTATTTTTGCACCGAATTTTCCCGCTATTATCCATCGTGACCCCAATAAATACTTTATTGGAATCGCTCAGGTTGAACCTGAATCCCTCAAACAAATCGTGAGGTTACCTAAAGGAATGTTAATTTTTCCTCCCGGGCCTCCTCCTTCAAATTTAATATTATCGCGTTTCTTAGCAAAAGTAGCTCTTGAGGCAATGGCGCTTAGCCTTATTGCTTTTCCAGAGGGGTTAAAATATCTTGTTAACGAAATTCAACTAGATCCTATACGAAACCACGCTCGTCGAGGAGAAACTCCGGATTGGCCTATCCATATCCGCCGGATTTACGATGCTGGTCAGAAATGGATTGATGAAAAAGGCAATGAAGTTCAGATGGTTCACGAATTCGATATCTTGTGGACTGATTGGGATGAATGGTTTTTGGTTCTCGCAATTTTCGGCCTTGAACTTGTAATTAATTATGGTGGGCCAGAAATTGATGGATATGAACATTGGCTGTCCAAAAATAATTATGTTAGTCCTCTTTACTGCGGAAAGAATATAGCCATTTCTCCAACAATGGCGGACAACAGCTAATCTTCCCATTAAGATGAGGAGGGTAACATCATGATTAGTAAAAACTTGTCAGTCTTATTTTTCATCTCAGTCCTCCTCGCCCTCTCCCTCCCCGCCCAGGCCGCGCCCATCGGCCGGTTCCTGAAGATCGAAGGCCAGGTGGACCTCCTTAAAGGCGGGAAGCTGCCGGGTAATGCTGCTAAGCTCACAGACCCTTTGGAGATCAACGACGTCATCCGCACCAAGTCCAAATCCCGGGCCCAGGTGCTGTTCGTGGACGACACCATGCTGACCTTGGCCCCGGAGACCCGGGTGGCGGTGGCGGATTATTTTTATGACGGCCCCAGGGGCAAGCGCCGGGCTTTGCTCCAGGTCTTCCGGGGCCTGGCCCACACCGTGGTCAAGCAGGTCCTGAAGCTTAAAGAGCCCGATTTCGTGATGCAGACCCAGACCGTGGTCATCGGCGTCAGGGGCACGGAATGGTACACCCTGATTCTGCCCAATGCCACCAATGTCTATAACCTTGAGGGACTTCTGGAACTAACCTCCAGCAATCGCCTCATCCCCGGCAGCCTCTTGCTTCCGGCCCTGAAATACAGCGAAATCCGCCGGGACCAGCCTCCGGGGCCGCCCCAGGACCTCACCCCCCCCATCCTCAGCGCGCTCCGGAGGATGATGTACACCGGCCCGGCGGAAATCCCCCCGGATATCTCTGTCACGCCAAGGCTGCGCCAGGAAGTGGAACCCTTCAAATTGCCGGAAGCGGTGACGCCTCCTTACGCGCCTACCCTGTCGCCGCCCAAGACGCCGTCGCGCCAGACCCCCTGAGGCAGGCCCCGAAAGCGCTTAATTTAGCCTTTTGGTGCCAAGGGCAATAACCGGCATCCGGCGGCCCCAGGCTCCTGGTGCAAACCAAAATCCCCCTTAAGAAAAGGGGGACTTTTGCCTACCGGTTTCAAAAGGGGCAAGGGAGATTTCCATTTTTGGGGATATGACTTTTGCGGTGCGGAGATCCATGGCCAGCCAAAAGCTGTCACCGGCTCCTTCCTTTTTCTCAACGCTCCTCATATATTTACCGGTAAACCTTCCTTCTTGCCCCCCACACATTTAAGCGGTAAACTGCTGTCTAAACGTTGAAACAATCTCCTAAAAACGATATGAAGAAGTATGCCCAAACGCACCGACATCAAGAAAATTCTCATCATCGGCTCCGGCCCCATCATCATCTCCCAGGCCTGTGAATTCGACTATTCCGGCACCCAAGCCTGCAAGGCCCTTCGGGAAGAAGGCTTTGAGGTGGTGCTCATCAATTCCAACCCCGCGACCATCATGACCGACCCGGAGATGGCCGACCGCACCTACATCGAGCCCATCACCCCGGAGATGGTCTGCCAGGTCATCGAACGGGAGCGCCCCGACGCTATCCTCCCCACCTTGGGCGGCCAAACCGGGCTCAACTGCGCCATCGCGGTGGCGGACACCGGCATCCTGGAGAGATTGGGGGTGGAGATGATCGGCGCCAACCCCCAGGTCATCAAGAAGGCGGAGGACCGGGAGTTATTTCGGGACGCGATGACCAAAATCGGTTTGCGGGTACCCCGGAGCGCGATTGTCCGCACCCTGGACGAGGCCATTGCCGCGGCCCCGGAGATCGGTTACCCCATCATCGTTCGCCCCAGCTTCACTCTGGGCGGCACCGGCGGCGGCATTGCCTATAACCTGGAGGATTTGAAGGATTTGTCGTCCCAAGGCCTGGAAGCCAGCATGATCACCGAAGTCATGCTGGAGGAATCGGTGGTGGGCTGGAAGGAATTCGAGCTGGAGGTGATGCGGGACTTCGCAGACAACGTGGTCATCATCTGCTCCATCGAAAACGTGGACCCCATGGGCGTACACACCGGCGACTCCATCACCGTGGCCCCGGCCCAGACCCTCACGGACCGGGAATACCAGGACATGCGGGACGCGGCCATTGCCATCATCCGGGAGATCGGGGTGGAGACCGGCGGCTCCAATATCCAGTTCGCCATCAACCCCCGGAACGGGGAGATGGTGGTCATCGAAATGAATCCCCGGGTGTCCCGCTCCTCCGCGCTCGCGTCCAAGGCCACGGGCTTTCCCATTGCCAAGATCGCGGCCAAGCTGGCCGTGGGCTTTACCTTGGATGAGATTAAAAATGATATCACTAGGGAGACCTACGCTTCATTCGAACCCACCATCGACTATTGCGTGGTGAAAATCCCCCGTTGGGCCTTTGAGAAGTTCCCCGGGGCCCAGGATTTCCTCACTACTGCCATGAAGTCGGTGGGCGAAGTCATGTCCATCGGCCGCACCTTCAAGGAGGCCTTGCAGAAAGGCATCCGTTCCCTGGAAATCTCCCGCTTCGGCCTGGGCGCGGACGGCCGGGACCTGCCGGAGGTCTCGCCGGAGGAACTGACCTGCAAGCTGCGCATCCCCAATTCCCAGCGCCTCTTTTACCTGCGCCAGGCCTTCCGCAACGGCATGACCGTGGAGGAAGTCTACGGCCTCACCGCCATCGACCCCTGGTTTCTCCACCAGGTTCAGGACTTGGTGGCCTTCACCGCGGAATTAGGCGCGTTCGGCGAACTTCTCCGCCAGGGCCGGAGCCAGGACCAGCTGGAGGACATGCTGCGCCGGGCCAAGGAATACGGTTTCTCCGACGTGCAGTTGGGCCAGCTCTGGGGCGGCGGCGAACAGCATCTTGCCGTGATGCGCCGGGAGCACGGGGTGACGCCGGTTTATAAATTGGTGGACACCTGCGCCGCGGAGTTCGAGGCCTATACGCCTTACTTTTATTCTACCTACGAGTTTGAGGACGAAGTGCGGCACACTGACCGGGAAAAGGTGATGATCCTGGGGGGCGGCCCCAACCGCATCGGCCAGGGCATCGAATTCGACTACTGCTGCTGCCAGGCCTCTTTTGCGCTCAAAGAGATGGGCGTGGAGTCCATCATGGTCAACTCCAACCCGGAGACGGTGTCCACGGACTATGACACTTCCGACAAGCTCTATTTCGAACCCCTGACCCGGGAAGACGTATTGCACATTGCCGCCGCGGAGAAACCCAAGGGCCTGATCCTACAGTTCGGCGGCCAGACCCCTTTGAACCTCGCCGTGCCCCTGGGCCGGGCCGGAGTGCATATCCTGGGCACCTCCGCCACGGCCATCGACCGGGCCGAAGACCGCAAGCTCTTTCAGCAGCTTTTGCAGAAACTGAACCTCAAGCAGCCCCCCAACGACACCGTGCGCAGCGTGGAGCAGGCCCTGGAAGTGGCTCACCGCATCTCCTACCCGGTGCTGGTGCGGCCCTCCTACGTCCTGGGGGGGCGGGCCATGCAGATCGTCGCCGACGACGCGGGACTGATTAATTTCATGAACTGGGCCCTGGAGGCCTCGCCGGAGCACCCCATCCTCATCGACAAGTTCCTCGAGGACGCCATCGAAGTGGACGTGGACGCCATCTCCGACGGCCAGCGCACGGTCATCGGCGGCATCATGGAGCATATCGAGGAAGCGGGCATCCACTCCGGGGATTCCGCGTGCGTACTGCCGCCTTATTCGCTCTCGAAAGACATCCAGGAGGAAATCAAGCGCCAGACCCGGGCCCTGGCCGCGGAGTTGGGCGTGGTGGGCCTGATGAACATCCAATTCGCGGTGAAAGACGGCCAGGTCTTTGTCCTGGAGGTCAACCCCCGGGCCTCCCGCACCGTGCCTTTTGTGTCCAAGGCCACCGGCGTTTCATTGGCGAAATTGGCCACCAAGGTGATGTTGGGCCACACCCTGGAAGAATTGGGATTTACCAAAGAAATCGAGCCCCCCTATTTCGCGGTGAAAGAATCCGTCTTTCCCTTCCGGCGCTTTCCCGGGGTGGACCCCATGTTGGGCCCGGAGATGCGTTCTACCGGCGAGGTCATGGGCTTGGACACGGACTTCGGCCTCGCGTTCGCCAAGTCCCAGCTGGCCGCGGGCCAGATTTTGCCTCTGTCCGGCGGGGTGATCTTCAGCGTCAAGGACCCGGACAAGTCCGCCACCCTCACCGTGGCCCAGGGGTTCCTGGCCGAAGGCTTCCACCTCTTCGCCACTTCCGGCACCGCCAGGCACCTCCAGGAACATGGCTTGCCGGTGACCATGGTCCACAAGATCCGGGAAGGCCGCCCCCATATTATCGACCACATCAAGAGCCATGAAATCGCCCTCCTGGTCAATACCCCGGAAGGCCGCTACACCTCTGCGGACTCTTACTCCATCCGCCGCGCGGCCCTGGAATACAACATCCCCTACACCACCACCGTCTCCGCCGCCAGAGCCACCCTGGAATCCATCCGGGCCATGAAACATGGCAAACTGGAAGTAAAGAGTTTGCAGGAGTACCATGAGGGGGTGGGGAAATGATTTGCAGGGGATGGTTGAGGGGAGGGCTGTGGGACCTGAGGTCCCTGCCCTCCCCTCAAACTCCCCTCCCAACCCCCGCATAGTTTCTTTGATTGATAGATAGGCCTTAGAAAGACTATCACCCTGTGGGTGGACATCGCTCACCATTTTTCTCATAAGCATCCCTATTTGTAGTATAATGGGACAGGATGCCAACGATATTCAGAACCGGCCCGTATCGTTTCTTTTTCTATGCTACTGATCGGGACGAACCGCCGCATGTTCACGTTGAGCGAGACGATAAGATAGCCAAATTCTGGCTGGATCCCATTCGTTTGCAATATAGTGTCGGTTTTGGTCGCATGGAAATTCGACGTATTGAAAGAATCGTCCAGGAACAACGTGTGCAATTAATGGAGGCATGGTATGCCTACTTCAGCGGTTGAATTACAAATCCCGAATGTGGAGAACGTGACTGTAACTGAGGATACCCTGACGGTGGAACTCAGTGACGGCCGGACACTTTCGGTGCCTCTGGCCTGGTTTCCCAGACTCTTAAATGCCAGCCCGAAAGAACGCGACAACTGGCGGCTTATCGGCAAAGGACAAGGTATTTATTGGGAAGACCTGGATGAAGACATAAGCGTTGAGGGTTTACTGGCCGGTAAACCTTCCGGAGAAAGTCAAACTTCGTTTAAGAAGTGGCTAGAGGGACGCGGGGCTCAACCCTTTTAATTTGTAAGGTGAGAACACCCCACCATCAACTGCAAGACCGGGGCGCTGCTGCCACACCAAGCCATGCCATCTCAAGAAGCAGAAAATTAGTTATGGTGGCTAAGGAAAGCATCCGTGACCTTTGCCAACGCATCGTTCAGGAGGTTCAACCCGAACGCATCATCCTCTTCGGCTCCTATGCGTCCGGCGCGGCCACACCTGATTCCGACGTGGACCTCCTGGTGCTCTTGCCCTTTGAGGGAAAAAGCTTCCGGATGTCCCTGGATATTTTGAACCGCATCAATCCTCCTTTTCCCATCGATCTGCTGGCCCGGACGCCGGAAGATACGGAACGGCGTTACCGGGAGGGCGATCCTTTGATCCGGGAAGCACTGGACCGCGGCAAGGTTCTCTATGAACGCGACAGTTAAAGAATGGCCGCCTGTGCCCCCTTCTTTTTATGCAACTACCAAAAATCGAAAAATCATGTTAGAATTTCCACATAATTAATTTCAGTCAGCCCAACCTGCCAGCAGGCCGATGAATATTACGGAAAACGAAAAACGGAACATGGAAAGGGAAAACCCGGGCGTCCGTGAGGATGACTTCCGCCCCCGGGAAAAATGCGGTATCTTCGGCATCTACGGCCACCAGGACGCGGCCCGGCTGACCTTCTTCGGCCTGTACGCCTTGCAGCACCGGGGCCAGGAGTCCTGCGGCATCGTCAGCGCCGACGGCTGCCGGGTGCGGCAGCAGCGGGGCCTGGGGTTGGTGTCCGAAGTCTTTAACCCCCAGGTCCTGGACCAGCTTCCCGGCCACCTGGCCATCGGCCACGTGCGCTATTCCACCACCGGCTCCACGCTCCTGGTCAACGCCCAGCCCTTTGTGGTGCAGCACGGCGGCCAGAGCCTGGCTATCGGCCACAACGGCACCCTCACCAACGCCCGGGAGATCCGCCGCAGCCTGGAAGAAGGCGGCTCCATCTTCCAGTCCACCATGGACACCGAGGTCATCGTCCACCTCATGGCCCGGCACCGGGGCGGAGACGTGGTGGAGTCCCTGATCAACGCCCTGGACCACGTCAAAGGGTCATATTCCCTGGTGTTGGCCACCGCGGATAAAGTTATTGCCGCCCGGGACCCCCATGGGTTTAGGCCCCTGAGCCTGGGGCAATTGAACGGCGCCTGGGTCGCGGCCTCCGAAACCTGCGCCCTGGACCTGGTGCAAGCCGACTACTGGCGGGACGTGGAACCCGGAGAGATCGTGGTCCTGGACAAAGACGGCCTCCACTCCCATAAGCCTTTTCCCCCCGTGCCGCCTCGCTATTGCATCTTCGAATACATCTATTTCGCCCGGCCCGACAGCCAGGTCTACGGCCAAAGCGTCTATCTGGTGCGCAAGCGTCTGGGCGCGGCCCTGGTCCGGGAGCATCCGCTGCAGGCGGATTTGGTCATGCCCTTCCCCGATTCCGGCATTTACGCGGCCTTGGGTTACGCCAAAGCCAGCGGACTGCCCTTTGAACTGGGAGTGATCCGCAACCACTACGTGGGCCGCACCTTTATCCAACCCTCCCAGACCATGCGGGATTTCTCCGTGAAGGTGAAACTCAATCCGGTGCGGGACATCCTCAAAGGCAAACGGGTGGTGGTGGTGGAAGACTCCATCATCCGGGGCACCACCACCCGCTCCCGGGTCAAGTCACTGCGGGAGGCCGGAGCCAAGGAAGTGAGCCTCCTGGTGAGCTGCCCGCCCACCCGCTTCCCCTGCTATTACGGCATCGATTTTTCCAGCAAAGGGGAACTCATCGCCTCCCAGCAGGAGATCGACCAGATCCGGGATTTTTTGGGACTGGATTACCTGGGGTATCTTAGCCTGGAAGGCATGGTGGCCGCCACCCAGATGGACCATGACACCTTCTGCCTCTCCTGCTTTTCCGGGGATTACCCCGTGGCCCTGGAAAAAAACTTCTCCAAGACCTGCTTTGAAGACGACATCTGCTCCCCCGGCCCCTTAGAAGCCGCGATTGTCTGTGAAAGGGGGTAGAACGAGTTCAAAGTTCAAGGTTCAAGGTTCAAAGTCAACAGCCTTCCGTCAGTTTTTAGCCTTGAACCTTGAACTTTAAACCTTGAACCTTATGACCGAACAGCGCATCGGCATAATCTCCGATACTCACGGCCTGCTGCGGCCCCAGGCGGTGGAGGCCCTCACAGGGGTGAGCCTCATCATCCACGCGGGGGATATCGGCTCTCCGGAAATCTTGGAAGATCTGAACCGGATCGCGCCGGTCCGGGCGGTGCGGGGCAACACCGACCGGGGAGAATGGGCCCGGGACCTGCCTTTGAACGAGGTGGTGCAAGTCGGCGCAGTTCAACTCTACGTGCTGCACGACCTTCATACCCTGGACCTGGACCCTGGGGTCGCGGGGTTTGCCGCAGTCATTTTCGGCCACTCCCACCGCCCCCACCTGGAACGGAAAAACGGCGTCCTCTACCTCAACCCCGGTTCGGCCGGCCCCCGGCGCTTCACCCTGCCGGTCTGCCTGGCTTATTTGAAGGTCCAGGATGGCTCTCTGGAACCGGAATTTGTCCCCCTGACCAGCCAAACTGCAAGAACCACCCTGCCTTATGGTTTTACCGATTATTAAGGCAGCCCCTCCGGCGCCGGTGACCAGCCGATACCGGTTAAATAGCTTGAAATTGCAGGGTGAGTGCCTACCATTGAACGGAGAGTAAAAATTCTGCTAATGAATGGAGGATACATGCTTAAAAGCAAATGGATTCTGGCGCTGTTCCTGATTATCCTGGCTGCAGCCTGCGGCGAAAAGCCCTCTCCTCCGGGGTCGGTGGCGGACACCCCGGAAAACCGCAAGATCGCGGCCAAACGTTATCTGGAGCTGGTTTCTCCCCAGGAACTCCTGCGGAATATTACAGCCAGCATGGCCCAGAGGGTGCCGGAACAGCACCGGAAGCAATTCCAGGAAGCCATGGAGGATAAGGAATTGCAAAAAAACGTTAGCCGCATTACGGAAGAGGGCCTGGCCAAACATTTTTCCCCGGATGAAATAAACGCCATGGCCGTTTTCTTTGGCTCCCCCGCGGGGAAATCGGCCCGGGCCAAGTTTGCCGGTTATACTGCGGAGACTATGCCTCAGGTAAACGATGAAGTGAGAAAAGTGCTGGTCAAGATGCAAGAACAGATCAAAAAAGATGAAGAAAAAGAAGGGCCTCCCAAAGCGGCGGAGCAGCCTAAACCCGAACCTCCCAAAGCTGCCTCCCCTAAGCCTGAACCGGAAAAACCGTCCCAGCCCGAAACCCAGCAGCCTAAGCCGGAAAAGCCTGAGGTGAAGCAGCCCCAGCCGGAAAAACCCCAGAAATAAATAATCGAGAGGTTTCTCATATTCAAGGCACAGACTGACCTCTGTGCCTTTTTTGTTTCCATTTTTCAAGAGATTTTTCCCCCGGCCAAATGATCTAGCCCGGAGTTCAAGTTTCCGCTCACAAAGCCGATACTCAAAAAAGGAGCCAGCGCTCTTCTGCGAGGAACCCAGAAAGTACCCAAAAGGTTCCCCGCCACTTAATTCGGAAAGGTTGCTGCATGAAACGGGAACGCCGGAGACGCACCAGGGTCAAATTCCTCTTTGAGGCCGCAGTCGCGGTGGATAGTCAGGAAGTAAAGGTGCTGACCCGCAACATCAGCCTGAAGGGGATGCTCTGTAATTCAGATAAGATTTTTCAGGACGGCCAGGTCTGCCGGGTGACCTTGAATCTGACTCAGGAAAATGAACCGGAGCCCGTCCGGGCCGTAATCCTGGGACGCATCATTCGTACCAACTCAGAAGAAACCGCCATTGACTTTAATCTCATGGACGCAGAAAGTTTTTATCAT
>Ga0233422_10000062_pt1 | contig 58446 bp, 61 predicted proteins | sample Watercolumn_Mata_2_FD_182724 | JGI IMG/M metagenome (GOLD analysis project Ga0233422, IMG submission 182724) | Freshwater microbial communities from Lake Matano, South Sulawesi, Indonesia - Watercolumn_Matano_2014_110_MG | ecosystem: Environmental > Aquatic > Freshwater > Lake | place...
CTCCATCTTTACCTCGGAGAATATGTCTGGAGATACAATCACAGAAAATTGAATTTCAAAGAGCAGAATAATCTATTGCTTAAGCTAATAATCAAACATTTTAGGTCCGAATAATTGGACTTTACCCAAAGTAATAACGTTATTTGAGAAATGAAAAAATCCGAAAAACAATTCAGCGCCTTGAAGCTGGCTTGGGATTTGGGTTTCACCATCGCCATTCCCCTCGTCGTTTTCGCCCTCACGGGCAGATTTGCCGACAAAAAACTGGGAACTTCGCCTTTTCTTTTGCTCCTGGGCATCTTGATTTCCATCGGCCTCACAAGCTGGCTGGTTTGGAAAAAAACATTGGACATAATCAAATAATGTCTTTATAATAGGAAAAGAACGGCTGATTCTTCCTAAGGCGGCTTTTTTGTTGGAAGCAGTGCAAATTTTAAATTTTCAATTTTAAATTTAAAATGAATTTTAAATGACAAAATTTTAGATTTATTCATTTAGTCATTCATTTCAAATTTAGCCTTTAAAATTCCCAATGAACATTTCCATCTCCCCCGAATCCATCTTTCACATAGGAACTTTTCCCGTCACGAACACCCTCGTGGTGACTTTGGGCGTCAGTTTGCTTATCATCGCCGCGTCCATTATACTGAAGTCGCGAGTTCGTTTGATTCCCAGGGGCTTTCAAAATATCGTCGAATCGGTTCTGGAAGCCCTTTTAGATTTGGCGGATTCAGTCACGCAGGACCGCAGGCAGAGCAAAAAATTTTTCCCGCTTGTAGCAACCATTTTCATTTTTGTGATATTATCAAATTGGGTGGAAGTGCTGCCTGGATTGGGAACGATTGGAATTTTCTCTCAGCACGAGGGCCGCGAAATTCTGGTTCCGTTTCTCCGCTCCGGCTCGGCCGATCTCAATATGACTTTGGCGCTGGCGATCATAAGCGTTATGGCCGCTCAAATTCTCGGCATCGCCGCCATCGGCGTCGGAAAATACGCCGGAAAGTTCTTCGTGAGTCCTCTCCACAAACCATATGTGGTCGGAACATTCGTAGGAGTTCTGGAGCTCGTTTCTGAAGTTGCCAAGCTCATCTCGTTCTCCTTCCGGTTGTTTGGCAACATTTTCGCCGGCGAAGTGCTTTTGATGGTGATGCTGTTCCTGGTTCCGTATCTCGTCCCGCTCCCGTTTTTGTTTCTGGAACTCTTTGTCGGATTTGTGCAAGCCCTAGTATTCTCAATGCTGACGCTGGTGTTTTTGAAGATGGCAGCGACGGAAGTACATTGACAGTGAACAACGAACAGCGACCAGTGAACAGTAATTTTTTTAAAAATATTGATCACTGATCGTTGATCACTGATCGCTAATATCTCTTTTATTTCGCGCGACGTTAAAAATCATCTCCCGTCGGCGACGAGATAAAGTGAGAACAAATTTTATGGCAGACGAAGTAAACCAGGTGGCCCAGAACTTTTTTGGGAGTCTCGACGCCGCCAAAGCCATCGCCGCGGCGATGGCCATCGGCGTGGGAGCGATTGGTCCCGCGCTTGGAATCGGCAAATTAGCCTCAAAGGCTATGGAAGCCATCGGGCGCAACCCGGAAGCGGCGCCGAAAATCCAGACGGCGATGATTCTGGCGATCGCTTTCACCGAAGCCATCGCCATCTACGCACTGGTGGTGGCGCTGATTATCAAATTTGTTTAGCCTGATTTGGAAGGGAGGATGTCGATTTTTTCTTGATGTCCTCCCGAATGAATTTTAAATTTTCAATTTTAAATTTGAAATGAATTTTAAATGACAAAATTTTAGATTTATTCATTTAGTCATTCATTTCAAATTTCAAATTTAGACTTTAAAATTTTCGTTTTATGTCCGAACTTCTCACAAAACTCGGCATTGATTGTCTCGCTTCGCGAGATCTGGCGTAGCCAGAGAAACTAAAAATTTCGGGCAAAGATTATGTCAGAATTATTGTCAAAATTGGGAATTGACTGGAAATTATTAATCGCCCAGATTATAAATTTTCTCGTGTTGCTTTTTGTATTGTATAAATTCGCCTACGGGCCGATCGTGGCCATGCTTGAGAAACGACAAAGGAAAATTGAGCAGGGCCTTGCGGACGCTGAAGCGGCCCGGAAAAATCTTGAGAAAAGCGGGGAAAAGCAAAAAGAAATCCTGAAAAAGGCCCGCGCCGAAGCGAAAGTTATTGTTGAAAAAGCGCATAAGCAAGCCGAGAAATCGAAAGTGGAAATAGCGGCCGAGGCGAAGGAGCAGGCCGAAAAGATTCTCACCGACGCCAAAGCCGCAATCGGACGGGAAAAAGAAAAAACCATCGCCGAGATCAAATCAGAGATCGGAGGCCTGGTCGTCGCGGCGGCGGAGAAAGTAGTGGGAGAGAAAATGGATGAGGAGAAGGATAGAGAATTGATTGAAAAAGCAATCAAATCATAAGAATCTTAAACTACTTAAGAAACTTAAGAATGAAAATTACCTCCAAACAACTCGCTCAAACCCTCTACGCTCTCACCGACGGAAAATCCCGCTCTGAAATCGAAAAGTCCGTCACTGATTTTGCGCACTATATACATAGGGAAAGAAAACTAGCACTCACGGACAAGATCATCGAACAATTTTCAAAGATTTACAACGGACAAAAAGGAATCATCGAAGCGGAAGTTGTATCTATGAGCAAGTTAGAAGGTTCGCAAGTTCATAAAGTGAAAAGTTTTGTCAAAGAGAAATATCAAGCGAAAGAAGTGGTTTTGAAGAATGTTGTTGACGGGAATATCAAAGGCGGAATGATAATCAGGGTTGGAGATGAAGTGGTGGATGGAAGCGTCGCGGGAAGACTGGAGGAGTTGAAGAAAAAATTGGCACAAGAAACTTAAGAGGCTTAAGATACTTAAGATTATGAATAAAGATTACATCATCGAAACTCTCAAAAAGCAAATTGCCGGCTTCAAAGCCGAGACGAAGACCGAGAAAGTGGGGAAAGTAATCGAAGTCGGCGATGGGATTGCGCGCGTTTCGGGGCTGTCCGACGCGATGGCGAGCGAGATGTTAGAAATACTCGCGAATGAGAGCGAATCGAAAGCGAATGGGAGCGAATCGGTGTACGCGGTTGCGCTCAATCTCGAAGAGGACCAAGTCGGGGCGATGATTTTGGGTGATTGTGAAAAAATCAAAGAAGGCGACACGGTGAAGACGACTGGAAAAATTTTGTCGGTTCCGGTGGGCGAGGCGATGGTCGGAAGAGTGATAAACCCTCTCGGGATTGCCGTTGACGGGAAGGGTAACATAAAAACCGAAAAAGTCTATCCCATCGAAAAAATCGCGCCGGGGGTGATTACGAGAGAATCAGTCAACACCCCGCTTCAGACCGGAATTAAAGCCATTGATTCGATGATTCCCATCGGGCGCGGTCAGCGGGAACTCATCATCGGCGACCGCCAGACCGGAAAAACGGCTCTGGCGATTGACACGATAATCAATCAGAAGAACCAAGGTGTAATTTGCATTTATGTCGCCATCGGCCAGAAAGAATCCAAAGTCGCCCGCATCGTGGCTGAACTGGAAAAACGCGGAGCGATGGAATACACGGTCGTCGTCGCGGCGGGCGCGTCCGAGCCGGCCGCTCTTTCCTTCATCGCGCCCTATGCCGGCTGTGCCATCGGAGAATATTTTATGGACCAAGGAAAAGACGCGCTGGTGATTTATGACGACCTCTCCAAGCACGCCTGGGCGTATCGGCAAGTCTCTTTGCTTCTCAAACGCCCGCCGGGAAGAGAGGCTTATCCGGGGGACATTTTCTATCTTCACTCGCGCCTTCTCGAGCGCGCGGCCAAACTCAACAAAGACCACGGCGGGGGCTCGCTCACCGCGCTTCCGATTATTGAAACCCAGGCCGGCGATGTGAGCGCCTACATTCCCACAAACGTCATTTCCATCACCGACGGGCAGATTTATCTCGAGTCGGATTTGTTTTATAAGGGTATTCGCCCGGCCCTCAATGTCGGCCTTTCCGTTTCGCGTGTAGGATCAGCGGCCCAGATCAAAGCGATGAAAAAAGTGGCCGGGAAATTGCGGCTCGATCTGGCCCAATTTCGCGAACTTGAAGCTTTTGCCCAATTTGGCTCCGATCTTGACGAAGTGACCAGAAAGCAGATCGAGCGCGGACGGCGAACAGTCGAGGTTTTGAAGCAGAGCCAGTACGTCCCGATGCCGGTTGCGCAGCAAGTGGCAATTCTTTACGCGCTCACCAACGGCTATCTCGATGACATTCCAGTCGCGGAAGTGCAAAAATGGGAAGAAGAATTCCACAGGTTTTTGAAAGATTCAAAGAAAGACATTTTGAAATCAATCGCCGAGAAAAAAGAGCTGACGGAGAAAGCGGAGGAAAAATTGAAGAAGGCAATTGAGGAATTTAAGGAAGTTTATAATAGTGATCAGTGATCAACGATCAGTGATCAGTAATTTTGAAAACAGTGGGGTTGTGAATAGTGATTTGTTGTTCACTGTTCACTGTTCACTGTTCACTGAAAAGTGCCACAAGGAACCCGAGAATTGAAAAGAAGAATAAAATCGGTCGGAAATACCAAAAAACTCACCCGCGCCATGGAAATGGTGGCCGCTTCCAAGATGAGGCGAGCCGTGGCGGCAGTGCTGGCCATTCGTCCCTATGCCCACAGCGCCTGGAAGATTCTCACCAATCTGGCCGAAGCCTTTGAGCGATATCGGACAGGGCTTCTTGCGGTGCGTGAAGTAAAGAAAATTTTAGTGATTGTCGTCACCTCGAACCGCGGGCTTTGCGGCGGATTCAACAGCCAGCTTCTTCGAAAAGTAATTGAGCAGACGAAAGATCCGAGTCTTCTCAAAATCAATCGTGTTGGCACTCAAAGGATTGAGTCAAAAGTTCCCAACGATCAGATCGTCATTGATTTTGTCACTATCGGCAAAAAGGGAGCCGGTGTCATCCGGAAGCTCGGAAAAAATATTATTGCCACTTTTGACGAACTGGCGTATCTTCCCAAAGTTTCGGATGTCCGGCCGCTCGCGAGACTCGTGATGAATGAGTATCAGGCCAAGCGCTACGATAAAGTGGTGGTTGCTTATGCCGATTATGTTTCCACCATTGTCCAACAGCCGAAGCTTCGCCAGATTCTTCCTATTTCGAAAGTTGACCTTGAAAAACAGCTGGCGGATATGGACATGCTGGCGAAAGAGGTTGGCGTCGCGGAACCGGGTGTCGAATACAAAGTCGAGCCGGAGCCGAAAAAAGTTCTCTCGAGCATCTGGCCGAGACTGATTGAGATGCAAATCTATCACGCCATTCTGGAATCCAATGCTTCCAAAGAATCGGCCCGGATGATGGCGATGCGAAACGCGACCGAAGCGGCCGAAGAGATGGTCGGAAACCTGACCTTGATATTCAACCAGATGCGCCAAGCCGGCATCACGCAGGAAATTGCGGAAATCAGCGCGGGTCGCGCGGCGCTGGAGCAATGACCAGTGAACAACGAACAGTGAACAGTGAAATTTATGGCAACAAGTATCTTAAAACAAAAAGTAGATAGGTTAGCCCATAAAGGATATGACTTGACAAATAAATTTCCAAGAGAAGAATTGTATTGTTTGACGTCACAAACAAAAAGAGCATTACTTTCTGTTCCGGCGAATATTATTGAGGGATATGCAAGAAATAGATCAAGGGTTTTTCTTAATCATCTAGAAATAGCATACGGATCATTATCTGAAGCAAAATATTTCATGAATTTTGCCTGCAAGAGAAAATATATTTCCAAAGAAGAGTATCTGGATTTCTATAAAGATGCAGAGGAGGTCAGCAAAATACTTTGGGTAAGTATTAGTACAATTTACAAAAAGTTTAATTCAGCGAATTGTGATGATGATCAATATTGATCACTGATCACTGTTCACTGCTCACTGAATTTATGAACAAAGGTAAAATTAGCCAAGTCATCGGTCCTGTCGTTGATGTGGAATTCGAAAGAGAGCTTCCTGAAATTTATTCGGCGCTGGAAGTTGCACTCGACGGCGGCAATAAACTCGTCCTCGAAGCCCACCAGCATCTTGGCGGAAATAGAGTGAGAGCGGTGGCGATGGGCTCAACCGACGGGCTCAAAAGGCAAATGGAGGTTGTTGACACCGGCGCGCCGATTTCCATTCCAGTAGGTTCGGAAACACTCGGCCGGATGTTCAATTTGCTTGGCGAGCCGATTGACGGAATGCCGAGAGTAAAAACCAAAAAAACTTATCCCATTCATCGTCCGACGCCGGCCTTTACCGACCAATCCACCGAAGCCGAAATTTTGGAAACGGGAATCAAAGTGATTGATCTAATCTGCCCGTTCTTGAAAGGTGGAAAAATCGGGCTCTTCGGCGGAGCGGGGGTGGGGAAAACCGTTGTCATTCAGGAACTTATCCGAAACATTGCCACCGAACACGGGGGGTATTCCGTTTTTGCCGGAGTGGGCGAGCGGACGCGCGAGGGTAATGATCTCTATTTCGATATGAAAGAGTCGGGCGTGCTCGAAAAAACGACTCTTGTGTTTGGCCAAATGAACGAACCGCCCGGAGCGCGCCAGAGAGTGGGGCTTTCCGCTCTTTCGATGGCCGAGTATTTCCGCGACGAGGAAAACCGCGATGTCCTGCTTTTCATTGACAATATTTTCCGCTTTACCCAGGCCGGCTCGGAAGTTTCGGCGCTTCTGGTGCGCATTCCGTCGGCGGTCGGGTATCAGCCGACGCTCGCCGAGGACATGGGAAAACTTCAGGAAAGAATCACTTCTACCAAAAATGGTTCCGTTACTTCCGTTCAAGCCATTTATGTCCCGGCCGATGACCTCACTGACCCGGCGCCGGCCACCACTTTCGGACATCTTGACTCAACCGTGGTTCTTTCCCGGCCTCTTTCGGAACTGGGAATATATCCAGCCGTTGATCCGCTCGATTCGGCGTCCACGATTTTGGATCCCAAGATCGTGGGCGAAGAGCACTACAACGTTGCCCGCGGAGTGCAAAAAGTTCTCCAGCGCTACAAGGATTTACAGGACATTATTGCCATACTTGGTGTCGAGGAATTGAGTGACGAAGACAAATTGACCGTGGCCCGGGCCCGAAAAATCCAAAAATTTCTCTCTCAACCCTTTTTCGTGGCCGAACAATTCACGGGAACAGCCGGAAAATACGTGAAGCTCGCCGATACTATTCGCTCTTTCAAGGAAATCTTGGAGGGAAAACATGACGAGAAACCGGAGCAGAGTTTTTATATGAAAGGCTCAATTAATGAAATCAAGAATTAAATTCAAAATCGTCACTCCCGAGCGCACCGTCTACGAGGACGAGGTTTACCAAATAACTCTTCCTACCGCGGAGGGCGAGATTACTGTGCTTCCCGATCACATTCCTCTTATTTCCATTTTGGTTCCGGGTGAATTGGTTATTAAAAAAGACGGCCAGGAGCTGGCGATGGCTGTTTCAGGCGGGATGATCGAAGTCCGGAAAAACGAAATGACGATTCTGGCCGATACGGCCGAGAGGGCGGAAGAAATTGATATAAAAAGAGCGGAAGAAGCCAAAGCCCGCGCCGAGAGACTGAAAGAAGAAAAAATCCGTCTTGATGAAACCGAATACGCCACCGCCGCGGCGATTTTGGAAAAAAATCTCGCCCGCGTCAAAGTGGCGCGGAAGCATTTGACGAGGAGAGGAATGAAATTTGAGTAGAATTTTGAATTATGAATCAAATTCTAATGATTCAATTTCAAAACATTCGAAATTCAGTCATTTAAGATTCATTCAAAATTCGAAATTAGAAATTCAAAATTTAAGTAAGGCTCGACTTATTTCTATGAAAATTAAGTTTCAGTATAAGAATATTCATTCCTGCGAAGCAGTAGTCTTGGCTTGCCTCGATTTCCGCTTCTGGAAAGAAACAATGAAGTTTGTCGAAGAGGAACTCGGGATTGAAACATACGATTTCCCAAAACTTCCCGGCGCGGCCAGGGCGATAAATGAATGTTTGAATGATGATGATATTGCGATGAAATGCGTCGGTGTTCCCTGCGATCTGCATCACGTTTCGAAAATCGTCATCGTGAACCACGCCGACTGCGGCGCCTACGGCGGCAGCGCGAAATTTTCAGGCGACATCGAGGCCGAACAAAAGTTCCACGAGGAAGAACTTCGGAAAGCAAAAGAAAAAATTTCCATCAAGTATCCGGGGAAAGAAATTATTCTGGCTTACGCGAAATTGATGGACGGGGGAGATAACATTGAATTTGTCCGAATCGCCTAATATTTTTCAAAAATTGAAGAGAAACGGACGGATCATACCGACTCCGTTTTTTTGATGTATAAAAATACATCAGTATACTAACTTACTAACGTATTTTATATCAGGACGAGAAATGAAATTAAGAATTTTGATAATTGACGTTACATCAGTAAGTTAGTATACTGAATGTATGTAATCCTTAAAACAAAATATTATGAGAGGAAAAGTGAAATATCATGAACTCTCCGAGTTTCAAAAGAGAAAATATCTTGGAGAATTCTACTCGATGATTTCCTTGCTTCGTACCCGCGACGAGGTGAAGAAATTTTTCAAAGATCTTCTCACGTTGAGCGAAGTTGTTATGATATCAAGGCGCTTGCAGATCGCGAAGATGCTGCTTGAAGGACATACTTATGAAGAAATTCAAAAAAATTTGAAAGCGGCCACAGCAACAATCTATCAGGTTGAGAGATGGCTCAATCATGGATTTGGTGGATACAAAGATGTGATTAAACGGTATAAAAAGAAAGAAGTGAAAAAGACGAAAAAAGGGAAAGAAATAATTACTCCTTTTACGTTGTCTCATATAAGAAGAAAGTACCCTCTTCACTTTCTACTTCTCAACCTTCTCAAAAAATAATTATACATCAGTAAGTTAGTATATTAACGTATTTTATTTTAGTATGCGCTTTTCTTGCCAGTCATGTTTGCTGGCTTGTTTGGGAAAATTTTGCAGTCCGTCCTTCTTGATAAAATCTTGCATCCACGCTAAAATTGGAGGGTAATAACTGGCGATATGGATAAGTATAATCCCGGAAAAATTGAGAGAAAGTGGCAAGATTACTGGGTGAAGCATCCAGAATTAAGCCAAGCGGATGAGAAATCGAAGAAGCCCAAGTTCTATTGTCTCGATATGTTTCCCTATCCCTCGGGGGACGGACTTCATATGGGACATGTGGAAAATTATACAGCAACAGATATTTATTCCCGTTATCTGCGAATGAATGGAAAAAATGTTCTGCATCCGGTTGGCTGGGACGCTTTTGGTCTTCCCACGGAAAATTACGCCATAAGCATCAAAACCCATCCGGCCGAAGTCGCGCGGCGAAATATAGAAACTTTTACCCGCCAGATAAAAAGTCTCGGCTTTTCTTATGATTGGTCTCGGGAGATTGATTCTTCCAGTCCCGAGTACTACCGATGGACCCAGTGGTTCTTTTTGTTTTTGTACAAAAACGGCCTCGCCTATCGCAAGAAAGCCAAAGTGAATTGGTGTGAATCCTGCCAGACAGTTCTTGCCAATGAACAGGCCGAAGGCGGGATTTGCGAACGGTGCAAAAATCCGGTGGTGCAGAAGGAACTGGAGCAGTGGTTTTTCAAAATCACTGATTTTGCGGAGGATTTGATTTCGGGACTGGATAAAGTCAATTGGCCGGAGTCAACCAAAATCGCGCAGAAGAATTGGATTGGGAAATCAGAAGGAGCGACGATAAAATTTCCAATTTCCAAATCCCAAAATCCAAAATCAAAAAATATACCAAATACCAAATACCAAATACCAAATACTTTTTTAGAGGTTTTTACTACCCGGCTGGACACCATTTATGGATGCACATATTGTATAATCGCACCAGAAAACGAATTAATTCAGAATTTAAAAGATCAAATTACGAATTTTGATGAAGTCGATAAATACATAAATCAAGCGAAAAAGAAAACTGACTTACAAAGAACGGATTTGGCGAAAGAGAAGACAGGAGTGGAGATAAAGGGTCTCAGAGCGATCAATCCTTTCACAAATGAAGCTGTTCCGATTTTTGTCGCCGACTATGTCCTTTCCACCTACGGCACCGGCGCGGTGATGGCGGTGCCGGCGCATGATGAGCGGGACTGGGAATTTGCGAAGAAATATAAGTTGCCAGTGAAGCAGGTTATTGCTCCATTATTCTTAGGAGAAGGCGAGGATACTCCTGTTAAATCCGAAGAAATCAGTAAGCGGGATGTTATCACAGCGATAGTTAAACACTGGAATGAAGAAAAATATTTATGCCTTAATTGGGAAAATTTCAATTGGGGATCTTTCATAATTGGTGGCGTGGAAGAGGGTGAAACTGGCAGTGAAGCGGCATTAAGAGAAGTGCGAGAGGAGACGGGATACCAAAATTTGAAGTTGGTTAGACAAATAAACGGCATCATTCATGCCAATTTCAATGCAAGACACAGAAATATAGCTAATAGATATATAAAGGAAAGAGGCTACTTAATTCAGTTAAAGGACGGTAAACACATTAAACCAGAAATAGAGCATACGAAAAATCATAAATATTTATGGCTTGATAAAAACGAAGTTTCAAAATTTTTAAATATTTCTCATCATTTATATTTTTGGGATATTTTTTTGAATGGGGAAAGAGCATTTATTGATGACGGGATTTTGATAAATTCCGGCAAATATTCCAGTCTCACTTCCGAAAAAGCCCGCGAAGAGATGGCGAAATGGCTCAAGGAAAATAATTTGGGCGGGCCGAAGACGACCCACAAACTCCGCGATTGGCTCATTTCAAGACAAAGATATTGGGGTGCGCCGATACCGGTTGTGTATTGCGAGAATTGTTCTACCCTAGAGCCGAGCTCTAGGGTCGTTCCGGTTCCCGAAAAAGATCTGCCGGTTCTTCTGCCGGAAGTGAAAGACTATCGCCCGAAAGGAACTTCGCCGCTCGGGACGAATCCGGATTTTGTGAACACGAAGTGTCCAAAATGCGGCGGACCGGCCAGGCGCGAAACGGATACAATGGACACATTCGTTTGCTCTTCCTGGTATTTTTTCCGTTTCGCCGATCCGAAAAACGAGAACAAGTTCGCCGATGAGGCGAAAATCAAAAAATGGCTCCCAGTTGATCTCTATATCGGCGGAGCGGAACACACCGTCTTGCATTTGCTCTATTCAAGATTTTTCACGAAAGCTTTGCACAAATACAAATACATTGATTTTGATGAGCCATTCAAAAAACTGCGCCATCAGGGAATTGTGCTGGCCGAAAACGGGCGGAAAATGTCCAAGTCTCTCGGGAACGTAATCAACCCGGATGAAATTGTAGAAAAATACGGCGCCGACACTCTGCGGCTTTATGAAATGTTCATGGGGCCGTTAGAGGACTCGAAGAATTGGAATACATCTAGCATTATTGGCTTAAAAAGATTTCTTGAACGCGTGTGGAGATTGCGAGAAAAAATTTCCAATTTCTCCCGCTTCGCGGGATCTGGCGAAGCCAGACAATTTCCAATTTCCAATAAAAATCCAAATTCCAAATCCCAAAATTCAAAACTTGATTCTTTGCTTCATAAGACGATTAAGAAAGTCACTGAAGATATCGAAAATATCCGCTTCAATACGGCGATTTCGGCGATGATGGTTTTAATAAATGAAATGGAGAAAGAAAAAAATATTCTCAATTCTCAATTCTTAATTCTCAATTCTCTTCTTGCCCCCTTCGCTCCCCACCTCGCCGAAGAAATTTGGTCGAATCTCGGCCACGAAACCTCAATTTTCCTTGAAAAATGGCCGAAATATGACCCAGAGCTGGTAAGAGAAGAAGAGAAAACGATTGTCATTCAAGTGAACGGAAAACTGCGCGATCAGATCCAAGTTTCGGTTGGGGCCAGCGAAGAAGAAGTGAAAAAAATGGCGCTGGAAAGTAAGAAAATCATAAAATACACAAAAGGGAAAAAAATCAAGAAAATCATTTTTGTAAAAGACAGACTGATTAACTTCGTGGTATAGTCTCTACGAACTACGAATCGGATACGAATATAAGAATTCGTGCAAACAAGTAGTTTGTAGATTCAAGGCAAAATATGATTGATAGTTTTCGTATATTCGTAATAAATTCGTAGTTTGCAGAGAAATCATGCAGGCGGTTATCATGGCCGCGGGGGAGGGAACCCGGATGCGGCCGCTGACATTGAAAACCCCCAAGCCAATGCTGCTCATCAAAGGGAAGCCGCTTTTGGAGTGGACGCTGTCATTTTTGCCGGATGAAATCGATGAAGTTATTATCATCGTCAATTATCTGGCCGATCAAATCAAAGATTATTTCGGCGACGAATGGCAGGGAAGGAAAATAAAATATGTTGTCCAAAAAGAGCTCAATGGAACCGGTGGCGCCATTCACGCCTGCAGAGGACTACTTGGAAATAAATTCTTGGTTCTCAACGGAGATGACATATATCATAAAGAAGATCTGAAAAAAATTTGCAGGGAAAATCTAACTGTTTTGGGTTATGAAGTTGACGACCCGTCAAAATATGGGGTATTGATAACCAATAAAAAAGGCAATTTGGTCGATAGTGTTGAAAAACCTCAAAACATGATCGGGAAAGCCATTATTAGCACAAATGCTTTTTGCCTAAATGAGAAATTTTTTGATTATGAGTTGGTTCAGATTACGGAAAAGGAGTACGGGTTGCCTCAAACGTTAGCCATTATGGCAAAAGATTATCCCGTGAAAGTGCTGAAAACGACCCGCTGGTTTCCGGTCGGCAACCAAGAAGACTTGAAAAAAGCCCAAACGGAGATTGAGAAGTTTTTGTAAAAATGATAAACAAAATCCTAAAACTGATTCCCGCTCTGTTTTTTTTGTTTTCGGCCAACTTGGCCTGCGCCGCGGTGTACGATTTTTACGTTGACGCGGGCAGTTCCCAGACAACGGAAAACGGAACGGAAGATTTTCCCTTCAAGACGATTGGCGCGGCGCTCGATTACATAAAAAGCAACAAACTCAAGGAGAAAAGTGTTTTTATAAAAAAAGGAACCTACAACGAGGAAGTTGAGTTGACGGGCGGCACGGATCTCGTCGGCGAAGACCGGCATAAGACTGTTGTGAACGCCGAAGGAAAAGATTACGGGATGCGCTTTTCGGCGACTTCGAGCCGGGTGAGCAATCTGACGATTGAAAACGCGGGCGTAAACGTCAAGGTGGACAAAAAATCGAAAGTGATTATCTCGAACTGCTCCATTAAAGATTCCGGATCAAACGGAGTCGAGGTGGACCGGTCCAGCTATTCGACCAAAAGAAAATTCACCCTGAAAAACAGTTCCGTCAAAGGGAGCGGCGAAAGGGGGATGTATATTTTCAAAAGGAAAATTGAGGTGAGGGGCTGCGAGGTGCAGGAAAACGGGGGAGAAGGGATTGATCTTCATTCCCGATTGAGAGGAAAGATTTCCGGAAATGTTATCAGAAACAACGATGAGTCAGGAATTGAAATGATAATGGCCGGGACAAAAATTTCCATAAAGGGAAATACTATTTCGGGGAATAAAACACAGGGGCTTGCTATTCAGGTTTATAACGGGGAAAAGGGAAGAGTAATAGTTTCCAGAAACACCATTACGGGAAACAGTCATTATGGGATCCGCTACGCCCGCTACGATCACGGAAAACTCAAAGTGAAATTCCAGGATTTTATCAGGCAGTGCGTGAAACTTTCCGGAAATTCGATTTCCGGAAACGGGAGCGGCGACTATGGCTACTTGTAGAAATTAGTTTATGAAACTATTTGGCACCGACGGCATAAGAGACATTGTCGGCGGGAAGAAAATGAATCCGGAGATTGCGGCGGCCTTCGCGGAGGCGATCGTTGCTTTTTGCCAGAAAAGAAATTTGCCGGCGAAAGTTATTGTCGCACGGGATACTCGCCAGTCCGGACCGATGCTCGAAGAAGCAGTCGTTTCGAGCATAACTTCGCTGGGCGGCGAGGCAGTTCTGGCCGGAGTTGTTCCGACTCCTGTTCTAGCCTATCTTGTTCGCGCGCAAAAAGCGGGGGCGGGAATAATGGTTTCTGCATCCCACAACAGCTTTGAGTACAACGGCCTCAAACCCTTCAAAAACAGCGGGGAAAAAATAACCGACGAGGAAGAGGCGGAGATGGAGGAATATATTTTGAAAAAGAGATCCGGTGGCGAGGGCGGGAAAAAAAATGCCTTAGGACGTAAAATAATTTTGCCGGACGCAAAAGAAGAATACGCAAGCTTTATACTGGAAAAATATTCTACCCTAGAGCCGAGCTCTAGGGTCTCAATGGTTCTTGATTGTGCGAACGGAGCAACTTTTGAAGTTGCTCCAGCTATTTTTCAAAAAGTTTCCAGAAAAATAACCTCGCTTTTTGTCAGTCCCGACGGAAAAAATATCAACGACAATTGCGGCTCCCAATACCCGGAAAATTTGAAAGAAGAAGTCGTGAGAAAAAAAGCCGATTTGGGTTTGGCTTTTGACGGGGATGGAGACCGGATAATCGCCGTTGACGAAAAAGGAAATGAGTTGACTGGAGACCATCTGATTTATATCACTGCCAAAATGCTGAAAGCCAGAGGAAAACTAAAGAACGATCTGGTCGTGACCACGGTGATGAGCAATCTCGGATTTGTGAGCGCGCTCGGCAAACTAGGGATTGATCACATCGCCACCGCCGTGGGAGACCGCCAGGTATTTTTTGAGATGAAAAAAAAGAAGGCTGTTCTTGGGGGAGAAGAATCCGGGCATATAATTTGTTCTGGTTTTCATCCGGCCGGAGACGGGATTGTCGGAGGACTCTTACTTCTGGCAGCTACGGATTATTTCAAAAAACCCCTCTCGGAGCTGGCTGGAGAAATCACGTTGTTTCCCAAGCTATTGGTGAACGTCCCCGTGAGAAGAAAGCCGGAGCTGGACACGATTCCGGAAATTCGGGGTATAATAAAGGAAGTGGAGAAAAAACTGGGAAGCGAAGGCCGAATTTTGGTCCGCTACTCTGGAACGGAGGATTTGTGTCGGGTGATGGTGGAGGGACGGGATGAAGAGGAGATTAGAAGGTATGCGGAAAGAATTGCTAAAGTCATAAAAGATCGTTTAGGCTAAAATTTCGAATTTTTAATTTTGAATTTCGAACCAATTTTGAATAAATAAATTTCGAAACATTTGAAATTTTAATCATTCGGGAATTAAAAGTTGATTCAAAATTCGAAATTCTAAATTAATAATTCACAAACTTATGTGCGGCATTGTCGGCTACATCGGAAAAAATGAAGCGCTGCCCATTCTCATTGACGGCCTCAAGCGCTTGGAGTACCGCGGCTATGATTCGGCCGGCTTTTCGATCGTAAACGGGAACAAGGTCGTAACCGAAAAAGCAGTCGGCAAGGTAGCGGAGCTGGAGGGAAAGGTGAACGGGCGCAAAATTCCGGGTTGGCTTGGAATTGCCCACACCCGCTGGGCGACCCACGGAAAGCCGAGCGAACGAAACGCTCATCCTCACTGCGACTGCTTAAAAAAAATTTTTCTCGTCCACAACGGGATCGTTGAAAACTACAAGGAGCTTAAAACAGATCTTGAGAAAGTGGGGCACAAATTTTCTTCGGAAACTGATACAGAAGTACTGGCTCATCTCATTGAAGAATACGGCAAACAAGTGCCTTTCGAGGAAGCGGTCTGGAGGACACTGGCGCACGTCCGGGGGACATACGGCTTGGCCATTATCGACCGGGAAAATCCCAAAAAAATGATCGTTGCCCGAAACGGGAGCCCGCTAGTTTTGGGGATAATGAAAAATGGTTTTGTTGTCGCTTCCGATATCGCGCCGATTGTTCGCTATACCGACCGGGTAATCTATTTTGAGGACGGGGAGATGGCGGAAATCACGCCGGAAAATTATCGCATTACCAATTTCAAGCGAAAAAAAATTGACAAAAGGATTTCCAAGATTGATTGGACGCTGGAGGAAGCGGAGAAAAAAGGCTACGAGCACTTTATGCTCAAAGAGATTATGGAACAGACGGAATCACTGGAGAATAGCCTGAGAGGGAGATGTCTTTCGGAAGAAGGAAACGCGAGACTGGGAGGCCTTTCAGCGGTGAAAGATCGTCTGCGCGACGTTGACAAACTGATCATCGTCGCCTGCGGAACAGCCAGACTGGCGGCCCTGACCGGCGAATATATGCTTGAAGAGTACGCGGGTATCCCGACCGAAGTAGACTATGCGCATGAGTTTCGCTACCGAAAGCCGCTTATAGATGAAGAAACGGCTCTCATCGCCGTTTCCCAATCCGGAGAAACGGCTGATACCCTGGCCGCGGTAAGAGAGGCGAAAGAAAAGGGTGCTTTGACACTGGGAATCGTGAATGTTGTTGGCTCCACAATTGCCCGTGAGACTGATGCCGGCGTGTACAACCACAGCGGTCCTGAAATCGCCGTGGCCTCCACCAAAGCGTTTACTTCCCAGCTGGCTATTATGGCGCTCCTCACGGTTTTTCTGGGCCGCCAGCGGAGTATGTCTCTAGTGACCGGACAGCGGATTATCCGGGAACTTTTGGAAATCCCTTCCAAGGTAAGAGAAGTTCTTGCTCAAAATGAAAATATAAAGAAGATTGCAAAAAAATATTATAAAGCGAATGATTTCGCTTTGTTGGGCAGAAAGTACAACCATCCTATCGCTTTTGAAGGCGCAATAAAGATAAAAGAGTTAAGCTATGTTCACGCTGAAGGTTTCGCGAGCGGCGAAATGAAACATGGCCCTATCGCGATGATTTGCAAGGATTTCCCTTCGATATTTATCGTCCCCCAAGACAGCGTTTATGAAAAAACAATATCCGGAATGCAGGAAATAAAAGCTCGCGATGGGAAAATAATCGCTGTTGCCACGCAGGGCGACAAGGAAGTGAAAAGAATCGCTGACGACGTGATTTATATTCCCAAAACGCTCGAGATGCTCACGCCAATTTTGTCGGTGATACCTCTCCAACTTTTTGCCTATTATCTCGCGGTGGGGAAAGGCTTGGACGTGGACAAACCCAGGAATTTGGCTAAAAGCGTAACGGTGGAATAAACCCTAGAGCTCGGCTCTAGGGTTTAGCTCTAGGGTAAAACAAAAATGAGAAAAACACAATTTGCAAACGGAGAATATTATCACTTATACAACAGAGGAGTTGATAAAAGGAAGGTTTTTTTGGACAACCGGGATTTCGAAAGATTCTTATTATCGATGGATTTGCTTAATGATCAAAACGACGGACTTATGATTGCCTGGCGGGATTATAAAGAAAATAATCCTGGAGCCGAACTTTCTGTTTTTCCTTTATTGAAGAAAAAGAGAAGAAGATTAATTGAATTTATATGCTATTGTCTAAACCCAAATCACTATCATCTGATAATCAGGCAGTTGACCGAAAAAGGAATAGAAAGATTTATGCACAAGCTCGGAACGAGCCATACTAATTATTTCAATACGAAAAATAGAAGAACCGGTTCCCTGTTCCAAGGAAAGTTTAAGGCAGTTCATATAAAATCCAACTCCAAATTAATTTATCTTTCAGTCTATGTGAACATGAATCATCTTATTCACGGCTATAGCGATAGGAAGTGGAAATATTCGAGTCTTTTAGATTATCTCGGGAAACGAAAGAATGGTCTATGCAATAAAAAAGTTATAATGGGACACTTCAAAAATAACGCCGATTATAAAGAATTTCTTAGGGAAAATACCGCACATATGAGAGAAAGAAAAGAAGATGAAAAGTATTTACTAGAGTAAATCTGACCCTAGAGCTCGGCTCTAGGGTAAAGAATAATTCGTAAAGCAGGACTGCAATTGAAAACAAAAACTAAGAATCCAAGTCAAAAACTCCACACTCTTTCCGAGTTTCGCCGCGAGGTTGAAATTCCGCTCGTAGTTGCCAAAAAACTGGTATCGCGGGGCGAAGTGAAGGTGATGAAACTGGCTGACGGGACAGTACGAATCACCGAAGAAGAGATTTTGCGGCTCAAGAGAATTTTTCGGGATCGCTGGAAGAGGACAAAATATTTTTTCCGCCTGCTTGGCCCCGGAATCATCACCGGCGCTTCGGATGACGATCCCAGCGGAATCGGAACTTATTCTTCCGTCGGAGCCAGTTTCGGCTATGCGATCCTCTGGACGGCCGCTTGGCTTCTGCCGTTAATGCTCGCCGTTCAGGAGGCTTGCGCCCGAATCGGGGTCGTGACCAACCATGGCTTGGCGCGCGTTCTTCAAAAACATTATCGCCGAAAAGTTGTAGCGGGGGTTGTATTTCTCCTTATCACTGCCAACGTAGTGAACATCGGGGCCGATCTCGGGGCGATGGCGGCTTCGCTTCGGATGCTCGCGGGAGTGAACTTTTTCTGGGCTGTAGTGTCGTTCGCGCTCCTTATTATTCTCATAGAAACTTTTTTCCAATATCACGTTTATGTTAAAGTGCTAAAATGGCTCACCCTTTCCGTCTTCGCCTACATTTTTGCCGGACTTTTAGCTCGTCCTGATTGGGGAGAAGTGTTGAGAAATGCTTTTATTCCAGCGATTATTTGGAATGAAGGCTACATCTTTGCTCTTATTGCCATTTTTGGAACGACTATCACTCCCTATTTGTTTTTTTGGCAGGCTTCTGAAGAAGTGGAGGAAGGAAAACTGATAAAGTTCAAATCGGACGGCTTTGCCCTTCGCCATCGGGTGAGAGAAATGCGAACGGATGTCGGGGCGGGGATGATTCTAGCCAACGTTGTTTTCTTTTTCATCATTCTTTCAACAGCTCAGGTTCTTTTTAAGCACGGGATCACGAACATCGAATCGGCCGAGCGGGCGGCGCTGGCTCTTCGGCCTTTTGCTGGCAATGCCGCTTATCTCCTTTTTGCGATTGGGATCATTGGGACGGGGCTGCTGGCCGTTCCCATTCTGGCCGGGTCGGGCGCTTATGCTTTGTGTGAAATTCTGAAATGGCGCGAAGGGCTGGAACTTCGGTTTTCGCGGGCGAGGGGATTTTATCTCGTTATTGCCCTTTCCATTTTGGTCGGATTGGGACTCAATTTCATCGGCGTCAATCCCATAAAGGCTCTCTATTATGCCGCGTATCTCAATGGTATCATCGCCCTTCCGCTTCTCGTTGCCATTATGATTGTCGGAAACGACAAAAAGATAATGGGAACGGAAACTCATCCGGGATGGGTGAAAGTGTTTGGCTGGGCGGCGGTGGCGTTTATGACGGCGGCGATTGGAGTGACTATCTATTTATGGATACAATAATAATTTTCACTGCAAAATATTTTCTCTATATTTCCGCAACTATCGCGGTAGTTTTCTTCTTGAGACAGCCAAGACAAAAGCAAAGAGAGATTCTTGTTTTTGCGGTAGTCGTTTTTCCGCTGTCCTATTTGATTGCCAAAACTGCCAGCTTCTTTTATTTTGACCCCCGCCCGTTCGTCGCCGGCAATTTCACGCCGCTCATTCCCCACGCGCCGGACAATGGATTTCCTTCAGACCATACTCTCTTGGCTGCGGCAATCTCCGCGGTCATTTTCCGTTTCAACAAAAAATTGGGAATTTTTCTTTTTTTCCTTGCGTTTCTCGTTGGCGCAGCCAGAGTCTTGGCCGGCATTCACCATATTGTTGATATTGCCGGGAGCGTTTTTGTTGTTCTGGCCGTCTATATTTTTGCGGATTATTTTTCCCTATGGCTGAAAGAAAAAAAATAAAAGCTCTTCTGCTTTTTTCTGGAGGATTGGATTCGATTCTCGCGGCCAAGATTCTGGAAAAGCAGGGGATTTCAGTTACCGCTCTCACATTCGTGAGTTATTTTTTTGATGCTGGCCAAGCCGAAAAATCGGCGCGGGAAAACAGGATCAAGTTGATCACAAAAGATATTTCCAAAGAGCATTTTAAAATAGTGAGAAAACCAAAATTTGGGCGCGGCACGGGAATGAATCCGTGTATTGATTGCCATTTGCTTATGCTTTGTGAGGCAAAAAAGATCGCGGCAAGTGAGAATTTCGATATTATCGCTACCGGCGAAGTTCTTGGTCAGCGGCCGATGTCACAGAACCGCGAGGCGCTGGAACTCATTGGGAAAGAAGCGGGGCTCTCCGGAAAAATTTTGCGCCCGCTTTCGGCGAAAGCTTTGCCAGAAACGAAATACGAAACAACACATGTTGTCGATCGTCATTATATGTTGGCGGTTTCAGGAAGGGGACGGAGAGAGCAAATGGCGCTCGCGAAAAAATACGGGATAAAATATTATCCTTCGCCTGCCGGCGGATGTATTCTCACCGACAAAGAATATTCAAAAAAACTCGCCGAGCTTTTTGAAAAAAGCAAAGGCGTGAAAGCAAGCGACCTGGCGCTTTTGCGAATCGGCCGGCATTTCTGGAGCGGCAAAACTAGAATTATTTTAGGCCGCAACCATAAAGAGAATTTGAAGATAAAAAAACTGGCTGAAAGGGGAGATATAATAATCGAACCAAAAAACTTTCCCGGGCCGACAGCGCTGGTTCGGGGGAAGGATAAAGAGGATGGAATAAAATTGGCCGAAGGGAAAATTCTAAAATATTCGAAGAAATCAGAGTACAAAAAGCCGGAGTTTATTCTTTTTAAGGCTAAGCCTTAAAAAGTCTTCGGAAATAAAATGCGGCGGCATTGCCATTTGGCCCTGCCGCCAGCTAGTGTGTGTTGGGGACGCAAGTGTTGATCATTTGAATGAGATTTGAAGAAGGAGGCTCAACCCAGCAAACTGTCCGGCAGAATGGGCACTTTACGTTGATACCAACATCTTTTAGCTGTTCAATGTTTGCCTGCAAGTTTTTTACTCCGTATGTTTCAATGAGAAGATCAACGATTTTTTCCGATTCAATACTTCTTCTGCAACAAGGAAATCCCAAGAAGTTTCCCATTGGTGGATCCTCCTTTGATTTTTATTTTCGTGCCGCCGGTCGGAGTTGAACCGACATGGGATCACTCCCAATGGTTTTTGAGACCATCCTGTATACCAATTCCAGCACGGCGGCAAAAATCTCTTAGAAGTCTAGAAAACAAATAGCTAAATGTCAATTTTCGTGGTATAATAAGAGCGACTCGCGAATTAACGAGCTAATAACGCGCGAATTTGAGCGAATTGATTTTTTATTCGCACGAATTAGCTTTAATTCGCTCTTATTTAGCGAGTTTTGTTTATGGCAAAGATAATATCGTTAGTCAATCAAAAAGGCGGGGTGGGAAAAACCACTACCGCCGTCAATTTGTCCGCTTCACTTGCAAAAGCCGGGAAATTTGTGCTGTTGGTGGATCTTGACCCGCAGGCCAACGCGACGAGTGGTTTAGGGGTGGATCCGAGAAATCTCAAAAAAAGTTTGTACCATAGTATGATTTTAGGCGAGCATCCCTCACCGCACATCATCAAACTCCAGACCTTTGGCCATAGTCTTCTGCCGTCGAACCGCGATCTGGCCGGCGCGACAATTGAGCTGGTGGGTCTTGAAAATCGTGAATATAGGCTTTACAACGTTTTGCGCCATATTCGCACCGACTATGATTACATCATCATTGACAGCCCGCCGAGCCTCGGTCCGCTTACCATCAACGGCTTGGTGGCCTCTGAAGAGGTGATTATTCCGGTCCAGTGCGAGTATTATGCTCTGGAAGGCTTGAGCCAGCTTCTGGAAACTATCAACCTCGTCCGGGACAATCTCCAGCCGGACCTCAAAGTGATGGGCGCGCTCCTCACGATGTTCGACCGGCGCAATCGGCTTTCCTATCAGGTGGTTCGCGAGGTGAAGGACCATTTTCCAGGGCGTGTTTTTGACAGCATTATCCCCCGCAGCGTTCGTCTGGCCGAAGCGCCCAGTTTCGGAAAATCAATTTTTGACTTCGACCTCTTCTCCCGCGGCGCCCGGGCCTACAAAAATATGGCCAACGAAATCTTGCGAATGGAAAAAGAAGGAGAGGGAAAATTTCACTTATAAATTATCATTTTAATCTTTGATTTTATGAACAATAACCAAAGTCTTGGCCGGGGGCTGGCATCTCTCATTCCCCAAAAGCAAAAATCTTTCGACGATCGCACTGCGGGAGACAAGCCTGCGGAGAATAGTCCTCAAATGCCGGCTAAAACGCAAGTCGAATCCCTTCAGGATGAGTTTTTGGAAGTGCCGATTGGGAAAATCGCTTTGAATCCCCAGCAGCCGAGGCACGATTTTGCCGAAGAGGAGCTTCGGGACTTGGCGGCTTCCATCAAGAAGCATGGTATCATCCAGCCGCTGGTGGCGGCGAAAATCGCGCCGGAGCAGTATGAGCTTATTGCCGGGGAGCGCCGCCTCAAAGCGGCGAGCCTCGCCGGCCTCAAGATGGTTCCGGTGATTGTCCGCGAGGGGGAAGGAGAAAGGGAAAAGCTGGAAATTGCTCTTATTGAAAATATCCAGCGCAAGGATCTCAATGTTGTCGAGGAAGCCCGGGCTTATAAGAAACTCATTGAAGAGTTTGACCTTACGCAGGAGGAAATTTCCGAACGGGTTGGAAAAAGCCGAAGCGCGGTGGCAAACAAAGTAAGGCTTCTCAATCTCCCCGTCGAAATACAGCGCTCTCTCATTGAAGGGAAAATCAGCGAAGGTCACGCCCGTTCCATTCTGGCGGTCGAAAATCCGGAAAAACAAAGAGCTCTCTTTGAGCTTATTTTGAAAAACAATCTGACGGTGCGCCAGGCCGAAGACAAAGTTCGCGAAGTGACGGTAAACACTCACAAGCGCCGCATTGGCGCGGCCGCGGCTGATCCTGTTCTCAAAGAAAAAGAGGAACAGCTTTCCGCTGTCCTGGGAACGAAAGTTCAAATAAAAAAATCGGGCGGCGGCGGGAAAATTGTCATTGATTTCTATAGTCCTGAAGAGTTGGAGCAAATAACTACCAAGCTATCATAACTTTATGGTCTGAACTTGTGTATAGTGTGGATGATACATTGAAACCCCAAGAGCTGGACCCTTAGGTTTCAGCATAAATCTTACATAGGGCATGTATTGAAAGAGGAGGATCTCTTAAAAGCGATAGCATATAAGAGTGCAGATATGTAGATTGGGGTTGTTGGATTGGAGGGGTTGAATTAAGCGAGGTGAAAAGTCAGAAGCTTTTTCTGTGGCTATTCTTTTTTCACCGCTCCGACCATTATTCCCGCCCGGCGCAGCTGGGAGCGGATGCGGCCGCGGGCATAGGAGGTCCGGGCGATGCGCAGCCAATCCTGGTTGGGCGTTTTGTTTTCTTTTGAAGTGAGGATTTCAACCACTTGGCCGTTTTGAATTTTGTAATCAAGAGGAACTAATTTCCCGTCGGCCTTGGCGCCGGTGGTGCGGCTGCCGATTTCGCTGTGAACGGCGTAAGCAAAGTCAATGGGGGTCGCTTCTTCGGGCAGATTGATGATATCACCCTTAGGAGTGAAGGCGAAGATGTGATTTTGAAAAAAATCAATTCGAAGTCCCTGCACAAATTCCTGGTCGTCGGTCCCCAGATCCTTTTGCCATTCGCGAAGCTGTTTGACCCACTGCAATTCCTTCTCGGGGATTTCCTCCGGCGAGTAGCGGCGAAAAATATAGTCGCGCCAGGTCTTGGCGGAAGTATAAATCCAGTGGGCGGCGATACCGAATTCAGCCTCGTCGTGCATCCGGGGCGTGCGGATTTGCACTTCAATAATTTTTCCGGTTGGCCCGAAGACGGTCGTATGGATGGAGCGGTAGCCATTGGGTTTGGGAAGGGAAATGTAGTCCTTGATTCGTCCCACGAGCGGGCGGTATTTTTTGTGAACGATTCCCAGCGCTTCGTAGCAGTCGGCGATTTCGGGGACGATTACCCGCACGGCTACAACGTCATAAACCCGGCCGACGTCCATATCGTGTTTTTTGAGCTTCAGAAAAAAACGATAGACCTGCTTGGTCCGCCCGTAAACGTCAATAACCTTGATGTTGTTGCTAGTCAGCTCTTCTTTCAGCTCCTTGATGGCAACGTCGACATCTTTTTTTCGCTCCCTAAATTCCTTGTCGAGAAGGTCTTTGGCAAATTCATAGTTTTTTGGATCGAGATAGCGGAACGACAAGTCTTCCAATCCTCCTTTTATTTCCCCGATTCCAAGCCGGTTGGCAATGGGAGCGAAAATTTCCATAGTTTCGCGAGCGATGCGTTCGCGTTTTTCCGGCGGGAGAGCGTGAAGAGTGCGCATATTGTGGAGCCGGTCGGCGAGCTTGATAAGCACCACCCGGATGTCTTCGGCCATCGCCAAGAAGATTTTGCGCAAATTTTCAAGCTGAACTTCTTTTTTGTCGCCCCGCAATTTGAATTTTCCCAATTTTGTGATGCCGTCCACAAGATTGGCAATTTCGTTGCCGAATTTTTTTCGGATTTCCGCTAGTGTTACCTTTGTGTCTTCAGGAACGTCGTGAAGAAGAGCAGCCGCAGTAGTTTTGGAGCGCATTCCAATTTCGGCCAGAATAGCCGCGGTCTGAATGGAGTGCTCAAAATAATCTTCGCCCGTTTTTCTTTTTTGTCCGGCATGAGCTGATCTGGCAAACTCAAAAGCCTCGGCAATGAGAGTTTTTTGCCGCGAGTCGAGGGGATTTTTGAAATGAGTGTATAACTCGTTTAGTGTCATTTGCATTCTTTATTAGAGCATTTTTCTTTCCCATTCATCTGATACACCATTAAACTTCCGCACCTGGGACATTTATTTCCCGTCGGGCGGTTCCAGAGAGAAAAGTCGCATCTGGGGTATTCCGAACAGCCGTAAAAAAGCCGGCCTTTTCGCGAGTGCCGCTCTAAAATTTCCCCTCCTTCGCACTTGGGGCATCTTACGCCGGTGGATTTGGCGGTGTTTATTTTTTTGATGTTTTTGCAATCCGGATAGCGCGAGCATCCAAGAAAGGCTCCGTACTTTCCGCGCTTCACCGCCATCGGTGCGCCGCACTTCTCGCAGATTTCCCCGTCATTTTGCTCTTCAATTTTTTTTTCCTCGGCGGTTTTCTCGGTATAGCGGCAATTGGGAAAATTGTTGCAGGCGATGAATTTTCCGTATCGGCCGAAGCGGACCAGAAGATCTCCGCCGCATTCGGGGCATTTTTGATCCAGTTTTTCCAGAACGTCTTCTTTTTTTATTTCCTTGGATTTTGTCTCCAGGTGTTTGTGGAAAGGATCGTAAAATTCGCTAACGACCGGAACCCACTCTTTTTCGCCCTCGGCAATTTTATCCAGATCTTCCTCGATTGTTGCCGTAAAACCCATATCTACAACTTCCGGAAAATGTTCAACTAAAAGGTCATTGACCAAAAATCCGATTTCGAGCGGAAAGAGTTTGCGCTCCTCGTTTTTATCCACGTATTTGCGGTCAATGATGGTTGAAATAGTCGGGGCGTACGTCGAAGGCCGCCCGATCCCGTTTTCTTCGAGAACTTTTACGAGGCTGGCCTCCGTGTAGCGGGGCGGGGGAGCAGTTTCTTTTTGGTTCGTATCTAATTTTATTAGCGTTAATATTTCTTTTTCTTTTAAGTCGGGAAGAAGATTTTCTGTCACGGTTATTTTTTCGCCATAGGCCTTGAGATATCCATCGAATTTTATGGTTGAGCCGTTGGCCTGAAAAGTATAATTATTTTTTCCCCTCTCGGCTGTGATTAGCACTTTGACCGAATTCAAGATCGCCGGCTGCATCTGGCAGGCGATCATCCTGCGCCAGATTAAATTGTAGAGCCTCTGCTGGTTGGCATCGAGTTTCCCCTGCAAGGTCTCCGGCGAGTTTTGCGGATAAGTTGGGCGGATGGCCTCGTGAGCCTCTTGGGCTCCTTTGGCGCGGGTTTTATAGAATCTCGGGCTTTCCAGAGCGTAATTTTTTCCAAAAAGTTTTTCGATTGTTTTCCGGGCGGCGAGCATCGAAGGAAGCGACAAATTGACGCTGTCCGTTCGCATATAGGTGATGAACCCTCGCTCGTATAGTTTTTGAGCGATCATCATCGTTTGTTTTGCCGAAAATCCGAATGAGTTGATGGCGGCCTGCTGAAGCGTGGAAGTGGTAAAAGGCGGAGGGGGAGTGCGCCGGGTTTCTTTTTTTGTGATTTCCAAGACTTTGTATTCGGCCTTTTCAAGTTCCGCCTTGATGGCGTTTGCCGTTTTCTTGTCAGCGATGATCGTTTTTTTAGTTTTATAATCTCCAGCAAAGAGTTTCAGAGTTACAATTTCTTCAATTTTTTTGTCGTTTTGATGAGTAAGCGCGGCCTCGAAGGAATTATTGCCGTCCCTCTTTTTCAGTTCAGTTGCAATCGTCCAAAATTCCTCTTTTTGGAATTTTTCAATCTCCCGCTCGCGCTCGACGATTACCCGAAGAGCGATGGATTGCACCCGCCCGGCGGAAAGCCCGCGCTTTATTTTTTTCCAAAGAAGCGGAGAGAGTTCGTATCCGACCAGCCGGTCCAAGATCCGGCGGGCCTGCTGGGCATCAACCAGGTGAAAATTAATGGCGCGCGGATTCTCGAGCGCTTCCTCGATGGCCTTTTTGGTGATTTCGTGAAAAACAATCCGCAATTTGTCCTGCGGATTGAGCTTGAGAATTTCGGAAAGATGCCAGGCAATAGCTTCGCCTTCGCGGTCTTCGTCAGTGGCCAGGATCACGAATTTGGCCTTTTTGGCTTCTTCCCGAAGCGGCTTCACTTTCTCGCGGGCTTTGGCATTTACGACGTATTTAGGGGCGAAATTGTTTTCAATATCCACGCCCATTTCCCGCTCGGGGAGATCGCGAATATGGCCAAAGGAAGATTTGACCCGGAAGTCTTTACCCAAAAATTTCGAAATTGTCCGGGCTTTAGTGGGAGACTCTACTATTATTAAATTCATAAATTTTGAATTTCGAATTTTGAATCAAATTCCAATGATCTAATTTTGAAACATTAGAAATTCAGTCATTTAAAATTCATTCAAAATTAAAAATTAAAAATTCAAAATTACAATTTAATATAATTTTTACCGCCTACGTCCCTTATTACATTTTCAATTTCCATCATTCCCAGTGTCGCGCTGACAGTCGCTGTGTCCAGTTTAGTTATTTTGGCTATCTTGTCAACGTGAAGCGGTTCGTTTGAGAGTATTTTCCAGATGATTTTTTCTTCTTTCGTCTTGGGTTCAAAGATCTTTTGGGGGGAGGCAGCGGCGGGGCGCGAGATGTTGAGTTCTTCCAAAATGTCAGCTGAAGAAGAGACGAGCTTGGCGCCGTTTTTGATGAGATAATTGGCTCCGGCCGATTGAGGCGAAAAAATGTCCCCGGGAACGGCGAAAACTTCCCGGCCGAATTCGAGCGCCAGTCCGGCTGTGATGAGGGAGCCTGAACTTTCGGCTGCTTCTGCCACCAAAGTTCCAAGAGCCAGCCCGGCCATAATCCGGTTACGGGCCGGAAAATTTTGTTTGAGGGACGGCGTCTTGGGCGGAAACTCGGAGATAATCGTCCCGCCGCCCGAAAGAATATCCTGCGCCAGATTGAAATGCTCCCGGGGATAAATTGTTTCGTCGTCAATCCCGGTTCCTAAAACGGCGATGGTGATTCCTTCGTTATCAAGCGTTGCCTGATGAGCAATGCCGTCAATCCCGAGCGCTAGCCCGCTCACGATGGCAAGTCCGGCTCTCACCAGATCGCGGCAAAGATTTTCCGTTACTCGCCGGCCGTAGTCCGTGGATTTCCGCGAACCGACGACGGCGATCGATTTATTCGCGAGAATTTCTTTTTCTCCGCGGATATAAAGCACCGGCGGCGCGGAATCAATCTCCTTGAGTTGAGGCGGATAGGCCTCGCAGTTTATAGTTATCATACCGACTTTTTCTTTCGCGAGCTCTGAAAATAATTCTTCCGGCGAGTAATTCTTCCGAAATTCCAAAAACTTTTCTGTTTGCTTCTGGCTGATTCCGGCCGCGAGTATTTCGCTTCGATCGGACCGCCAGGCTTTTTGGAGTGTCGAAAAACGGGCCGCGAGTTTCCGAAATGTCTGCGGCCCGAAATTTTCGACAGAGTTGAACGCGTGCCAGAAGATTAGATCTTTTTCACACTTGACATTTTTTGTCATTTTGCTATAATAATCAACCGCAGTAAGGGATTATAATAAAGGTTAATTTTATCCTAAAATAGGCCAAGTTTGCCCCGGTTGAATCTCGCCTGCGGCGAGGTATTCAACGGAGTAAATGTCTTCTGTCTCGTCTGATAGTCAGACGATGTGATCCCTCCTTAAGCATCTCTGGTAAGTTCGGGTAATTTGCAACTGCAGATGACCCCGGCGCTATCAGGCGGGACAGAGGACGCAGTTTCAAGCTTAAAACTCAAAACGAGAAGCTAAAAACTTCGGAATCCCGTTGCGCGGGATGTTTTTGTAATTTAAGAATAGTATAAATTTTTAGCTTTAAGTTGTTGTTTTTCACTTTTAGTTTTTCACTTTTAGTTTTTCGTCCAATTCTTGTAAAGCGTTTTTTATGCTTTCCTCGAGAACATGCCGTTCGTTCGATGTAAACTTCCCTAACACATATTTCTCAGTTGGGATTTTCTTGCCCTCCGACTTGCCCGCCAAAGATTCATCGGCGGCGGGAGCTTTGGCGAAGGAGGGTTTTGGGCGGTTGTCAATTCCGATCCGCAGTCTTGTGAAATTTTTAGTGTCTAGCGCGTCAGTGACATTTTGCGCACCTTTGTGTCCGGCGGATGAGCAGTTAGTGGAAAATTTATAATCTCCCAGTGGCAAATCTATCTCATCGTGGACGACGACGATGTTTTTCAGTTTCACTTTATAATATTTCTTTGCTGCCGAAACCGCTTCGCCGGAAAGATTCATGAAAGTTTGGGGTTTAAGGAGAATAATTTTATTGTTGCCTATCTTACCAACGGATATATCTCCATTTATTTTCTTGCTAAATCCCCAATCCGAAAAATTTTCGCGGTTCTTGCTCCGGAAATAATCCGCGAACATAAACCCGGCGTTGTGGCGGGTTTTTTCAAATTTTTTTCCAGGGTTTCCCAGACCGATAATTAATAGTGTTTTCATAACTGGAGCTGACCCTAGAGTTCGGCTCTAGGGTAACTTCTTTACGTCTTACGATACGGGCCTCGAAACCGAAACCCTAAAACGAAAACTTCCTATTACTTCCTCTCTTCAACAACTCAATGTACTCCTTCTCGTCCACTGGCTGTTTTTCATATTCGCTTTCCAATTCTTCGATTGTTCCTTCCTCGTAATTCAAATTATCAACCAAATCCGCTCCGGCGACAAGGCAAAGGTCGGAAGCGCGGCATTGAGCGGAAAAATTTTCCGGCAGGGTTTGCGAAATTTCGGCGCCGAGCTTTTTGGACAAATCTTCCAAAGAAAAAGGTTTGAGACCATTGCTTAAATCAAAGATGGTCGTTTGTTCGGATCGTAGCGGTTTAACCGCTACGAGGCGGCCGGTCTTTGTTTCGTATCCTATTTTTTCAAGAAGGCTGGCAATTTTTTCGTTAAAACCTGCGATACCACTTGCGTTCATAACCGTGACAATCGCTTCTTCCCGCTCAATTTCTTTTTTCTTCCGCTCCAGAAGTTCCAAGTCGAATATATTTTTGGCGATGTCCTGAATTTCCCCGTAATTTCCCGTGCGGGGGATCAAAGTGAACGCGCGTACGCCTCCCAAATATATGCGCGAGATGGCCAGAACGCTATCGGGTTTTCCGGCGTCCAAAACATAATTCACCGTGAGATGCGTGTCAATTTTTTTTGAAAGTTCCAAAAGGGAATCAAGCTCGTCGAGTGGTATATCAGTGCGCAAATGATCGCCGAGGGTGTTTAAAATATTATTAACAGCCGGGATGTTCACGAGAGTTCCAATTGAGAAGGCTTTTGAGCGGGCGGACTCCAAAATCTGCTGCTGGCGATAGGCTCGGCCGAAATCGCCGTCTTCGTCATGGCGGGTGCGGGCGTATTTGAGGGCTATTTCTCCGTCGAGAGTATAAAGCCCTTCTTTTATGTCAAAAGTCTCGTACGAATAGTTCGGTCCCGGATAGCGTTCGTCGTGAATGTCCTTGGGGACTTGGATTTTCACTCCGCCCAGTTCGTCAATTACTTTTTTAAAGCCGTCAAAGTCGAGAGCGATGTAGTAGTGAATGGGAAGCCCCGTGATATCAGTGAGGGATTTTTTCAAATCCTCGATTCCCTCGATTGTGCTTCTGTGCCTGTCGTGCCCGCGGGCATAGAGAGCGTTTATTTTCGTCCAGGAATTCGTGTCCGGAATCTGGACATAAAAATCCCGCGGGATGGAAAGCATGGCCGTTTGAAACGTGTGCGGGTTGACGCTGGCGACGATGATGGAATCAGTCAGGTTTTCTCCCGGATAATTTTCTCCGGCCAGTCCCAAAAGCAAAATGTTGATTTGTCCTTCCTTTTCTCCCCGCAAGATTTTCCCCCGCGAAGACGCAACATCCCTGATGCTTCCCCAAAAGGATTCCGGCGGGTTTTCAACAATAACTTTTTTGCTGGTGGAGTAGAATTTGTAGGCGAGGGCAATGGAGGCGAGGAAAGCGAAGGCGAGAATTGCCAAGGAAACAATAAGCCAGATAATTTTTTTGCTAAACATAACTGAATTATAACCCAATTCTCCCTATTGCCAAAGCGCTTTTTTTCTGTTATTATCTACTCGAAACTGCGAAAAATCGGCAAGTTTTGTTAGTGTTTGCGTAATTCATATTATTATGAGCGAGGAAGAAAATAACCGGCAACCTAAAGAGTACGGCGCAGGCGGGGTGTTTTGGGAAGTCATCAAGATGGTCTTTTGGGTGGTGGTGATTATTGTTCCCTTGCGGGTTTTTTTGATTCAGCCGTTTTTCGTGCAAGGAGCTTCGATGGAGCCGAATTTTGAAGATAAGGAGTATCTTATTGTCAACGAGCTGGGGTACAAAACGACTGAAGTGGGTTTTGCTTACGGCGAGAAAGAAATAAACTTTTTCACCGTGAAACCTTTCAAGGAATTTGCCCGCGGAGACGTAGTGGTTTTCCGTTATCCTAAAAATCCCAGGATTTATTATATCAAGAGGATAATCGGCCTCCCCGGTGAAAAGATTGAAATAAAAAACAAGCAAGTGAAGATTTATAATTCCGAAAATCCAAACGGGTTTGTTTTGGACGAGAGCAAATATCTTCCAGCGAGCGAAGAAACGGGCGGGGACCAGGTTGTTCAGTTGAATGAGAAAGAATATTTCATGATGGGCGACAATCGCAAGTACAGCTCCGACTCGCGCTCCTGGGGCCCGGTGCCGGAGGAAGACGTGGTCGGGAAAGTGCTGCTGCGAGCATGGCCATTCAAAAGAGCTATGCTCTTTTGAAATTAAAAATTAAAAATGAAAAAGTAAAAGTTTTGGTGTTGCTTCGCAACTTTATTAAAAAGATCACGAGTGAAGCGAGTACCTAAATTTTTCATTTTTCACTTTTAATTTTTCATTTATTTCATGCCACGCAAGAAAAAACTTATCAAAAAATCTGTAAAGAAAGCCAGGCCCGCCCAGCCGCAGGAAGAATTGTTGCTTCAGCCTCCGCGCGGGATGCGCGATATTTTGCCGGCCGACCAAATTTATTGGCAGCAGGCGCGGCGCGTTTCCGAAAAGGCGGCAGCTGATTTTGGCTATCGGCGCGTTGATTTGCCATTGGTTGAATTCACCAATCTTTTCGCGAGAAGCATCGGGTCAGGAACGGATATCGTGGAAAAGGAAATGTATTCTTTCTCCACCAAAGGCGGAGAAAAAGTGAGTCTTCGCCCTGAGTTCACGGCCGGCGTTGCCCGGGCTTATATCCAGCATGGGATGAATGTCGCTCCTAAACCCGTGAAATTGTATTACCTCGGGCCATGTTATCGCTACGACCGGCCCCAAGAGGGAAGATTTCGGGAATTTTATCAATTCGGATGCGAGGCGATCGGCGAGCAGGACGCGGTTCTGGACGCTCAAATCATCCAGATGGGGTGGAGAATTATCCATCAGCTTGGCGTGAGAAACGTCAAAGTTCGCCTGAACAGCATCGGTTGCCCGGCTTGCCGCAAAAGTTATCGCAATTTGCTGACGCATTATCTCGAATCGAAAAGACAAAAGCTTTGTCTTGACTGCAAAAGAAGACTCGATACCAATCCTCTGCGGGTTTTGGACTGCAAAGAGGACAAATGCATTCAAGTGAAGGCAAATGCGCCCCAATCAATCGATCATCTCTGCGAAGAGTGCCGGACTCATTTCAAGGGGCTTCTTGAATATCTCGAGGAGCTGGGAATTCCATTTGAACTTGATTCGGCGCTAGTCCGCGGACTTGATTACTACACCAAGACAGTCTTTGAATTTTTTCCCGCTTCAGGCTCGGATTTGGCCGACGAGGAAAAATCCAAAAAGAATGCTCTGGGCGGAGGAGGAAGATATGACAAGCTCATAAAAATGCTGGGGGGCGAGGACACGCCTGCAGTTGGTTTTAGCTTGGGTCTGGACCGATTGGTGGCCGAGATGAAAAAACTGGGTGTTCGCGCCTACAAGGAGCCCCGACCACGAGTATATCTTGCCCAGTTAGGCAGTTTTGCCAAGAGAAAGAGCCTTCGCTTGTTTGAAGCACTGGAGCGCTCCGGGATTATGGTTGCCGAAAGTTTTGGGCGGGGGAGCCTGAAATCGCAAATGAAGATAGCTGACCGTCTGGGAGTCGAGATAACTTTGATTTTGGGCCAGAAGGAAGCTTTAGACGGGACAGTGATCGTGAAGGATATGGCCAGTGGCAATCAGGAGATAATCGACGCGGAGAAAGCAATGGACGAAGTGAAGAAGAGACTTAAAAAATGACTAATTTAGAAATTTGTGAAAAGATGTATTTTCTGTAAAATTATAAACCGCGAAATCCCAACGAAATTTTTGTATGAGGACGATCTCGTCGTCGCTTTTCGCGACATCAATCCCATTGCTCCGGTGCACGTTTTGGTAATTCCCAAAAAACATATCGAGAGCGTGGCGGATGCAACTCGGGCGGATGAACAGTTGATGGGCCGCCTTGTTTTGACGGCCAAAAAAATCGCCGAAGACTTGAAAGTTTCCCGAGATGGCTATAAATTGCTCTTTCGGGTGGGCAAGCACGGGGGACAGGAAGTGGAGCATATACATCTTCATCTGATAGGGGGCGCACAATTGTTAGAGAATATAAGGCCCGTATAGTTGAAAATACCAAAGACACAAAGCGACAAAATGCCAAACAAAAAATCAAAATAACAAACTTTGCAAAATACAAAAATGCCAAAAGTTTTGTAATGTTTGAAAGTTGTATCTTTGTTTGGAATTTTGTGTCTTTGTGAATTTTGTGAAGTTTTCTTAGAAGGGAGGTATATCGATGATCGAGGTAAAAAAGAAAGACCGCGAGACATCCGAGGCGCTTATCAAGCGTTTTTCCCGCCGCGTTCAGCAGAGCGGTGTTTTGCTTACAGCCAGAAGCAGCCGTTTTTATACAAAACCGAAAAGCAGGCGCCAGATGAGACTCTCGGCCCAGTATCGGGCAAGAATAAAAAAGGAAGTGGACAAGCTCAAAAAAATCGGAAAGTTTGACGAAGAAGCGTTGCAGAGAATCAAACGTAAACTTGAAGGATAATTTTTATGCGAATTAACGCGAATCGTAAAACGAATGAATGCGAATTCATTTGAATACATTCGCTTTAACATTCGCGACCATTAGCATGTTACATAAACGAATCGAATCCGATCTCAAGTCAGCTCTCAAATCCGGCGAGAAAGAAAAAGCTGGTGTCTTGAGATTTCTCATTTCGGCCATCAAAAATTTTCAGATTGAGAAAAAAGCTCAAGACAAGAAGTATTTGTCTGACGAAGATATAATTTTGGTTCTCAAGCGTCAGGTGAAGCAGAGAAAAGATTCCATTGACCAATACGAAAAAGGCAATCGAGCGGATTTGGCGGAGAAAGAGAAAGCAGAGCTGGCAGTCCTTGGAAATTATCTGCCGGCGCAAATGGGTGAAGCCCAGATCCGCGAAATCGTGAAAGCGAAGATTTCCGAGCTTGGAATCGCCGATGGGTCCGGTTTTGGAAAACTGATGGGCACCGTGATGGCTGAAACCCAGGGTCAAGCCGACGGCGCAGCGGTGAAAAAAGTGGTGGAAGAAGAACTGAATCAAATTAAAAAGTAAAAATGAAAAGTTAAAAATTTAGGTATCTGGCTTCGCCAGATGAACTTTTTATTTTTATGATAAATGTTGATATTTCCAAACTACCGGTGAGAGGAAAAATCAGTCAATCTTTTATCAGGAAAGTTGTTCAAAAAACTATTTTTCTTTCAAGGAAAAAAGTAAACACCTTTTCTCTTTCTGTAGTTTTTGTCCGCAAAAAAAGAATACAAGAGCTAAACCGCATTTATCGCAAAAAAAACGAGCCAACGGACATACTTTCCTTTAATTATTCTTCGAGGTATAATAAAAAGGGGATTATTCAGGGGGAAATAGTTTTGTGCCCTGGAGTGATTGAAAAATCAGCCAAAGTTCGCGGAGTGTCTTTTCAAAAAGAACTGGCTTTTGTTTTGTCGCACGGGGTTTTGCATTTGCTGGAGATGAGACATGGGAAAAAGATGTACGAAATACAAAATAAAATTTTAAATTTAAAATTCGTTTGTGGATAATCTCAAAAAACTTGCCAAGAGCTTCCGTTGCGCTTTTCGCGGGCTGAAGTACATGCTTAAAAACGAGCAGAATTTTCAAGTTGAAATTTTAATCGCTCTTTTCGTTGTATTTTTGATGTTCTTTTTTCCCACCCGGACTCTGGAGAGAATTGCTCTCTTCCTTGTGATTTTCGCGGTGCTGGTGGTTGAACTTGTGAATTCGATGTTCGAGCGGGTGGTTGATATCCTGAAACCCCGCATCCATCCCTACGCCCAGCTCATAAAAGACATTACGGCGGCGGCGGTACTCCTGGCTTCGGTTGGGGCGGTGATCGTGGGAATAATCATATTTTGGCCTTATTTCAGAGATTTATTTTTGCAGAGATTGTAGTTTTTTTATATAATTCTAACAATGAACAAGGGAAACACCGCCATTGGCCTTGACGTTGGTTCGTCCAACGTCCGAGTGGTGATTTTGCAAAAATTCGAGGAAGAGGAAAAGCCGCGCGTGATGGGAGTGGGAACGACTCCTTCTTTTGGCATCCGCCGGGGAGTGGTGGCTGACGTTGAGGAAACCGTTCGGGCCACTTCGGAAGCCGTGAAAAACGCCGAGCGAACATCAGGAATCCCAATCGGGCGGGCCATCGTGAGTATTGGCGGCAACCATATAAAGTATCAGGAAAGCCAGGGAGTGGTGGCGATTGGCAAAGCGGACGGGGAAATCACCGGCGATGACATTATGCGCTCGCTCACGGCGGCGGAGACTATTTCACTTCCCTCAAACACGGAAATAATTCACGTTATTCCGAAAAATTTCGCAGTGGATGAGCAAAAAGGCATCAAAGATCCCATTGGAATGAATGGAATCCGGCTAGAAGTGAACGCCATGCTGATTCTGGGATCGACGCCGGTCATTAAAAATCTCTCCAAGTGCATCTATCAGGCGGGAGTCGAGGTGGAAGATATGGTTTTCTCGGCTTTGGCGGCCTCAAAGGCGGCGCTCAACAAGAGACAAAAAGAGCTGGGAGCAATCCTCATTGACATTGGCGGGGGAACAACCAGTTTTGCGGTCTATGAAGAAGGCGATCTTGTTCAGGTTGGCGTGGTTCCGATCGGCGGGGGACATATTACTAATGATATTGCTATAGGCCTTCGCACCTCGATTGATGTGGCGGAAAAAGTGAAGATAAATTACGGATCGGCCTTGCCCGACGAAGTCGGAAAAAAGGATCAAATTAACTTGGCTGAAATTGATCAAAACGAAGAGGGGGAGGTTTCCCGCCATCACGTGGCGGAAATCACTGAAGCACGCCTCGAAGAAATTTTCACGCTGATTGACAAGGAACTGCGGAAAACCAATCGGTCTGGGATGCTTCCAGCGGGGGCGATTCTGGTCGGCGGGGGAGCGAAAATGCCGGGGGTGGTGGATCTCGCCAAAAAAATTCTGCGCCTTCCGGCTCAAACCGGTTTTCCATTGGATCTGGGAGGAATTGTTGACAAGGTTGACGAGCCGGGATATGTCACGGCAACAGGGCTGGCACTCTGGGGAATTGAAGAAGCGACGGCGGGCTCTTCAAGCAACTTGAGAATGAAATTGCCGGCCATTGACGGGCTTCCCAAAATCAGCCATACGGTTGACAAGATGAAGGGATGGCTAAGAAAATTTTTGCCGTGAGTGATAAATTTACAAAAAAACAAAACTACAAAATACCAAACAAAAATACAAACGCGTCAAAATATCAAAACAATCAGCCTAATTCTTTGTGAGATTTGAGAGTTGTGCCTTTGTTTGGTATTTTGTTTATTTTGTGCCGTTTGTTTTTTTTATTTGTATTCCTTGACACTTGGAGCAGGCCTGTGCTACATTATTTTACTAGCTTATTGTGGCTTGTTTAGTCTTTATTTATAAATTTTATGGCCGAGGTAAAACCAGAAATAGAAACTTTTGCTCGCATAAAAGTGGTTGGCGTAGGAGGATCCGGCGGAAACGTCATTGGCCGTATGATGGAGTGCAAGCTACGAGGGGTTGAATTCGTAGCAGTTAATTGCGATGCCCAGGATTTGCATCATTCGAAGGCGAACGAGAAAATTCACATTGGAAAAAATTTGACCAAGGGATTGGGAGCCGGTATGAACCCGGAAATCGGCCGTCAGGCCGCCGAAGAGAATCGGGATGAGATTGCCGAGATTCTCAAAGGTTCGGATATGGTTTTCGTTACTTGCGGTCTGGGCGGCGGAACCGGAACGGGGGCTTCGCCGATTGTAGCCGAAGTGGCCAAAGAAGCCGGAGCGCTTACTATCGCGGTGGTGACCAAACCTTTCAGTTTTGAAGGAGCTCAAAGAAAAGCGATTGCTCTTGAGGGTTTGGAGAACTTGAAAGAGCGGGTCGATGCCCTGATAGTCATTTCCAATGACCGCCTTCTCCAAATTATTGACCGAAAAACCACACTCCTCAACGCTTTTCGAATAGTGGATGATGTTCTGCGTCAGGGCGTTCAGGGAATATCGGATCTTATCACCAAGCCTGGCATTGTGAATGTTGATTTTGCTGATGTGAAGACAGTGCTTCAGGATGCCGGTTCGGCTCTTATGGGAATTGGTACCGCTTCGGGAGAAAATCGAGCGACTCAAGCGGCCAAGATGGCCATCAACAGCCCGCTTCTTGAATTTTCAATTGACGGGGCCAAGGGAATATTGTTCAACGTCAGCGGCGGTCCGGATATGACGATGCTTGAGATCAATGAGGCAGCCAATGTTATTACGGAAAGCGTTGATCCCAATGCCAAAGTCATTTTTGGCGCCACGATTGACGAATCTACTAAGAAAGGAGAATTGCATCTTACCGTCATTGCGGCTGGTTTTGATTCGGAAATGGTTAGTGAATTAGCTGAAATCCCCTCGCTAGCCGGCAAAGAAGCTGCTAAAAGTATTATTGAAGAAGCCCCTGCTACGCTAGCTGGTGTGCCGGCGAGCGTTGAAGAAAAGCCGAAATTTATTATTGAAGAAAAAGTTTCTCCGAAACCAAAAAGGCAAATCAGTTTTGAGAGCAAGGTCAGTTCCATCGGAGAGGACGAGGATGAAGAACTGGAAATCCCAGCCTTTATCCGGAGAAAGATGAAGAAATAACGGTTGTTTTTCCCACAAAAAAGGCCTCTTGACAGGCTTTTTTTGATTGTGATAAAATTCCCATTACGAACACAAGATATAGTATGAAAAGGGGTCCTTGGGGATATCCCTTATTAATTCTCGAAAATTAGAGGTGAGAGATGTGAGGTGCGAGGTGAGAACTTTTCTCACATCTCATATCTCACTTCTAACTTCTCAATTTATGGTTTGTCCTTTTTGCAGTCATATTGAAACGAAAGTGATCGATTCGCGGGAATCATCCGATGGGAAAGTGATCCGCCGCCGCCGGGAATGTTTGAAATGCCGGAGGCGCTTCAGCACTTATGAGCAATTGGAACTCTTGAATTTCGTGGTTGTGAAGAAAGATGGCCGAAAGGAAGAATATCAACGGGAGAAACTGGCAAATGGAATTCGCAAAGCGCTTGAGAAAAGACCGGTAGGTGACAAAAAAATCGAAGAGGTTGTGGATGAAATAGAATATAAGCTTCACCTTCAGAAAGATTGTGAAATTCAAAGCAAGGATATCGGAAAATTGGTTCTTGAAAAATTGAAGGAATTGGATGACGTGGCTTATCTCCGCTTTGCGTCGGTGTACAAAAGTTTTGGGAGTGCTGATAGCTTCAAAAAGGAAGCAGAAAAATTGATGACAGACTGAATTCTAAATTTTCAATTTCGAATTTTGAAATGATGTTTCAATTTTGAATGTTTCAAAATTCTAAATTCAAAATTCGTAATTCTAATTAATCCGGGGGTGAAAACAAAAATGATTGCCGTAAAAAAAGGCCAAAAAATGGTCAAAAGAGAGGGAAAGTCTGCCTGGGGCGGGAAAAATCGCATTGATCGGGTAGTGAAGCGCGACGGAAGAGTCGTCAAGTTTGAACAGGAAAAAATTACAACCGCCGTGATGAAAGCCTTTGCCGAAACGGATGAAGGAACGCAAAAAGATGCCCGGAGAGTTTCCGACAAAGTCGTCCAACTGCTCAACAAAAACTGGAAGAAGGGCTACGTTCCCGAAATCGAAGAAATCCAGGATCTCGTGGAGCGGGTTTTGATGATTTTGGATTTTGAAGAAACAGCCAAAGCCTACATTCTGTATCGCGAACAGCACCGCAAAATCCGCGAGTCGGAAGAATCCCTCAAAGAAGCTGTTGATTTGGTGGACAAATACGTTCAGGAAATTGACTGGCTGGTCAAGGAAAACGCCAATATGAGCTATTCGCTCCAGGGCCTCAACAACTACATCTCTTCAATTGTCAGCTCGAAATACTGGCTCAATCGCGTCTATTCCAAGGCTATTCGCGACGCCCATACCGAAGGCGATTTCCATCTTCACGACCTTGATAAAATCGCCGCTTATTGCTGCGGCTGGGATTTGCAGGACCTTCTGCGGCGCGGTTTCACCGGTGTTCCGGGAAAAATCGCCTGCAAGCCGGCCAAACACTTGCGGACGGCTCTCGGCCATATCGTCAATTTCTTTTATACTCTTCAGGGCGAAGTGGCCGGCGCGGAAGCTTTTTCCAACTTTGATACGCTGCTTGCTCCTTTTGTGCGCTATGACGGCCTGAATTATAAAGACGTGAAGCAATGCCTCCAGGAATTTGTTTTCAACGTGAACGTTCCCACTCGCGTCGGCTTTCAGACGCCTTTTACGAACATAACTTTGGATCTCATTCCTCCCAAGACTCTGGCCGAGGAATCGGTAATCGTCGGGGGCGAGCCTAAAAAAGAAAAATACGGCGATTTTCAGGAAGAGATGAATATGATTAACCGGGCCTTTGCCGAAGTGATGGCCGAAGGGGATGCCAGCGGGCGGGTTTTCACTTTCCCGATTCCAACTTACAATATCACCCGGGACTTTGACTGGGAGAGCGAGAACTTCAAGCCGATCTGGGAGATGACGGCCAAGTACGGGATTCCCTATTTTGCCAATTTCATCAATTCTAATATGGATGTGGAGGACGCCCGCTCAATGTGCTGCCGCCTGCGGCTTGACAATCGCGAACTCTACAAGCGCGGCGGCGGACTTTTCGGAGCCAACCCTCTCACTGGCTCAATCGGGGTTGTGACCATCAATATGGCTCGGATCGGCTATTTGGCAAAAAATCAAAAAGATTTCTTTTCTCGGCTGGACCGAATGATGGAGCTGGCTAAGGAAAGTCTTGAGACGAAAAGAAAAATTATCGAAAACTTCACCAGAAAAGGGCTCTATCCCTACGCGAGATTTTACCTGGACAGCATTTGGAAGCGCCGGGGCAGTTATTGGTCCAATCACTTTTCAACTATTGGGATCATCGGAATGAATGAAGCTCTCAAAAATTTCGCGGGGGAAACCACGGCTACCAAAAAAGGAATCAAGTTTGCGGAGGAAATTCTGACTCATATGCGCGACAAACTCTTGAAATATCAGGAAGAAACCGGAAATCTCTACAATCTCGAAGCCACTCCCGGCGAAGGGACGGCTTATCGGCTGGCGCGCCTTGACCGGGAAAAGTATCCGGAGATGATTTTTGCCAACGGCCAAGTTGGCAAGACCAAAAAAGCCGAGCCGTATTACACCAATTCGACCCAGCTCCCAGTCAATTTCACCGAAGATCTCTTTCGGGCTCTTGATCTCCAAGAGCCGCTCCAGACAAAGTATACCGGCGGGACGGTCCTTCACGGATTTTTGGGTGAACGAATTGGGGATATTGAGACAACCAAAAAACTCGTCAGAAAAGTTTCCGAAAATTATTCTCTTCCCTATTTTACTCTCACTCCTACTTTTAGTATCTGCCCCTCCCACGGATATCTCGAAGGCGAGCATGAACTCTGTCCCAAGTGCGTCGTCGAGCAAAAATGCGAAGTCTATTCGCGCATTGTCGGCTACATTCGTCCCGTTCAGCAGTGGAACGCAGGGAAAGCGACGGAGTTCGGGGACAGGAAGGAGTTTATCGTTTCGTAAAATATCCAAACTGCACAGAGCGACAAAATTCCAAACAAATTGCAAAAACACAAACATTACAAAACATCTGACATTTTAGAATTTTGTATAGTTTGTCTTGTTTGTATCTTTGTTTGGTATTTTGTGCGGTTTGTTTTATTTGTCGTTTTTATGATAATAGGTGGTTTGCAAAAACTGACTCTCATTGATTACCCCGGCCATTTAGCGGCGACGGTTTTCACTTTTGGCTGCAATTTTCGCTGCCCGTTCTGTCATAATCCCGAATTGGTATCTGGTAGCTGGTATAAGATATCTGGTATTTTAGAAGAAGACTTTTTTAAGTTCCTAAAAGAACGAAAAGGCAAATTAGAGGGAGTTTGTATTACCGGAGGGGAACCGACCATTCAGCCGGATATTGTCGAGTTTGTGAGGAAAATAAAAAATCTGGGTTTTAAGGTTAAATTAGATACAAACGGAGCGCGGCCGGATATTTTGCGGGAATTGTTTCAAAAAAAACTTCTTGATTTTGTGGCAATGGATATAAAAAGCGATCTTGAAAATTACGCAAAAACAACAAATTCGAAATTGGATATCGAGCGTATCAGATTAAGTGTGGACTTAATCCGTAATTCAGGAATTGACTATGAATTCAGGACAACAGCCGTTCCGGGTTTGCACAAAGAGGAAGATTTTGCAAAAATTGGTGAGTGGCTTGAAGGGTCGAAAAAGTATGTTTTGCAAAAGTACGAGGATAAAGGAAAAATCCTCGACCCGAAGCTAAAAAAGAAAGTGAAAGGGAAGAGGCTGGATTTGGAGAAAATTGCGGAGAAAATAAAAAGGTATTTTGGGGAAGTGGAAATAAGGTAAATTCCCAATTTCTAATTACCTAATTCACCTAATAAAATTCAAAATGTCCAATTCAAAAATTTAGGCATTTGGCATTTGAAATTTTATTAGAAATTAGAAATTAGATGAATTAGAAATTGAGAAATTTTTTATTGATAATAATAGGCTAATGGTCAGGAAGATATTACTGTTGATTGTTATAGTTTTACTTTTCGCTTGGCTAGGCGGGATTTTTTCAGTGTCTCTTTCTCCTTTTTCGTTGACGATAAACAAGCCGGAAAAAGATTTTCTCAAGCGCGCGGCGGGCAAGGCGAAAAATCTCATCTACCGCGAAGCGGCCATTCACAATCCGCCCGGCGACGTTTTACCGGATCAGATCGATAAAAAAATTGAGCAGGGAGTCAAAGACCATATAAACTAATCTTTTCCTTAGGAGAAAAATCAGGTCGACAATAATTATGCTATAGCATTTTTATTGTCGATTGAAATTCTGCAGAATGGCTGAAAAATTATCGCTAAAAAGAAAATTTAAAGCTTTAGGAACTGATGTTTTTATTGAGGTTGTTGCAAAAAGTCAGAGAACAAAGAAGATAGCGAAAAAGGATCTGAAGGAAGCTAAAAAAATTTTTCTCCGGGGACAAAAAATATTCTGCCGCTTCAATCCCGCAAGCGGGTTGTCAAAACTAAACAGAAATTTGGGCATTTGGAAAAAAGCCTCGCCGGATATGCTTTATCTCGCCAAAAGGGCGCTTTTTTATAACCGGGAAAGCGGAGGGCTGTACGACCCGCGGGTAATCGAAGCGCTGGAGAAAATTGGATATAAAGACGATAAATCAGCAATTGAAAAGCCGGTATTCAAATCCGGCAAGCTGAAAAATCTGTCAGCCGACTTGAAAGTCAAACAAGATAAGATATTTTTCGGCCGGCGGATGGATTTTTCCGGAATTGCTAAAGGATACGTCGTTGACCAGGCGGCGCAGTTCTTGAAAAAAAGGGGCTGGAAAAATTTTTTTATCAATGCGAATGGAGACGCGTATGCTGCCGGGCGCGATGCGAAAGGCGAAAAATGGAAATTGCCAATCGAAGGCGCGCGGAATAAAAGAACAGCAATTTATTTCTCCAACCAGGCCGTAGCTACCTCCGGCGTGATAAAAAGACAATGGAAACATCAGGGCAAGAATGTTCATCATCTCATCAATCCGAAAAATCCAAATCGTTTTTCTTTCGAAACCAAAGCCGTTTTGGTGCTTCACAAAAAAGTTGAGCAGGCGGACGGAAGAGCAAAAGTTTTGGTTCTGATGGGTCCCAGAAGAGGTATCCGATATGCAAAAAGAAAAAAACTGAAAGCGATTTTTATTGATAAGCAGGGAAGAATAGTTTTTCCTAACCAACGAGATTATGAATTTGACATAATGCTACAATGCTCTAGAGCATTGTAGCAGGTGTTGTATGAGAATTTATGTAAAAGTTGCCCCGCGGGCGGGGGAGAACAAAATCATCAAAATCTCTGGCGCCGAGTATAAGATTCGCGTCACTGCTCCGCCGGAAAAGGGGAAAGCGAATGAAACTGTGGTCAAAATATTGGCAGATTATTTTGGTGTGCCGAAAAGCCTGATAAATATAATTGCGGGCAAGACAGCAAAAATAAAAATAATTGATGTCGGCTAAATTGAAACAAGAAAATACACCAGTATACTAACTTACTGGTGTAAATGTTATTCTATGACGAAATCCAAAATATTTTTTGTTCTGTCTTTGAGTTTCTTGAGCGGGGTCTTTGCGGCCTCGTTTTTTCTGATTGAAGACTATTTTATTTTGATTTTGGTTTTGGCGGGAATTATTGTTTTTGTTGTTAATCGTAAAAATCAGAAAGCTGTGGTCGCGAGCGCGGCGGTTTTGTTTTTGGCGCTGGGAATTTGGCGAGCTAATGTTTCATTGGATGCCGCGAGAAATAATCTGGCAGTTGAAGTATTAGGATCGGTGGAATTTGTCGGAATTGTTTCCAGCGATCCGGAAATAACCGAAAAAAATCAAAAGATGAAAGTGGAAAGCCGCAATTTGTCCGGCGGTGCAACAGAATACAACAGCGAGGAAAAAAACAAAGAAAGAAAATACATTAGTAAGTTAGTATACTGGTGTAAAAATTTATTTGGAAACGATGGCGAGAAAATGTTGATTACTGCGCCGATTTATCCGGAGTATCAATATGGCGATGAATTGAAAGTAAGCTGCATTTTGCAAAAACCGGAAAATTTTTCCGAAAATTTTGACTATCAGATGTATCTTGCCAAAGACGGGATATATCGCGTTTGCGACAAGTCGCAAATAACCTTGGTTGCCAAAAACAGGGGAAACAAATTTTATTCCGCCATCCTGGCGATAAAAAACAAATTTGAAGAAAAGCTTTCGGCGATTTTTCCCGAACCGGAAGGAGCTTATTTTAAAGGATTGCTTCTTGGCGGAAGCAAAAGAATGCCCAAAGTTTTGACCGATACTTTTCAGCGGACGGGGACATCACATACGCTGGCGGTTTCGGGATACAACGTGACGATTGTGGCGGCGTTTTTGATGTGGCTGGGGATATGTCTTAGTCTTTGGCGTCAGCAAGTTTTTTCTTTCGCGGTGATTGGAATAGTTTTATTTGTTCTTATGACCGGCGCGCCGAGTTCAGCTGTTCGGGCAGGAATCATGGGAACTTTGGTAATCTGGGCAATGAAAGAGGGAAGGCTGGCCAATTCCACTAACGCGATTTTGTTTGCGGCTTCAGCGATGCTTCTCATAAATCCGCTGCTTCTTCGATATGACGCCGGATTCCAACTTTCATTTCTGGCAACGATTGGAATCGTGCAAATGTCTCCCCTCTTGGAAAAATTTTTTTTCCGAAAGGGGAGAGCCCCAAAGATTATTCAAGAGACAGCTATCCTCACAATGTCGGCGATAATTTTCGTTCTGCCCATCATCCTCAACTCCTTTGAAAAACTTCCTCTAGTCTCCCCTGTTGCCAATCTGCTGATTTTGCCGGCGATACCAGCTATAATGGGGCTGGGGTTTGCGGCGGGGATAGCCGGCTTTGTGTTTTTGCCGCTCGGAAAACTCGTCGGTTTTCTACCCTATCTTATGCTGAAAATTGAGCTCGTAGTCATTCAATGGCTGGCGAACTTGCCTTGGGCTTCGGTAGAAGTGAAGAATTTTGGATGGAAATATATTTTGACTTATTATCTCGTTTTGTTTCCATCTCTGTATTTTTATAAAAGAAAAATTAAAAAGTTAGACTTGATAGCAAGTGAAGAATAAGTTTTATTATTTCGCGATTGCGATTCTCCTGATTCTCTTCGCGTATTTTTCCTATCAAATCCTCGTAGAGATTAAACCTCTCCGGGTTGTTTTTCTGGATGTCGGGCAGGGGGATTCGATTTTGATTCAAAAGGGTACAAAACAAATTTTGATTGACGGGGGTCCGAGCGGAAAAACGGAGCTCGCGAAGCTGGGAAAATATCTTCCCTACTTCGATCGCGAAATCGAGCTCGTCATCGCCACTCATCCGGACAAAGACCATATTGGCGGGCTCATTGAAGCGGCGCGCAGTTATAAAATCGGAAAAGTGCTGATCACGGCGGCGGAAAAGGACACAAATACTTTCGAAGAGTGGAAAGATGTGCTTTCCTATAACAGAATTGAGACGCTCGAAGCCGCGCGCGGGACGGAAGTGAAATTCGACGGCGCGGATATAAAAATTCTCCACCCGCAATCAAATGTTAATCCGAGTGTCGGCGAAGCCAACGACAAATCCGTCGTCGCCCGCCTCGATTACGGGGATGATTCTTTTCTTTTCACGGGCGACATCGAATCCCCTGCCGAAAAAGAAATTTTGGAGGGCGGGGAAAATATTGACGTTGATGTTCTGAAGATTGCCCACCACGGCTCGAAATTTTCCTCGTCCGAAGAATTTTTGGACGCGGTGAGCCCCGAAACGGCCGTCATTTCCGTCGGGGCGAACAATTCCTACGGGCATCCGACGGAGGCGGTGCTGAATGCGCTCAAGGCGAGAAATACAAATATTTTGAGGACGGATGAAGCAGGAGATATAGAATATAAGTGTAAAGTTAAAAGTTCAAAATGCAAAGTTGCAGTTCAAAATTAAAAGTTAGTTTTTTGCTTTTCGGAATTCTGATTCTTTCGGGGTGTGTTAGAAATTTTGATTTGAGGAAACAGGCGAAGGAAAATAGAGCACAAGAACAAAAAAGTATTTCTTCGATGCAAGGGACGGTTGATACGAAAGAAAACATTCAAAACGAAGAGCCGGTTCACCCCATTAGAAACGAGCCTGCAGATTATTCTGCTTCTAACGGGGTGAAAATTCTTTTCATCGGCGATATGATGTTTGACCGGCATATTCGGGAAGCGGTGGAAAAATACGGCAGCGGGGACTACAACTATATTTTTAAGCCAATGAAAGACAAGTTATCCGAGTACGACCTCGTCGTCGGAAACCTCGAGGGGCCGATTACGGATAATAAATCGGTGAGCACGAACACGAAAATGGACGAAAGAGCCAATCTGGTTTTCACTTTTGATTCAAAAGTGGCGGAAGTTCTGGCGGAAAATAATATCAAACTTGTAAATTTAGGCAACAATCATATCTTGAATCAAGGCGCGAAGGGCGTGGAGGAGACGAAGAAATATCTGGTGGAAGCGGGGGTGGAGTATTTTAATGAAGATAATTTTTTAGCCAGGGAGGTTGAAGGAATCCGATTGGGAATTGTTGGCTATAATTATTCGGTCGCCGACTCCGAGCAACTGGCGATTGAAAATATCCAAAAGGCACGAGAGCAATCGGATATCGTTGTCGTCTGCTCGCATTGGGGCGCGGAATACAAAACGGGCGAGCCGGGAAATTCTGTTCGCACTCTCGCCTATCGTTTCGTTGACGCCGGCGCGGATCTTGTCATCGGCACCCATCCTCACGTGATACAAAATTCTGAAGAATACAACGGCAAGAAAATATATTATTCTCTCGGCAATTTTGTCTTTGACCAATATTTCAGCCGGGAAACGATGGAGGGGCTGGGAGCGGAGATGACGATAAAGACGGATCTTTCGATGGAGTATAATGAACTGAAATTTGAGATGACGAAGAGAGGGCAAACGAAATTGAAATTTCCAATTCCCAATTTCTAATTTCCAATAAAATGTCCAATACCTAAATGATAAATTTTGAGATTCTGTCATTAGACATTTGGATTTTTGTTAGGAATTGGGTATTGGGAATTGGAAAATAGTCTCTCTGGCCCAAAGTCAAAAAAATAAATGTTAGTGTAAAATAAAACCTTCTAGGTGCTTATTTAAGCCTCTTTTCAGATTTGTTTCACGTCTATTGACTCGGCGGTTTTTTTGTGATAAAATACGCCATTACGCTGCGCATAGCGCGGTCGTAATGAACCTGAAAAAAATTCCTAAGGGGGATAGAAAAAGTGGGTAAGAAGCTGTTTTTAATGTTGGGTCTGGGGTCATGGCTCGTGATAGCAGGGATGTTTTGTGGGTACTATAGTCTCCTGCTGACGAGGCCAGCGGAATTTTACCATGATCGTGTATCCTTGTTTTTGCTGGAGATGTTCGTGGCCCATCCCGCGACCATCGGTCAGCTTCATAATGACCCAAAATCCTTCGACGATGGCCTAATCATCAGAGCGGAGGGATTCACTGACATCAATCTCTCCGCCCGGTGCGCATATAATGACAATGTTTATGAGTTTTACGAGTACGAGATAAATTCTCATAGTATTCTCCAGCCGCACATAAAGATTGGGTCTAAATCACCCATATATTCAGAGAAGAAGCAGATGGTGATGGGCGTGTGGCATCACAGCCCGGAAGGAGGATACCTCGAAACCTTAAAGCGCCGTTGAGGCATTATCGGAAAAAGGAGGTGATGTCTATCTAAACAACGCGGCCTATAACTCAACCGCGGGAGGCGTCCCGCTGACTCCACGCGCAAAAAGGGGGTCCCGTGCGAGAGTACCCGACGGGATTCCAGTGAATATAAAGCCTGCAGTTTGCACACTGCGGGCTTTTTTTATTTTACAACCGTTTATCTGGATTTTTAAATGTGCCTCTTAAATGCTATCGCTTATAAGAGGTACATTTGTTTAGGGAATCTTTTTTTCTTGCCCAAAATCATTTTCTCTGCTATAAGGTGAATACTGAACCTAGTAAAAAATTTCCAACGAGAAGGGAGAAAGCTATGACACTTTTGGGAAATGAGAAGGGGGCAATGGCAGTGGAGTATGGCCTACTCGTCGCTGGGATTGCCATCGTTGTAATGGCGGCGATCTATGGCATCGGGATAGCACTGAAGGAGGCGCAATTTGACAAACGCGGTTACGTGGAGGTCTCATTAAAAAAGCTCCACGAAAATCCTGCCCACTTTGGCGAGGGGGCTAAGTTGGCTGTAGTGGGATATACCATTCGGATTGAGGACCACCGAAGTCAACGTCAACCAGTGAAAATCAGGGGGAAGTTTCTGTATAATCTACAGAAGCGCCAAGAACGCTCCCACTATAGAAATCCTGAAATTCCCATTTTAACCTTGGAAGGCAGCTTACCTTTCCGGGTTAAGGCCTGGGGAATTCTAAAGAAAGAAAAAATAGCTGGTAGGGAATATTGTTTGGAAGTTAAACATTACCAGCTGTGGGAACAGTAGGGAAATTGATTCCACTACTACTTTAACCGATGAAGGGAGGAGTTCGCGATGAAGGAAAGAATAAACGGTAATTTGGCCGGTCCGCTAATCTTCTTGTTTTTTCTGGCTATTTATCTTGGCTGGAGCAAGATTTCCTGGATAGTGGGCAACTTCCTGCGCGGGCTGGCTGCGATTAAGGGATAGCGCCATGAGGAAAGCATTTCTATTTTCTATTGGAGGATCCGTGGGGTCCTCCTTTTTTCTTGCCTGAAGTTGTTTTTTTTGATACTATAATTCCGTTAGCCAAGGGGTGCTAACTTTTTGTAACCTTGTCATTTCAATCGAACTTAAGTAAGTGGAGGAATCTTCATAAATATTTACTTGCACAGATCCCTCGACTTCGCTCGGGATGACAACTGAAGTTGTTATGAAATACGAAAAAGAATTTCCGCACTTGCGCGGGTTGCCCCATTTTGCTAAAATTCAATTACTAGCTGGGGAAGCTGATTTTTTATAAACTTCTAAATCGAAAGTAATGAAAAAACATCCAAGCAAAGAACGAACTCTGGTAATTATCAAGCCCGACGGGGTTCAAAGGTCGCTGATCGGAGAAATTGTCAAGCGTTATGAGCAGACAGGATTAAAATTAGTGGCTCTCAAGATGCTTGTGCCGACGAAAGAACAGGTGAAAGGTCATTACCTGCTGGACCCAAACTGGCTCGAAAATGTGGGAGCAAAATCAATCGCGGCTTACAAGAAAAATGGAACAAGAGCTCCTTCAGAAGATCCGCAGACGGTTGGCGGCCAGGTTTTGGAGCGCTTGCAGAGATATTTGACCCTGGGTCCGATCGTGGTTATGGCATGGCAAGGGAACCAGGCAGTTGGAATAATCAGGAAAATTACCGGCGGAACGGAGCCGCTTACTTCGGACGTCGGAACTATAAGGGGTGATTTGACGATTGATTCCTATGATATTGCTGACAGCGATGATCGGGCGGTACGCAATCTTCTTCACGCCTCCGGATCCGTTGAGGAAGCCGAAGCGGAAATCAAACATTGGTTCAAAGATGAGGAAGTTGTTGACTATCGCCTTGTTCAGGAAAGCATCTTGTACGATGTCAATTTGGACGGGATTCTTGAATAAAATTTCAACAAAAAGCAAATCGAGGCGAAATTTTCCTAACATTTAATGTTAGGAAATTTCTTAATTATTATGAAAATCATTCTCCTAATGGCAGTGACGGCTGACGGAAAGATTGCTAAATCCAGCGATCATTTTCCCGACTGGACGTCGCCTGAAGACAAAAAAATGTTCGCGGCCGTGACGAAAAAGCACGGCGTTGTTATTATGGGCGACCGGACTTTTTTTACGTTCAAAAAACCGCTGCCCGGAAGATTAAACGTTGTTTTTACTCTTCTCAAAAAGCCCTGCCTCGCCGGCAGGCGGGCACCCCAGATGAAAAATGTGCTGTGGGTCAAGGGCAACCCCAAAAATGTGCTGAAGAAATTAAGTAAGATGGGATACAAATCAGCAGTGCTAGGTGGTGGATCATTCTTGAATACTCAATTTCTCAAAAAGAAACTGATTGATGAAATTTGGCTTACGATTGAGCCGAAAATTTTCGGCGACGGCCTGGGAGTTTTTGGCGGGGATTTCGATGTGGATTTGAAACTTTTGAGCGTTGGAAAGATAAATAAGAATTCGATAGTCGCAAAGTATAAGGTTATTAGATAATTATGTTGCCTGATATTTCGATTGCCCAAAAGTCAAAAATGAAACCCGTTCGGGAGATCGCCAAAAAAATCGGAATAGGCGATAATTTTTTGGAATTTTACGGCGAATATAAGGCCAAGCTCGCGCCGGAACTTTGGGAAAAAATCAAAAACAGGCCGAACGGGAAATTGATTTTGGTAACAGCTATGACCCCCACGCCGGCGGGCGAGGGAAAAACGACCACTTCGATTGGTCTCGCGCAAGCGCTTTGGAAACTTGGAAAAAAATCGGTTTTGGCGCTTCGCGAGCCGTCGCTCGGGCCGTGTCTGGGGATGAAAGGCGGCGCGACGGGCGGAGGGCGTTCGCAAGTTCTGCCGATGGAAAACATCAACTTGCACTTCACGGGGGATATTCACGCGGTGACATCAGCCAACAATCTTCTCTCATCCCTTGTTGACAACCATGTTTATTCTGGCAACAAACTGCGGATCAATCCGAAAAAAATTTTTTGGAAAAGATGCCTTGATCTCAATGACCGGGCCTTGAGAAAAGTTACTCTCGACATAAGAAAAAAATCGGGGAGCTATTTACGGGAAGAGGAATTTATTATTACCGCGGCTTCGGAAGTAATGGCAATTTTGTGCTTAAGTGAAGATATAACCGATCTCAAAAAAAGACTGGGAAAAATTATTGTCGGTCTCGCCTATTCCGGAAAACCGGTATGCGCAAAAGATCTGAAAGCCGAAGGGGCGCTCGCCGCGCTTTTGAAAGACGCACTCAAACCCAATCTGGTGCAGACTCTTGAGCATACTCCCGCGCTTGTCCACGGCGGGCCGTTTGGAAATATTGCTCATGGATGCAATAGTCTTCTCGCCACAAAATACGCGCTGAAACTTGGCGATTACGCTGTCACGGAAGCCGGCTTTGGTGCCGATCTGGGAGCGGAGAAGTTTTTCGATATCAAATGCCGGGCGGCAGGGCTCGCGCCGGACGCGGTGGTGATCGTCGCGACTATTCGGGCTTTGAAGTATCACGGCGGCGCGCAAGATCTCAAAAAAGCAAATCCCAGAGCGCTTTTGGGAGGAATGGCGAATCTCGAAAAACATCTTGAAAACTTGAGAAAGTTCGGCGTTCCGGCGGTCATAGCTTTGAATGTTTTTCCAACCGACACGGAAAAAGAAATCCGGTTCTTGGAAAATGCCGTGAAAAATTTGGGGGTGGAATTTGCGCGGTCTGAAGTTTGGAAAAAAGGTGGAAGAGGCGGCATTGAGCTGGCCAAAGCGGTCATCGAAGCAGTGGAAAAAGAAAAAGTAAATTTTGAATTTCTTTATAACGAGAGGGATTCTCTTGAGAAAAAAATAGAAATTATCGCCAAAGAAATATACGGCGCCGGGAAAATTTCCTACTCCAAAGGGGCCAAAGAGCAAATCAAAATGCTCAAGCGAAAGAAACTGGACAAAGTCCCGGTTTGCATCGCCAAAACTCAATTTTCTCTTTCGGATGATCCAAAAAAACTGGGAAGACCGCAAGGCTCCACTTTGCGCATAAAAGACATTCGTCTCTCGAACGGTGCCGGGTTCATTGTGGCTCTGGCCGGCGACATTATGACCATGCCGGGGCTTCCCAAATCCCCCGCCGCGGAGAGGATTGATGTGGACGAGAAGGGAAGGACACAAGGATTATTTTAACAGGGAATAAATTGGCAATTGACCTTTTGATAAAATTGCCATAGGCTTTAAGCGGGGCGTTATTGTAAATAGTGTATTTCAGCAAAAGGAGGCTGCCGTTATGTTTGGGGAAATTGCTGAAAAAGGAAAGCTTAGTCCAGAGCACTGGGAAAAGTTAAAAACACTTCGCCAAATTTGCTGGTCCTGCGGGCGGGAATATACAGGACAAAAAACCATGTACCTGGTTAAAGAAAATGCTGAAGTCAGGTGCTGTATTTGTCCGGCCTGCTGGCTGGACTGCAGTGAGAATTGTATCGTGAGAACCGTTTATAATTATAATCGCAGCCGAAACATTCCCCGCAGGTCTATCCGACGATGGGTGCAATGGCAGAAGGTTGCTTTCGAGGGGCACGTTCGCAATTATAGGTTATACAAACTGGCACGTGACTTAGCCGGACTTGGAGGATCCGGCTTTTTTTCTTGACATATTTCCTAAAAGTGCTAGTTTAAAATTACCAATATGAAACACGCTGGAATTGGAAAAAACTTGGTTTCCTGCGGGAGCGGAATGGGATCAGGAACTGATCGAGGATCAGCGTGTTTTGGGCTTAAGAAAGCATAATTTACTTCAAAAGAATATTAAGGACAAAACGGGCTGATTCTCACAAAAGGGAATCAGTTTTTTGTTCATCCTGAAAATAAGGGGGGAAGCAACGATGGTAAATGGCAATAAGCCGAATGGCCGTATTTGTCATAATTGCGGAGTTCGCCCAAGCTGCTTCTTTATACCCCATCATTTTGCGTGGGGTCTCGAAGAACCGCCAGAGGTCTGCGAAGTCTGCATAATGCTAAGCAGTGACAAGTTAGCTGCAAATCTTTGCCGCAATATCGGCGGATTTGTTCTGCTGGCGCAGCGGCGCAGCTTGGCGGATGAGTTAGGCAAACTTAAAGCTGGCAGGGCGTAAAACGTTGCGCTTATGCCAAAGACCGACCCGCGGGTCGGTCTTAAATTTTTATGGGTGGGAATGCCAATATCTGCGAAATTAAAATTCTAATAATTTTTTTATGAAAGAGAAGGTTTATGGGATAACTAATTTCTTTGGATAATTCGTCAAGTTTCTACAGCCGGTTTTTGTGACGAGAATCATATCCTCGATCCTTACTCCTGCCGCCTTCGCCGGGCTTCGGCGAGCCAAGCCAATTTTCGGATAATATAATCCCGGCTCAACCGTAATAACGTTCCCCGCTTCCAGAATATCTTCCGAGTTTGGTTTCAGGCTCGGTTTTTCGTGAATGTCGAGTCCGACTCCATGGCCAATCCCGTGGATGAGGCCTTTCTCTCCCACATCGAATCCGGATTTAGTTATCGCTTCCGCCGCGATGTCGTAAATTTTTCTGGCCGAAACCCCGGATTTGATTTTTTTTATTGCCGCGCTTTGCGCTTCAAGAACGGCAGAATACATTTTTTGGATTTCGGGCGAGGGTTTTCCTTTGACATAAGTCCGGGTCATATCGGCAAAATAGCCGGTTTTCCGGTGACGGGGAAAAATGTCACAGACAATCGGCTCGCACGGCAGAATCGGGCCGGAGCCGTCGTGATGAGGAGTAGCGGTTTGAGCGCCGGTCGAAATAATCATTCCAAGAAGATCAAACATTCCTTTTTCAAGTAAGGCTTTTTCAGCTTCCTGTTTCAAAAATTCGCAAGTGAGGATTTTGTTTCGAAAGAAAATTCTACTTCCCCTTATTCTTGATTTTCGAAGGATGTCTTCAATAATCCGGAAAGCGATTTTTGTGTGAGCGAGGCACTCTTTGATGTATTTTATTTCTGCTTTGTTTTTTATCGCTCTCTCCGGAAAAAAAGGGTAGGTGGGAACGAGTTTCGCACCCCGAGCACGCAAAAAATCGGCCATGTCCAGCGGAAAGTGGGTTGGAACTTCGACTTTTCGGCTGAAAAGTTTGTATTTTTTGAAAATTGTATAAGCTATTTTATTGCGGTCGCTGGTTCGAGATTTTAGGCTTTTGGCTGCTTCTGCCAGCCTCTCGATTGCAATTGATTTCACTTTGGCCTTTCGGGGAACTAAACCGAAATCTCTTTTATCAAGAAAAGCGTATTTTCTTTTCCCTTTTTCAAGATAAAAAAACGGGCTGGTGATGTTTGTTTTCACCGCGTAGTGCATATCGGAATCGCGAGTGGAGGCAAATATGAGTCTGTTCATAGTGAATATCATAGAGCTCTTGACGGACAATTTCAAGCTTGCTAAGATAATTTTGCAATGAGTTTCGATCAAACCAAAACCTTTTTCTTTTTCTTCTTTTGGTTTAGACCCCAGGCCGGTTTTGGTTTGAGTGGAATTTTGAACGCATCATAAATTTTCGGAAAAATTGTAAGCAAACCAAAGATCGGCCCAACGGGGCTGGTTTTTTTGTTTTCTCAAAAACAAAGTGCAAAAAAGGGAGGGAAAAATGGACGAATCCAAAATCAGAGTGGCTTATACTCGCCTCATCTATACTATTGGAGATGAGCTGGTCAAATCTGCTCCAAGTAGTCTTTTTAACCCGAGTTTAGGCGAGGCGAGACAAGTTGTGCAGGCTGGTGAATATTTTTTGGGGTTGGTGATAAGGGGATTCCTCGGCGAGCCGAAAAGCATACATCAAAGAAGAAAACTCCGTGACTTTTTGGCTATTCCGGAGAATGTCATCAAGCTCAAAGAAAGGATTTGGACGTCTGATAGGGGCGGGTTCTATTTTTTAGTTCCTGCTCTAGAAAAATTCTTGGAAGCTAATTCCGAGGTGTAGCAATGTGACAGTTGATTGTGCACGGGGGTTCTTCCAGCTTTGCTGGAAGAACCCCCTTCTTTTTTGTATAATAGAACTGATGAATATCTTTGGAAATAAGTCCTTGGCTATTGCCGTTGACGTCGGCGGGACGAATTTGCGCACCGCCATTGTTGACAGGAAAGGGAAGATAATTGCAAAAATTTCTACCAAAACAGTTCAGCGAGGGAAATCGGGAAGAGTTGTTGCGAATCAGATAATTGGTGAGATAAGAAAAATAGTCGGGGGAGACAACCTGAAAAGATACAAAGGGATCGGCGTGAGCATTGCTGGGCCAATTGATTATGAGCGCGGCGTGAGCGTGAATCCTCCCAATATGAATTTTTCGCGCGTTCCGATAACCGGACCGCTTGAAAAGGCTTTTCGCCTGCCGGTGAGCTTGAGCAACGATTGCAACGCGGCAGTGCTGGGAGAAAAATATTTCGGAGCCGGCAAAAAAAATGACAATCTCGTTTATATCACAATGTCGTCCGGCATCGGCGGCGGAGCGATCGTGGCCGGAAATTTGCTCTTGGGAAAAGACGGAAGTGCGGCGGAAATCGGGCATATGGTTGTTGATACGGGATACAATTTGCTTTGCTCCTGTGGGAAGGGCCACGGGCACTGGGAGGCTTATGCTTCGGGAAACAACATCCCGAAATTTTTTCGGGTCTGGGCAAGGGAGAAAAAAAAGAAAGTCGGTTTCAATTGTCGCAAGGCAGCGGATATTTTCGCGGCAGTCAGAAAAAAAGACGAAGTTGCCTTGGATTTCATGGAAGAGTTGGGAAAAATCAACGGGCGAGGACTTTCCAACGTCATTGCGGCTTATGATCCGGAAATGATAACTTTTGGCGGGGCAGTAATGCTCGGCAATGGAGATTTGGTGCTTAAGTATGCGAAAAGAAGCATTGATAAGTTCTTGCGCTGGCCGAGGATGAGAATTTCACCCTTGGGAGAAGATGCTCCGCTTTTGGGCGCGGCCGCTTTGGCTTTGGGCTTGTCCCGTTAAACAATCCGCCTAGGACGGATTGCCGCTTTGCGGCGTTTAACGGGGTGTGGATAACTCCCCCTTGACGCGCTTTTGGATATTTTATAAATTATCAAAGTATGCAATCTGCCATAGCGAAAAATTCCGCGGAGACTTTGCTGGTTCTGATGCTGCTACTCGTTGTAGTCCGTTTTTCGCTGGGCAGAGTTTTTTATAAATTAGTCAACTAGATAAGTTTCGATATAAAGATTAGAACTCTCCGCTCGGCGTGAAACTCACGGCGAGATTTTTGTTTTTGAGGAGGGCAAGATGCCTGAAAATCCAGCTGGATCGGGATATGAACCGGAAAAATTAGTTCATCCTACGAAGACGGCAACGTCACAAGCGCCGTACAGGCCCTTTTACTGGGATTTGAGAGAAAAGTTGGGATGGAAACCTACAGGCGTATGGCACTTAAGGTGTCGGAATGAAGTTGTGATAAGTCCCGACGGTGGTTCTGAAGCTTGCGGCTGCGGGACAAGTGATTTAGACCTCGCGATAAGCGCGGCAACACAAAAAGAGGAACTACCTATTACTAAACTCATCTAACTTAACTGCGCAACGGCGCGGAAAGGAGGGAGTCAAGGGCCAGATTAACTTGCAAGCTGGCCCTTTTTTATTTGCTGTGGATAACTGCTGTTGACTGGAAGAAATAGTCCTGATAGAATTCTTTTAAGATGCGAAATAAATCAACGGGAAAATATATTGTAAAGATTTGGAAGGTGCTGTTTGTCAGCACGGGCGGTTTCTCGTTGAGCAAAGTATTCTAGACAACACACAAACTTTTCATAGAATATTTGGCCTAGCGGAAAATCAGAGAGCTAGGCTTTTTGATTCCTTCGCTGGAGATTATTTCAAGGAGGTTGCACTTTATGCGACGAGAGGAATTGGTCAAAGAAGGAGAGCCGGGCACGGTAGCAATGTTAGGACATTTTGTCCACTTCATGCCTGCCAGGAAGGGACCGGACAAAAACGCTCGGGTAGGAAAGAGCGCTCAGCCGATTCACCGCGAAGCTTTCCGTCTTATCAATAGGCACGGTCCTACCAAAGCAGCAAACATTTTGGGCAAATTGGACAAGGATTACGAAACGCTGGTCTGGAAAATGTTTAGTTCTCGCCCCGAAGTCTTTGGGCATCATTCATGCCAAAAAGGCAAGAACCCCCATCAAATATAAGATATCTTCCTCTCTTTAACCTGGGGCCGGGTGCCAACGTGCACTTGGCTCCGCAGCCCCTTAAATAACTGTTTTTCATAAGTCCGGCGGGGAGTGAATGTAAGCACAAGCTGATCTAGAGAATCTTTCCAAAAAGGGAAGTTTACGCCGCGGCGCGAACTTCCCTTTTTCTTTTTTTCGTGCTAAATTTCTATTAGTTTTCATAACAATTAAGGGAAAAATTATGGGAACAAGAGATCAAATAAAAGATTTGGCTCAAGTAGTCGAAAGTAAAAGCGGTGAGCTTAATAATCTGGCAATAGATCTTGAGAGAAAAGCTGGTGAGCTTCACGAAATGGCGAGAGATGTGGAGAGAAAAAAGGACGCATTACATGAACTTTATAAATCATTGGACCGACTAGCCGATTCTGTAAAGGATGAGTAAATAGCCTGTAGAGGAGTACTCGACATCCACAGATATCGGGCTGTAGTATAGTGGCAGTACGCGTGCATGGGGTGCATGTAGTCCGAGTTCGATTCTCGGCGGCCCGAATTATGATTCTCTTTGCTTATATTCTTGTTTCTGTTCTTGGCCTTGCAGTTGTTTTTTTTCTCGTGTCTTATATCTCTTCATACTGGCGGCTTCTTGAAGGAGAGGCGCCGTATGTGCCGGTTTCCGTATCGGCAATTCCAGAAGTCATAAAAGTTTTAGGTATAAAGAAAAACAGCATAGTGTATGATCTTGGCTGCGGAGACGGGCGGGTGCTTTTCGCCGGGCATAAGTTTCAGCCAAAAGCGACTTATATCGGACTTGAAAAAAATATCGCGATTTTTCTCTATGCCTGGATTAGGACTATGAAAATAAAAAAACCGCGCCGAGTGAAAATTTTCAAAAGAGATTTTCTTTTTGAAGATATTTCGAAAGCGACGCACATTTTCGCCTATCTTATGCCGAGAATGATGGAAAAACTAACTCCGAAATTTGAAAGGGAACTTGCGCCCGGCGCGCGGGTCGTGTCATGCGATTTTCCCATCCGAACCAGGGAACCAGTGGGCGTAATTGAAGTTGAGAACGAGGAGTATAAGCCGCTGTGCAAGCTATTTGTTTATGATTTTTAGTAATTATTAAGCCAATTATATGCTCCGTGAACCATTCTATGATCCCCAAAAGTCGTATGAGGAAAATTATGAAAAAGGGCCTTTTGGCGCTTTTCAAAATCCCAAGAAGTATAAGAACAAGAGAAAACCCGAATACGATTTCCTGGGAAATAAAGTGTATTTGCCTTTTGGCATTCCGGCCGGGCCGCTCCTCAATGGAAAATTTGTGAAAACAGCGCTTGATCTAGGATTCGACATCGCGGTGTACAAAACCGTGCGCACAGGCGCCTATCCCTGTCATCCTTTTCCAAATGTTGTGGCAGTAGATTTGGAGGATAATCTCACAATGGAGAAAGCGGCAGAAGGTTTGACTTCAAAAAATGATTACGCTGAACCGCTGACCATCACCAATTCATTTGGGGTGCCTTCAACCGATCCGGAAGTTTGGCAAGAGGATTTAGCAGACACGGTGAAGTATGCGAAAGAGGGGCAAGTCGTCGTTGGCAGTTTTCAGGGAACGAAAAAGGGAGACGGGAACGTGGAGGCGTTTGTTTCTGATTTTGTTTTGGGAGCGCGGCTTGTCAAAGAAACCGGTGCCAAGGTTTTGGAAGTGAACTTCTCCTGTCCCAATGAAGGAACAACTCATCTCTTATGCTTTGATGTGCCGATGGTGAGACGGGTGA
>Ga0233422_10000064_pt1 | contig 58093 bp, 52 predicted proteins | sample Watercolumn_Mata_2_FD_182724 | JGI IMG/M metagenome (GOLD analysis project Ga0233422, IMG submission 182724) | Freshwater microbial communities from Lake Matano, South Sulawesi, Indonesia - Watercolumn_Matano_2014_110_MG | ecosystem: Environmental > Aquatic > Freshwater > Lake | place...
GCTGCGAATTTCCATCCGCTTTCTGTCCCGGCGCTGACGCGCCAGGCCATCAAGCGGCTGCAGCGGACAGCCGCCCCCGCGAGCAAGCTCGCGTGTTCGTCTGCCGCTGATCCGCAGCGCCGTTAGGGCTCACTCAATATCCACTAATTGAATGACTGCGGGTCAAACGACATGATCAGATCAGCGACCTGTTTCCTCTCCTGTCTTGTGCTGTTGTCCGTGATCACCGCACGTTCAGCGCGGGCACGGGATACCGGTCCGAGGGACAAGGTGGCCGGCGAGTATCTGCTCCAGGGTGTCATGGAAACCGCTTCCGGATTCCGGTTAGGCAACGACGGCACCTACCAGTTTTTTCTTGTGTACGGAAGTATGGACGAATACGACGTTGGCAGGTGGGAAATTCAAGGTGGTTCCATCGTGCTGCATTCAACGGCATCGGGCGCAGATCCTGAAATCAGGCTGGTTCGCTCTGGCAGGGAACCCGTCCCAGGGGCTGTCGTCTCCTTCGAAGGCGACAGCTCGCGCATGGTTTTGTTCGCTGCAGATGTTGTCCTGCACGCAAATGGAAAATCGGTGCGTTCGAACGCAATTCACGAAAATCACCGGCAGTGGAAGGACGTGGCAGCACCAATACAAAAAATCACGGTATCGCTGCCCGGTGTGCTGAGAACATACCGGACATTCGAGTTTGAACCGCGCGCTCGAGACCATAACAGTTTTGTGTTTCTGGCAACTCTCGGCAACTACGGGTTCGTGCGGTTCGATGGGGCGCAATTAGAAATCGGTCGGGACGAACTGATCCTGAAGATGCCCGATATTCCAAGGGGCCTTCGTTACATTCGCGTGAAGGACAAGAAGCAATCCGGTAATCATACGGCGCCCTGCTGCCCCTGGATGCTCTGCCTGCGGCGCATCGACGTTTTTCGGGTCGAAGCTGTAGTCATGAACAGACGCCCGACAAATCACTGAAGCCCCCCTGAGCGAGCGGGCGCGCAATCGCAAGGAACGTGAACGGCAGCCGGAACCTGCCGACGATCTTCCCTCATTTCATCAATGCTGCAAACCCGTGGGGTTGCCAGCAGCCGTGACCGGAAGATACGAGGGCAGCAGTTCCGGCCTGCACCGGTTATCAGCATGCCCGCGAGTTGTGCGGGTGTACAAGTTCGGTCTGATGCGTCTGATCAGTCGGATCAGATCGATCTGTTCAGTGCACCGAGCAGGAGATGCAGGGATCGTACGAGCGCACGAGCATCACGCAGAGTTTTTCGGTTTCCTTTTCGGTTTTACCCTCCTTCAGCGCCTGTTCTGCCAGGGCATGCAGGTCGTAGTGGATGTTGGCGTTGTTCTGGGTCGTGGGGATGATGCAGTCGGCTTTCACCACTTTTCCCTCGCTGTCGGTCTCCATGTGGTGGTAGAGCACTCCTCTCGGCGCTTCGACAGCTCCGGTGGCCGCTCCCGCCCTCGGCGTGTATGGGAACCTGATCTCCCTGAGGTCGTCGTCGAGCAGCCGGTCGATGAGTGATTCGGCGCTTTCGAAGATGTGGTGGCATTCGACGAGCTGGGCAATGTTGTTCATGAAAGGGTTGTGGCAGAGAGGTTCGAGCCCGAACGAGGCAGCAACCTTCCGGGCCTGTGAACCGAGCAGGCCGGAATTGTTGTTGAAGCGGGCGAGTGCTCCTGCCGCGGATGACTGGCGGCTGACCTTCGTGAACTTCGAGGTCGAGAACTCCACGGTGTATTCGTTGGTCATCTGCAGGTAGTCGTTTTCGTCCCGCACGACGCCGTCGGTTGATACAAGGTCTCCTCCGATGAACGGATAATCGGTGCCGTTACGCAACGAAATGAATTCGGTTTCCCGGATGAACTCCGGCAGTGAGAGCGTCCTGAAAAACTCCGTGGTTTTGTCCAGGAAAGGCCTCCTTTTCAGGATCATCTCCCTGAGCTCTTTCAGGCGGTGTTTCGAGGGAGCCTTGCTCACCCCCCCGAGCACAAGGCTCACCGGATGGGTTGCACGTCCGGTGGTGGCGATGCTCAGCTCGTTGCCGAGCTCCTTGAGCATGAGGCCGGCGCGAACGATCTCGGGGTGGGAATGCATGATCGGAACCGCACTCGGGGCATCGAGAAAATCGGGTGCCGCAAGAAAGAAAAGGTGCAGGGCATGACTCTGAAGGGTCTCCCCATGCATGGCCAGAAGCCGGATGATTCTTGCGGTTTCTGGCGGCGTGATCTCCATGGCGCGTTCGAGAGCCCTGATACTGGCCAGTGAATGGCTGATCGAACAGATGCCGCAGATGCGCGACGTCAGGAACGGGACCCGTTCGGCACTCATTCCCCTGACCATCATTTCAAAGAATCTCGGGGTTTCCACAACCTCCCAGGTCGCTTCCGCGAGTTTTCCGTCCTTGATCGAGATACGGATGTTTCCATGTCCCTCCACCCTTGGCAGGTGGTGGATATCGATGTCGCAATCAATTTTCATGATCGGGATATTCTGCAAAGCCGTTGTAGAAGGCGAGTTTTTCCCTCATCTCATCCGGGCTGAGCCCCTTGTCCTTTACAAGCTGGACGAAGGAGGGGAAGTTGATGTCTTCAGCCGGTCCCCTGCAGCCGAGGCAGGGTGTCTTGCCGGACGGGCAGACAGCGTCACAGCCGGCCCTGGAGATCGGTCCGAGGCAGACTTCGCCGAGGTCAAAGAGGCAGGTGTTGAGCCGCTGCTTGCAATCGACGCAGACCGGGTATTTCGGCAGGGAAACCGGGGAGCGCGTGATGACACCGATCACGATCCGCTCGACTTCTTCCTTGGAGACCGGGCATCCGGGGATCATGAAGTCGACAGGCACGATATCGCTGATTTTCATGGAAGGCATTGTTTCGACAGCCTTGTCTCCATAAACTTCCCTGATCGCTTCCCCGGGAGGAATCCTGTTCTTCAGGCTGTTCACGCCGCCGAAGCAGGCGCAGGAGCCGAATGCGACCAGTACCCTGGCCTGAGTGCGGATCTTCCTGAGACGCTCGATCTCGTCGCTGCGGGTGATGCTGCCCTCGACGAGGGCGATATCGTAGTCATCGTGTCTTTCCGAGGATATTTCACGGAAGTTGCGGATATCAAGAAGGCCGAGGAAATCAGGGAGGGTGGATTCCCTGTTGGCCAGCTGGAGCTGGCATCCTTCGCAGCAGGTGAAGTCGAACGAGCCTATCTTCACTTTATCGATTTTGAAACCGAGATGGTTCATGCGTTTCTCCCTAAATCGCTTCCTTGAGGTTCATGACCGACCAGTAGTCGAAAACCGGGCCGTCCAGGCAGGTGAAGGTCGATCCGACCATACAGCGGCAGCACTTGCCCATCCCGCAGTGCATCCTGCGTTCGAGAGAGACGAACATCCGGTTCATCGGTATTCCTTTTCCGTCCAGATAGTTGCAGACGAACTTGAACATCACGGGCGGTCCGCAGACGATGGCGAATGTCTTCTTGGGGTCAAAGGTAAACTCGTTGAACAGCTGGGTGATCATTCCCGTCCTTCCTTTCCAGGATTCGTCAGGTTTTTCGACGATGGTGAGCAGATGCACATTACTTACTTTCTGCCACTCTTCGAACTGGTAGCTGAAGAGGAGCTGCGACGGTTCTCTGGCACCGTAGAGGAGATGGACGTTTTTGTATCTGTCCCGGTGGTTGCTGATCCAGAAAAGCGGTGCGCGTATCGGGGCAATACCCAGCCCTCCTGCGATCAGCATCACGTTGCTGCCTTCCATGCTCTCCATCGGGAATGCCGTTCCGAATGGACCCCTGATTGAGACCATCGCGCCCTGTTTTGCTTCGAACATGGCCGACGTGACATGCCCGGCCTTGCGGATACAGAGTTCGATGAATTCGTGGTTGCTGTTGTCACTTGAGATGGAGATCGGCGCCTCACCGTATCCGGGGACTTCAAGCATAAGGAACTGGCCCGGTCTGAAGTTGAAGAGCTGTCGCTCGGCAGGGTCGATAATGCGCAGAAGGAACAGTTTTTCCTGCGAGGAGATCGGGACGATGTTGGTGAGCCGGCACTTGTAGCCCCGGTCGGTGATCATGACTTCACATTTTTTCTGGAAGTCAGGTGGCTTCAGTGCGAACGGTTCACGGTTCAGGTCCTGTCCGGGGAGGGTGAAACGCATATCATGCATGATTCTCGCTCCAGTCTGAGGTCGTTGATGACGTCTTTGGGATTGATATCCGCCAGGCATGCCCGCCCGCAGCGGTTGCATCCCACACAGATCTGCTGGTTGTCGTTGGCCGCGAATCCGCGGTAGTGGTGGTAGTAACGGTACTTGAGGCGGTCGCCGTTCTTTGGTCTGAAGTTATGTCCTCCTGCAACCTGGGCGAAATCGACAAGATTGCACGAATAGAGGTGGTTCTGTCTCGAGGAACCTTTCAGGTCTATGTCGAAACGCTCCTCGACACTGTAACAGTAACAGGTCGGACAAACCATTGCGCAGGAACCGCAACTGAGGCATTTGTCACCCCATTTCTGCCAGATCGGCGAATCGAATTCGATATCGAGGAAACAGGGCAGTCCGGAGACCTCGATGTTGGTTTCGAAGCTGTTCTTGATTTTCTTGCGCCGTTCGATCAGGCTGCAGTTGTCCTCATAGGTCGGTTCCTCTATCCTGAATTCCTTGAGGAACGAAAAGGCTTTCGACGAGTTGATCGAGAGGAAGTACTTGTCGCCGATGTCAGAACAGAACAGGTTGAACCCGTGGTTGACAGTGTGCCGGTTCATCGATTTGCAGAAACAGTCAGGCAACGGCAGGTGATCCATGCCGATGATGAAGGTGTTCTTCCGTCTTGCCAGGTAATAGGGAGAAGGGTAGGGACTGTGAAGCATCACGTCGTCAAGGATATTGACGGCATTGATGTCGCAGGGCCTGAGCCCGATGAGAATGATGGGAGGGGCATTGTACCGTACCTCCTGATCCCAGCTTCCCTCCTTGAAGTGGAAGCGGGAGAGTTCGTCACGGAACGGCAGGAAGAAGTGTTTGGCTGAAGAGTGGGTCACCGTGTAATCGAAATCGATTTCAGCCGTGGACTTCACCGGCATGAACTGGTAGAGCGGTTTCCCCCTGCTGTCCGTGTCGACCTGCCGGGGGCCATATGCAGTATTGACCTTTACGATGGCGTCGATGAACGCACTGAATTCAGGCTTCGAAATGACTTTATAGATCATTGAAAAACCTCCGGTTTCGGCAATGCTGAAGAAAGAGGCTGATAGGACGAGGCGGCGGGAACTTGAAGGCAAGAGATCGGCTTTGCTGCTGGTAAACAGTAGTAAGGGGCAACAGCTGGAAGGGACCGAATCATTACAGTCACTGATTTTGACCAATGTACGCAAAAGCTGGAGCCGATGAAACACTTCCGGGTGTTTTCCCGAAAAAAACGGAAAACGTTCAGAGAGGTATCAGCACATACACTGTGTCGTTCCGGTGTACCCTGCCGCACCTGATCGTGAAAATCTCCCCTTTTCCTGCATCATCGGCAGGGCGATCGTCCTTGTAGAGCGAGCTTCCCGTCACGCTGACGAGACCCGTCGTCCTGCCCTGTATGGAGAGCGTTTCCCCTGTTCGGACTCCTCTTGCCTGAACCAGGATTTCAGCGACTCCGGCTTTGGGGTAATATTTCTGAACGATGCCGACATACTCTTTTCTTTCACTGGCAAGCGACCCGTGCTTTTTTGTCCACGAATCAGCAGGGAGCCCGAAACAGAAACCGGAGGAAAAGCCGCGGTTGTAGACTGTCTTGAGCTCCTGCTCGAGTTTCCGGGACAGGGTGCCGTACATATCGCTGAAACCGGGATCAAGATGGTGGTTCAGGCAGCAGTCGAGGGCTCTCCGGTAACATGAGGTCGTGGTGCCGACATATTCAGGGCTTCTGTTTCTGCCTTCTATCTTGAAGCCTCCGATTCCCGCTTCGACAAGCCGGTCGAGGAAGGTGATTGTGCAAAGGTCTTTCGGGCTCATGACGTAATCCGTGCCGAGTTCGAGTTCATGGCCCTCTTCGGGATCCACGATTCTGTAGGCCCGACGGCAGGGTTGAAGGCACGCTCCCCTGTTTGCCGAACGGCCGAACAGTTCCTGGGACATGAAGCATCTTCCGGAAACGGCCACACACATGGCGCCATGCACGAAACATTCGATTGTAACGGGAAGGCTGCTGCTGCGGATGCGCGAAGTGATCCCGCTTATCTGGTCGAGGGTCAGCTCACGTGCCAGTACGATCATCCGGGCACCGAGGGATACATAGAACCTGACGCTTTCAAAGTTGCTGACGGATGCCTGGGTCGAGATATGGAACGGCATGCCGTGCCTCCTGCAGGTTTCGATGACTGCCATGTCCCAGCAGATGACTGCATCGATCCCTCCCTTTCCGGCGGCAAGGACAACCGTTTCAATGTCAGGAAGTTCATGATCGTAGATGATCGAATTCAGGGCCAGATAGGCTTTTGCACCATAGCTGCGGCATACCCGGGAGATTCCCGCGAAATCGCCCGGTCGGAACCCCTTGCTTGCAGCACGCATATTGTAGCCCTCTGCACCGAAATAGACCGCATCGGCTCCTGACTGAAGCGCTGCACGCAGTGAAGTCCACTCTCCTGCGGGAGAGATGATTTCAGGCCGCTCCGGCGGCCTGTCAGGTTTCTGTCTGTTGTCCGTCATGAGAGAATGATAACAATCTCGCCGCTTGATTCGTTGTTCTTTCAGCCGTGCCCTCGGGAACTGTGGCATGAAGTTTCTGAACATGAACGGAAAAGGCGAATAAAGATTTATTGATTATACTATTGTCGATAACCATAAGCGAATCAGAACCCTGGTATCATGACTGATCGACTGGCTGCCGGGTTTTTCCTTGGCATCTCCCTTGCGCTTCTTGCTGCAGCGGTATCCCTCACGGTGTTTTTCGGGCCCGATCCCGCGTTGATTCTGCTTTGTTTCGTCATCTATGCAGGCCTTGCGGGTGTCATCGTATCCCTTCGTTTTTTCCTGACGGAGACCTCCGGGATCGAGAGTGTTTCCATGAGAAGGGCGAGGGCACTGCGCGATGAGGGGATGAGCCGCGTGCTGTCAGGTTATGAGGTGGACGAGGAATTTCTCGGACGGGGAGGACACTCCCGGAAACGGCCGTTCAGATCAGATGCTGCTTCTGAAACAGAGGGTTTCAACTCTCCCGATGGCGCTTCTCCTGTCAACGAGGAACTGAAAAAGGCCGTCACGATGCATGCTTCTCTCTTCGGAGGGCTGGAACAGATGCTCGATGCCGTCAGGACCGTCGACCGTCAGACGCTTGAAAATATGGCCCGGACGGCAGGGTTCCCCGGAGTTGGCCGGGAAGCGCTTGCCGATCTTATCGGGGTCATGGTCAAGGAATCGAGAAGCTGTTCAGCGGTTTCGGAGAATCCTCTCCCGTCGATTTCCCTCGACCGTGAAAGCTTCGATGATTACATCAGGCGCTGCATGACGGATGGTGATTGCCGTTCCGACGAGGAAAACGGCGGTTTTTCCGTCGATCTGAATACATCCGGATTTTCGGACGGTCCTCGGGAGCCCTCGCCTTCTGAATTTTCCCATGATCCGCGGTCGATCATGTCGAAGCTCAACAAAACCGGCGGCAAGCCGTGAAAGGACCGGTTTATCCCGTTCTGGGCAAGGGAATGCTGCGGCAGTTCTCGAAACTCGGCGGGAAAAAATACAGGGATGAGGCCGGCATTTTTCTTGCAGAAGGCTTGCGGACGGTCAGGGAACTGCTCGATCATCTGCCGTCTGAAGAGATGCTTGTCGCGCTCATGATCGGTCCGGGCGCAGACCATGAGTCTGTCCGGCCCGAACGCTGTGCGGGAAAAGTGTACAGCATCGGGAAGGAGCAGGAGGCACGTCTTGCACAGACAACTACGCCCCAGGGGGTATTCGGCGTTTTCAGGCAGATGCCCGCATGGAGACAGGGAACGAAAATGCCATCGTTCGTCGTCGCTCTCGACGATGTTCAGGACCCCGGCAATGTGGGAACCATTGTCCGGACTGCGGCGTGGTTCGGCGCCGATGCAGTCGTCTGCGGCCGTGGAACCGCCGATCCTTTCAATGCAAAAGCTGTCAGGTCAAGTGCAGGGAGCCTGTATGCGGTAGGGCTTGACCGCACTGAAAACCTGGGGAGCCGGCTTCAGCTGTTCAGGCAAGCGGGGTACCTGATCATCGCTTCGACGCTCGATGGCTCGGATTACCGCTCTGTAGACGGTTTGACCGATTTGCGGGTGCTAGTCGTGGGTAATGAGGCGAATGGCATCAGCGGCTCCATACTCGAACTCGCCGACCGTCTGGTGAAGATACCCCATTCCGGCGATCGGGCCAGGGTTGAATCCCTGAATGCGGCTGTATCCGCCGCGATTCTCATGTCCGGGCTGGCATTCGCCTGAAAACGCAAAGCAGTGCAGCCTTCCGGCGTTGCAGCCCATCAGTTTTTTGCCGTGCTGCGGCATTTTTCTACATTTCCGGTAATGACGGCTCTCTCTATGGCGCGAGCATCGGAGGGTGTCGAGATGAAAACGCCGAAACGGTAGAAGCTGCCGGTGGTTTCCGGGTCACGAGGACCATCGCGGGAAGATGGGACAGGGGGGACCGGAAACCCCGAATCCGCCCCGTCCCGGTGCAGGTCGGGTTCAGGGACATGGATCGATGGGCACTGGAGATAATTGACAATCAATCACTCCGCAGGGCTGACGCCCGACATCATGCTACGAACCGCTGCCGTTGCCTTTGCGACCTTTTTCGCCACAATAGGGCCGGTGGATCTTGCTGCCCTTCTGCCGGCACTCACGCCATACCATACGGTATCGCAACGCAGAAAGATCGCGGTGAAAGGGGTGTCCGTCGCCACCGTCATCCTTCTGGTGTTCGCCCTTACCGGCAATGCCCTTCTTGACTATCTCGGCATTTCTCTGGCAGCATTGAGGATCTCGGGAGGCATCCTGCTTCTGCTTCTCGGCATCAGTATGGTTTTCGGTCAGCAGGCAGGGGGGCCCCGATCATCGGAGGAGGAAACGAGGGAAGCAATGCAGAAGCAGGATATCTCGGTTTTTCCCATTGCCACTCCCTTGATAGCAGGCCCTGCATCAACAGGCGCAGTCGTACTCCTTATGGCCGAAACGAAGGGAGACCTCTTCCTGCAGGCCGCGGTACTCGGGGCGTTGATGACGGTGCTTGCCCTCACCCTGCTCTTGTTCCTTGCGGCGAACAGTGTCCAGAAACTGCTTGGTGTAACCGGTCTTCACGTGATCAGCCGCACCGTGGGGGTCATTCTTTCGGCCCTTGCCGTCCAGTTCATCCTGGACGGTCTTCGCGAAAGCAGATTGTTCCATTGAGGACTGCAAACGGGAGACGCCATGCTTCGGTCTCTGGAAAAAGTGATCTTCAGAAAAATCACTCCCTGGTCGATACGCTATCTGCACCCCCCCGACTACCGGAAGGCAGGCGGTCTGGCACGAGAGGTCTTTTTGCAGCTCGAGTGCGAGTTTCAGCTTGTTCCTCCCGTCACACTGCATCATGCGAATCCGATACTCATGGCGGGAGTCTGGAGTGCATGCAGGGAATCCCTGATAGCCGGGTCGGGTGAACGCCCTGTCAAGGAGGCAGTTGCCGCAACCGTATCGGGACTCAACACCTGCCCGTACTGCATAGAGGCGCATGTTTCAATGCTGCCCCAACCGTTTCGCCGTCGCGTTGCATCAGCGGTACGGTCAGGTAACTACCAGCCGGATGCCGAACCTCTGCTTGACAGAGCGGTCCAATGGGCGGCAGCCACCCTCACTCCCGGTTCACGGATTCTCTCCCAGTCTCCCTTTTCAGCAGACGATGCTCCGGCGGTCATGGCTACGGCTCTGTTTTTCCATTATATCAACAGAATGGCCAATGTCTTTCTTGACAAGGTCATGATGCCGCTGCTCGGAAGAGTGCCGGTGATCAGTGAAGCTGCTTCCGGCCTGTTCAGCACGAAGATAGCAGGCAGGATAGCCTCGCTTGACGTCGCTCCCGGCAGATATCTGACAGTACGGCCTGAAGGCAGGCTTCCCCTTGAGCTTCGATGGGCTGAACGGGATCGGTTCCTGTCTGAAGGCCTTCTGCGCTTCGATGCGTCGATAGGTGATGCTGCCGAGGAATCCGTCGATGAAGATGTCCGGGAGCTGGTTATCTCCGCCGTTGAAGCGTGGAATGGTGAACAGCCTGGTTTTGGAGACAGCAGGATCGACCGGGCAGTCTCGTTGCTTCCTGACGGCAGAAAAGCAAGTGCTGCACTCGCCCTGAAGGTCGCGCTTGCATCCTGGACTGTCGACGGCAGGGTGATACGCGCATTCAGGCAGTACCACGATGACGACAGGGCGCTGCTCAATACGGCTGCTTGGGGTGCTTACCTGGCGGCAAAACGGATAGCAGGGTGGCTGCAGTCTCCCTGACATGCCAAGGAGCTGCTATGGCTGCCTGACGAGCAGGACCGGGTAATCGATTTCGTCGATGAGATTGCGGAGGGTCTCATCGGAAAGACCCATTCTGTCACTGAGAATCAGAATGCCCGAATCGATCATTCTGATGAATTGGGCAAGTCTTTTACCGTTGGAAAGTGGAAGATGATGGAATTCCGGTCTGATTCCAGTCCCGGAAAGCATCGAGACCGCCTCTCTCTCGCATCTTGTTTTTTCCTCGGGGGTCTCCGCTGTGAAAAGCAGGTGAAGCGTGCCGCCCGGACGGGTGATGTCTCTTGCAGTTTCAAGAGCCGCCCGGGATCCTTCAGTTCCGTCATACAGGACGAGAAGAGGAGTGGTCACGGAAAATCCGGGACGCATGAGCATGACGGTTTTTTTCCCTTTCGCCAACGCAGTTTTCGCTGTCGATCCCAGGCCCTTCCGGCATGAAGGGGATCTTCCACTGCGGCCGAGCACCAGAAGGTCAGCTTCAATCGCGGCTGCGATTACTTCTTCGGGCACAATCCCGCGCGATACCCTGAAGCTGTGTGGAATCGTGAACTGTTCAGCTGCACGCTGAAGCAGCTGCCTTGCTTCCCTTGCCTGGAGCCGGAGCAGTCTTTCAAGTTGCTCCGTACCGATTTTTTCCTTCGTGGCGGTATAGAGACGAATCTCTTCCGCAAAGGGTAGCTCCGCCATCCTGAGCAGATTGATATCCTCGACGAATATACCGATCAGTTCAGCTCTGAGCATACCGGCCATTTCAGCCGCTGCGTTGAGCGACGCGAGACTGCATGGTGAACAGTCAATTGCAACCGCAATGCGTCTGATCATCCCTGTTTTCATGATTCGATACCCTACTCTTTGTCCTCATGGCGTTCTTCGAACTTTTTCTGTTTTTCCGCCATCATTTTCAGCCGGCCGATCACTTTTGCATTGACCGTACCAGGTGGATAATTGCCTTCTGCGTCGGGAACTCCTGCAGGGACTCCGGTAAGGACTTCGATTCCCTCGTCGATGTGCGAGATGGGATAGATAGAAAAGGAGCCGTCTTCGACAGCCTGCACGATATCGTTTCTCAGCATCAGGTTCCTGACGTTCGAGGCCGGAATGAGAACCCCCTGCTTTCCGGTCAGTCCCCGCTGATGACAGAGATCGAAAAATCCCTCGATCTTTTCGTTGACGCCTCCGATTGCCTGAACTTCCCCATACTGGTTGACCGATCCCGTAACGGCATACCATTGCCGGATCGGGATATCGGCGATGGACGAAAGCAGTGCATAGAGTTCAGCCGAGGACGCACTGTCGCCTTCTATGCCTCCGTATGATTGTTCGAACACGAGAGTCGCCGAAAGGGAAAGCGGCTGGTTCAGTGCGTATCTCGCGCCGAGGAAACCGGACAGGATAAGCACCCCTTTCGAATGGATCGGGCCACCCATTTCGACTTCCCGTTCGATGTCGACCACCTCTCCTTTGCCGAGCCTGATTCTTGCGGTAATCCTGCTGGGTTTCCCGAAATTTCTGTCTCCAAGGGAGTAGACGGCAAGACCGTTGATCTGACCGGTTTTTTCAGTATCCGTGTCGATAAGAATGGTATTCCTGAGCATGGCCTCCCTCATGCGCTCCTGTATCCTCGATGCACGGAAAAGCTGTGCGTCGAGCGCCTGCTGAACGTCGGCAGCAATAACCGTATCACGGCCCTGGCCCGATGCGTGGTAATCCGATTCATGAACAAGATCGCAAATGCTCTGGAGGTGCGAGGTGAGCTTGGTCGCATCGCCGGCCAGGCGTGAACCGTGTTCGACGACTCTCGCAACAGCGGCCCTGTCAAAATGCCGGATCTTTTCGCGATCAGCCATTGCCCCTATAAGGCGGGCATATGCGAGCTGGTTTTCATCGTTTCTGTCAAGTTCATCCTCGAAATCCGCGGCGACCTTGAACAGTTCGTTGAAATCGGGGTCGTGGGTGCTCAGCAGATAGTACAGGTTCCGTTCGCCGAGCAGGATGACCTTGACCTGCAGGGGAATTGGTTCGGGTTCGAGGGAGACCGTGCTGACCAGGCTGTAGAGCTGGGCAAGCGATTCGATGCGGATATGCCTTGTTCGCAGGGCTTTTTTCAGTGCTTCCCACGCGAAGGGTTCGAGAAGCAGCCGGCGGGCATCGAGGATGAGATATCCCCCGTTTGCCCTGTGCAGTGCCCCCGGTTTGATGAGCGTGAAATCGGTTACCAGGGTACCCATCTGGGATGCGTGTTCGATATCGCCGACTAGATTCTGGCTTGCGGGCTTGTCTTCAAAAACAACGGGGGCTCCCGTCATGGAGCTGTTGTCAACAAGAACGTTGACACGGTATCGGATGAAAAACCTGCTTTTCTGTCCTGATCTGGTAGAGATGAGTCCCATGAAAGTTTCCTGGGGTGAAGGCTCCTTTTCAAGAAACTGGTCGAAATTCTCGACAATGTCGTTCTCGATGGTTTCAAGATAACGGATGACATCGTCGAGCCCTTCGTATGCGGATTTCAGCTCCGAGATCAATGGCTTCAGGGCATAACCGGCGACTTCACGGTTGAGACCCTTGATTTTTTCAATGCTTTCACGGTGCCATTTCGGTATCTGGGCCATGATTGACTGCAGGGAGTTCTTGAGGCGTTCGATTTCCTGTTCGATTGCCTCGCGCTCTTCCTTTTTCAGCCGCATGAAGTCTTCCGATTTCAGCACCTCGCCCTTTCGTGTCGGTGCGAAGGCAAACCCTGCCGGTGTTCTGATAAGGGCGATATTGTTTTCCAGTGCTTTCTGTTCAAGTTCCTCGATTGCCGTTCCCTGCTGCTCCTGAAACGATTCCCTGATTTCCTTTTCCCGTGCCTGGTACTCCTCGCTGCTGAACGCGGCCGGCATGACGCTGAACAACGTTTCAACGAGGTGCTCCATGTCGCTGCCCAGCGACCCGGCCTTTCCCGGTGGAAGCCGGAGAGCCTTCGGGTTTCGGGGTTGTTCGAAATTGTAGACGTAGCACCAGTCGTCGGGTCTGGAAGCCTCAGGTGCCAGGCGGTTCAGGTACTGCTGGACGGTCGTCTGCTTTCCGGTACCTGAAGGCCCGAGAGCGAAGAGGTTGAATCCGTCATGCATGATACCCATGCCGAATCTGATGGCATCGAGGGCTCGGAACTGGCCTGCTATTTCCGAGGCTCCATCGAGGTCGGCCGTTGTCCTGAAATCGAACCGTTCAGGATCGCAGCGGGTATAGAGCTGGTCTGTGGATAACCTGGCAGGAACCGGCATGACGGAGCCTCCTTTTCTCCGGATCACAGGATTTCGGCGGGCTTTGCGGCCGACCACGGCCGGAGTCTGCAGCCGTCCGCATTAGAATTTTAAACTTCCTGCACCATCGAAATGGTTCCCCTTTCCTTCCTCAGGGGTTCTCTCCCTCGATCTCGAGTGTTTTGTGCAGATGTACAGGTTCACCCTGTTTTTTTCTCATCCGGAGATTCAGCATTTCCACACACACCGAGAACGCCATGGCAAAATAGATGTATCCTCTCGGGAATTCGTAATCGATGCCCTCGGCCAGGAGCGTCACCCCGACAAGAATGAGAAAACTCAGGGCCAGCATCTTGATGGTGGGATGTCTTTCGACGAAGTCGCTGATGGATTTCGATGCAATCATCATGATGCATACGGCGATCATGATCGAGATGATCATGACAGGAATCTCCCTGGCAAGACCCACGGCGGTGATGACAGAGTCGAGTGAAAACACGATGTCGATCACGGCGATCTGGAGCAGGGTTGATACGAACCCGGCGACAGCACCGGTTTTGTGTTCGCCTTCCGCTCCTTCGAGGCTCTGGTGGATTTCATGCGTACTTTTTGCAAGGAGGAACAGGCCGCCTCCGATAAGAATGAGATCCCTTCCCGATATGTTCTGGCCGAGCAGGGTGAAAATGTCGGCTTTCAGGCTCAGTACCCAGGTGATTGAAAGCAGCAGGGCGATGCGCGTGATCATGGCAAGCCCGAGTCCGAACATGCGCCCGCTTTTCCGCTGCTCTTCGGGAAGCCGCCCGACAAGGATCGATATGAAGATGATGTTGTCGATGCCGAGGACGATCTCAAGCGCGGTAAGGGTGGCAAGAGCGATCCATGCTTCAGGTTGCAGAATCCATTCCATTGTTTTGACGGTCAAATGAATCGTTGAAAAAAGCGCAAACCTGAATTTACTTCAGACGGGCTCTTCTGGCAAATAGATTTGCGCCGGGGCTGTTTTTCCGGCAATGGCAGAAGGGGGCATATTCACCCGAATATCAGTACATTCCAAGAAGAGGGAACATCCTGCCGGACAGAACCGGCAATCGAGCCAATGGAGCCATGACCGTCAATCGTTTTGAGGATGCGCTTTCGGGGCTGAGAGCGGTTTTCTCCAGCGGGATCACCCGTCCGCTCAGCTGGAGAATTATGCAGCTCAAGGCTCTTGGAGCATTTCTGAGGGATCGGGAAAGGATGATCGCTGAAGCCGTGAACGAGGATTTCCGCAAATCCGAGGCTGAAACCTTTTTTACCGAAACCGGTTTTCTTCTTGGCGAGCTTCGGTTTGTTGCAGGCAATCTCAAGCGATGGATGAAGCCTGAAAAAGTTTCGACGCCTCTGTACTACCAGTTTGCACGAAGTTACATCCTCCGGGATCCTCTCGGTCTGGTTCTTGTCATCGGTGCGTGGAATTATCCGGTTAATCTCTGCCTGGCTCCGCTCATCGGAGCGCTCTCGGGAGGAAACTGCGTGGTGGTGAAACCCTCGGAAACAGCCCCGAATGCATCCCGGGTCGTTGCGGAAGGAATCCGCGACTATCTTGATACGAGTGCGGTCATGGTTGTCGAGGGCGGAGCCGGGGAGACAAGGAGTCTTCTTGACCTGCGGTTCGATCATGTTTTTTTTACCGGCAGTCGTGACAAGGGATATGAAGTTCTCCTGGCCGCTGCCAGGAATTTCACGCCCGTGACGCTTGAAATGGGAGGGAAATGTCCCTGCATCGTGACGGAGCATACCAATCTCAGGATAGCTGCAAGGCGGATTGTCTGGGCGAAATTCATCAACGGAGGTCAGACCTGCATCGCTCCCGATTACGTTCTCGTCCATGAGAACTCCGAGCACAGGCTTCTCGGTTACATGAAAGATGCGATCAGGCAGTTCTACGGCCCGGATCCTTCATCGAGCTGCGATTATCCCCGTATCATCAGCGAACGTCATTTCAGAAGGCTGATGAGCTATGTCGACGGGGCCGACATCGTTACCGGAGGGGGTGCAGACGAGCGTGCCCGCTATATCGCCCCTTCCGTCATCATGGTGACTGACCCGGCAGCGCCTGTCATGCAGGAGGAGATATTCGGGCCAGTGCTTCCGGTACTGGCGTATTCCCGTATCGATGAAGCGACGGGTCTGATCGGTTCAGGAAAAGAACCCCTTGCCGTGTACCTTTTTTCAAGCAGCAGGGAGGAGCATCGTGCAGTCATCGGGAAAACCCGCAGCGGAGGGGTCTGCATCAACGACCTGATGTTCCAGGCAGCGGTATCGGCACTTCCTTTCGGAGGAAGCGGTTTCAGCGGCATGGGATCCTATCACGGCCGGGCAGGCTTCGATACCTTCACCAGCCGCAGGAGTGTCATGCACCGGGCATTCTTTCCGGATATGAACCTCCGGTATCCTCCTTACGGCCCATGGAAGTTCAGGTTCCTGAAACGTCTGCTTGCGACGTTTTCGGGATAGCGGGGAGAATGGTCAACGTACGGGTTCATTCATGGAGGCAGACGATGGACATGAACCATGATACACGTTTCGTTCAGGAGAGCGATTCCGCTCTCGGCGGCGAGTTTGCCGGGGTGTTCAGAAAAGTCGGGGGCGAGCTGACAGGACTTGCTCTGGGGGGGGCGGTGCTTGGCGCAGCGCATGTGGGCGTACTGAAGGCGATGCACGAACTTGGCATAACCATCGGATGCATTGCCGGTACAAGCATCGGCTCGTTTATCGCCGCACTGCATGCCTTTGGCAAATCATGGGCTGAAATAGAGGCGGTCGCTCTTGAGCTCGACTGGTTCGATCTGTCGGGAATCACCCTTTCCGAATACGGCCTGCTGTCGAACAAAAAGTTCGGCAAAATCGTCAACGGACTCCTTGGAAAATGCCGCATCGAAGACGCTCCTGTCCCGCTCTCGATTGTTGCAACCGATATCGGCAGCGGAAACAGGGTTGTCCTGAATGAAGGCGATGTGTCGAGGGCCGTCATGGCCAGTTCTTCGATTCCGGGCATTTTCCGTCCGGTCGAGTATGGAGATATGCTTCTTGTCGACGGCGTACTGACGGAAAATGTTCCGGTATCTCCACTCTGCGACATGGGGGCCGGAACAGTCATTTGTGTCGATCTGCTCGGCAGGCATACGTTCAGGAGGCCTGAGCATCTCGTCGCTCTGCTGCTGAACGCATTCTACAGCGCACTCAGGGCCATGTCAAGAATTCAGATACGTCATGCCGACCTCATTATCGCGCCTGATCTTTCGGAGTTCGGCATTATCGATACATCTCAGGTGAAAGAGATCATAGCGTCAGGTTACAAGGAGGCGTATCCGCTTCTGAAAGCCTGGAAGGACAGACGGGAACAGGGCGATTTTGAACATTGATTTATGACGCATTACATTTCATGCAGTGGACCGGTGTTCACTTTCATGGCTACAGTAATCAATGATGAAAAAGGAGGGAATGATGAAAAGGATAGCATCAGCAGTAACTGCCGGAGTACTTGCCATGCTCTTCACCGGCCTGGATGCTCAGGCGACCCTGCCGTATGTCAGCGGTGCGGTCGGGCTCGGTTACCTGACAGATTCAGCGGTCGAAGTCGATGGCGATCATATTGCGGATCTCTCTTATGACAGCGGTTTTCTTGTCACAGCCGCTGTCGGACTGGATGCCGGCGTCTACCGTCTGGAAGCTGAAGCGGGATATCAGACGAACGATCTGAACAAATACACCGAAGTCGGGGGTCCCGATGAGGCGACAGCGGACGGATCCCTCGAGATCTTCACTGTTCTTGCAAACGGCTATCTTGATTTCGGCATGCCTGACAGCACGCTCAAGCCTTACGTAACTGCAGGTGCAGGCATTGCCACCATCGGACTTGAATCGACAAGCGATTTCGGTGGCGTGGTCGACGTTGACGAAACGGTTTTCGCGTACCAGCTTGGAGCCGGTCTGGGGTTCGAATTGTCTCCGGGCGTCATGATGGATATCAGGTATCGTTATTTTGCTGCGGCAGACCCGGAATTCAAAGTGGATGGCGATAAATGGGACGTCGATGTCGACAGCCACAACCTCATGCTGGGCATGAGGGTCGGTTTCTGACGTTCATACGGAACAATTGGAACCGCAACTCCCCGGTCACATTGCGTGACCGGGGTTTTTTTCACTGTTTGAGTGTGGCCGTGAAAATAGTTAACTTTAAGTTTAAAAGAGCTCATGGATCGTGATAAAGGATGGATTTTCCGGTATTGTTGCATGTCATGAAACGTTTTTTTCTGCGATTGTGCAGTTCTTTTGTCCTCATGTTCTTCCTGTCGCCGATCGCGGAAGCCGCGACTCCCTATGCTGACGGCTCTGCCGGATTTGCCTTTTTCAATGGTTCTGGGGTAAGGATAAACGGCGTGTATGTAGGAGACGCCGATTACGATACCTGTGAAACGTTCAGCGGCTCCGTCAGTTTTGACAGTGACAGCGTTCTGCTTGAAGGTGAAGTCGCTTACCAGAAAAATGAAATCGACAGCTGGGGCAGCGGTGTGTCGGTTCTTTCCTTCATGGCAAACGGTTATCCTGCTTTTCGGAAAAACGTCCGTGCTGTTGTTCCGTATGTGAGTGCAGGTCTGAGTTTCGCCAGCATCGATGCGGAATATCCCGGCAATCACGGTGATCATGCAGTTATCGCACTCCGGCTTGGTGCCGGGGTCGGGATTCAGGTTGCCCCGGCCGTCAGGCTTGATGCCAGGTACCGGTATTTTTCCGTTGCGGATCCGGAGTTCGATGACGGCGGAACCATCCGTGAAATCGATATCGACTGCCACAATGTTCTTGCAGGATTACGGATTACGTTCTGAACCGTTGTCATTCTTCCAGGCTTTTTTCAGGCACGGTGAATCGGCTTCGACCGAGCAGTGTCGCGTTGCCGGTCGATCATCAACATTTTAGACACAAGGAGGCCGGCATGCCAATCCAGAGGTTACGGGAGTTTCTTGACAGCCATAACGTCAAGTATTTTGTCATCAGTCATTCTCCAGCCTACACGGCCCAGGAGATAGCGGCTTCAGCCCATGTCTCGGGAAAGGAGCTGGCAAAAACTGTCATGGTGTCGATCAAGGGGAGCATGGCCATGGTTGTTCTTCCAGCCTCCAGGCAGCTTGATTTTGAACTTCTCCGAGAACTCTGCGGTACAAGGGATGTCGAACTTGCAGGCGAGGAGGAATTCAGCGGTCTTTTTCCGGAATGCGAAATAGGCGCAATGCCTCCTTTCGGCAATCTTTACGGTATGGCAGTCTATGTGGACGATGAACTTGCCGAGGATGAGGACATTGTTTTCAATGCAGGAGCGCATACCGAACTGCTGAGGCTTTCCTATGCCGATTACCGCGAGCTGGTAAAGCCGGTTCAGGCAAGACTTGCACTGCTACCCTGACGAAGGATCGCGTCATGAGGGTTTTTGAGGGGGAAGTGTTACCTTTGACAGTGCAAATGCCGGTTAATGGACAGGCTCCTGCTTCTTTCGGGGGGTGTTTTCCCGTGTGCTGTCTTTTGACAACAGGAAATCCGGAAACGTTTTTCAGCTTTCGCCGACTGCGGTATCGATATGAAGATAGCCTTATATGCGGGGACCTATGTCAGGGACAAGGACGGCGCGGTAAGATCCATCTATCAGTTGGTTGCATCATTGAGAAAAAGCGGCCATGAGGTTGCTGTCTGGTCGCCGGATATCGCTTCCCGGCCTGAGGATACGCTGCCGCTGTATAAAGTGCCTTCAGTACCCGTCCCCCTTTACCCGGATTACAGGATAGGCTTCTACGTTTCCGGTACCGAAAAACAGCTCGACAGCTTCTCTCCGGATATCATCCACATTTCAACGCCCGATATCGTGGGGCGGCAGTTTCTTCTCTACGCAAGGCGTAAATCCCTCCCGGTGGTTTCAGCCTTCCATACCGATTTTCCCTCGTACCTGAGCTACTACCGTCTCGGATTTGCCGAGAACGTCGTATGGAAATACCTTGTCAGGTTTTACAACGCCTGCGATTTTGTGCTTGCTCCTAACGAGAGCGTCCGGAGCAAACTTGCAGACAAAGGCATCCGGCGTATCGAGATATGGTCCAGGGGAGTCGACAGGGAGCTTTTTGAACCGTCATGCCGGTCCGAAGCATTGCGGAAGTCCTGGGATGCGGAAGAGAGGACAGTTTTTGTGTATGCCGGCAGATTTGTTCTCTACAAGGATATCCAGGTGGTGATGGATCTCTATGATCGTTTTTGTGCCGAGGGGTATGGCGGCAGGGTACGGTTCGTCATGATCGGCTCGGGTCCTGAAGAAGAGACCATGCGGTTACGGATGCCTGAGGCTGTTTTTACCGGATACCTTACCGGCAAGTCTCTTCCGGAAGCTTATGCCAGCGGCGATATCTTTCTTTTTCCCTCGACAACGGAGGCATTCTGCAATGTGGTGCTTGAAGCACTCGCCTCGGGTCTGCCGTCGGTCGTTTCCGATACAGGGGGGTGTATGGAACTTGTCAGAAAATCACGCGCCGGGCTTGTCGCAAGGGCCGGCAATGTTGAGGAGTTTTTCGGACATTGCCTTGCTCTTCTGCATGACCGGAGCCTCTACCTAGAAATGAAACATCACGCACTTGCCTTCGCGGAAGACAAGTCGTGGTCGGCAATCAACGGTGCTCTCATCAGCCGCTATCAGCAACTCGTCGCCAGAAGGCGTCATGTCGGATGACTGGTGCGGCGATCCTGCCCCATTTCCTTTTTCCTCGACCTTACCTTTCTGAAGTGTTTTCCGGAGATCGTTCTTTTTCCGTGCACACCCCTGCGGTCAGGATGCAGGCATCCGTTTCCATGGAGAAGCATGCCGGCTTCTTGCCGTCTCACCGCAGGATTGCTATCTTATCCTGAAGACCGCGTTCAACCATAAAAAGGAGGTGAGGGGTGAACAGCAAGCGAACGACGGAGGCATTCATTCTTGGTGCCCTGCTTTTTCTCGGCATGGCGGCAATGGGTTTCCAGCTCTCTTCAGCGATAACCAGATTCAAGTCGCTGGACAGAACGGTTGTGGTCAAGGGGCTTTCCGAAAGGGACGTTCAGGCTGACATCGCAATCTGGCCGATCAAATTCGATGTGGCCGACAACGATCTCGGCACCCTGGTATCGACGATCGAAGAGAAAAACGTCATTGTTCTCAATTTTCTTCAGGCCCAGGGTTTCGATCCGAAAGACATTTCGGTTTCCGCTCCTTCGATCATTGACCGCCAGGCGCAAGGATATGGGGATGCCAGCAGATTCAGCTACCGTTATGCCGGGAGTTCGACAGTGAGCGTCTATACCCGCAATGTCGATCTTGTGACAAAAACAATCAGGAAGCTGGTGGAGCTCGGCAAGATGGGCGTGGCCGTTTCCGGTGAAAATTACGAGTCGAAGACCGAATATCTCTTTACGAAGCTGAACAACATCAAGCCCGCCATGATCGAGGAGGCCACAACCAATGCGCGCTCCGTCGCCCAGAAATTCGCAAGCGATTCCAAGAGCCGTCTCGGCAAGATCAAGACGGCAAGCCAGGGGCAGTTCACAATCGAGAACAGGGACAGTAACACGCCGTATATCAAGAAGGTGAGGGTCGTTTCCACGCTGGAATATTATCTGTCCGACTGAAGGAGGGGCAGGCGAGAAAAGTTTCATGTTGGAAATGCCTGAACGAACCGCAGTTCACCTGAAGCACTTCTGCCCGGCTCTGTCCATACCCCGGAGTTTGTTCCAACAGACGATGAGCAGGGAAACAGGACGGCCCGTGCTACATCTTATTGTTTTTTTTCGTAAATAGTACTTATAAGCATGCAGCTGAAAAATGTCAGATTTCTCAGTTGCGGAGCAGACGCATCACCGATTACCCCAGGTTATCCGGAATATACCTTCATGCGCGGATAACTGTCTAACCGATACTGCTGGAGATTGACCATGGCAAGGTTCCTAGTCGGCGTTGGTCAGAGTCATCACAGTGATTCCTTTACTGCCGGAAGAGAGGCGGCGGAAGAGGCTCTTTCCGGATTTTCCGTCCGGCCTGATGCGATTCTTGTCTTTGCCGCCATGCGTTTCGACCACCGGAAACTGCTTGATGGCATCCGTTCGGTTTCCGGTGAGACTGTCATGGCCGGAGGAACAACCGCCGGCGAGATTTCCGGCAAGGGTTTTTCGACAGGATCTGTTGTCATCATGGCTTTTCAGAGCGATGCACTTGATTTCCAGGCCGGCGTCGGCCGCTGCATGAGCAGGGAAGAATACGCCTGCAGCGTCTCCATGCTGGACGATCTTCGCAGGAAGCGCTCCTATGAGCGTGCGCTTTCGCTCCTGGTTTTTCCGGACGGCATGGGTGGAGACGAAAACAGGAGCCTCGCCGGCATCCATTCTGTTCTCGGCACGGATTTCGAGATCGCGGGAGGCTGTCTTGCCGATGACGAGCGGTTTGAACGTACGTTCCAGTACTGCAACGGCAACGTCTACAGTGACTCCATCACCGGCCTGATGGTTTTCAGTGCCGGGGGATTCAGTACCGGGATCGGCATGGGCAGCGGGTTTGAATCGATCGGCAACAGTTTCCAGTGCACCAGCGCGGAAGGCAGGGTGGTCAGGGAATTCGACGGTATAAGCGCCCTGAAGCTCTACAAGGATTTTCTCGGTCCGGAACGGTCATCCCGGTTGCCCGGTATCTGCCTTGAATATCCATTCGGCATCATCGAGGATACCGCCGCCGGTTGCGGGGAACCGTTTTTCCGGTTGCGTTGCGGCCTGTCGGTCGATCATGAGAAAGGGAGCATAACACTTGCCGCATCGATTCCTGAAGGGAGCGTCCTTACCCTTACCAGCGCATCGAGAGGGGACATAATCAGGGGAGCGCAGAAGGCTGCGCTGCAGGCAAAGCAGAGTCTTGGAGACGCAGAGCCCCTTGCGGCGATCATGTTCAGCTGCGTTGGCCGCAAGCTGGTCCTGGGAAACAGGATAAAGGACGAAGTGGCTGCCGTGAGGTCCTGTATCGGGGAGGACGTCCCTCTTGCAGGTTTCTACACGTACGGAGAGATCGGTCCATTTGACAAGACAAGGAAGGACCTTGCGGCGTCAAGGTTTCATAATGAAACGGTTGTCCTCTGGGTACTGGGAAAAACAGCAGACTGATTTTCCTGTCCTGTTGCCAGCCATTTGTTCAACAAAGATGCCCCTATCGTCACAACCAACATACGAGGAACTCCAGCAAAGGGTTATCGATCTGGAGCAAGAATCCCTGAAAAGCAGGCAGATAAAGCAGGAACTGCTGGAAAAGCAGAACGTGCTGCGTGAACAGAATTTTTCGATGACCAGGAAGTCGGTCGAACTTTCCGATGTAAAGCGGGAGCTTGAGGACAAGAACTATGAGCTGGAACTGTCGCGGACGAAGCTGGAAGCAACGCTTCAGTCGTTCAGATCGAGCGAAAACATGCTCAGCTCGATCCTGATCAACAGTCCCGACACCATCATTGCCGTTGACCGGTGCCACCGTATCGTCTACATGAATCGCACCCTTCCGGGGCATCCTGTAACCTTCCCCGCAGGGGAGCATCTTTGCGATTTTCTTGTTCCCGATCATCGTGAAAAATACCATCTCACCATTGAATCGGTTTTCAGCTCAGCCAGTCAGGCCACGATCGAAAGTCAGATCCCGAAACCGGGCGGAGATCTGATCTGTCTTGAATCACGTTTCGGGCCGTGTGTTCAGGATGGAGTCGTTACGTCTGTCGTCATGATCACCACCGATATCACGGAACGGAAGCGGATGGAGCAGGAAGTCAAGCGTTCGTTGAACGACCTTGAGCGGTTCAACAGGCTCATGGTCGGGCGTGAGCAGCGGAACATCGAGTTGAAGGAAGAGCTGAACCGCCTGTATGTGCAAACCGGTCAGAAGGTGCCATACGGTTTGTTTTCGGATTCGATGTCCGGTTCCCCGCTGCATCTGAACTGGCTGCATGACGGCCAGACGGTTGACGATGAGCTTTACACGTACAACGAGAGTTCCGGAGAGCATGATGAAGACGAGTATCTCGACTCCCCGGTTGACAGCGCCATGTTCCAGCGGGCCGCTTTGCTGAACCTGATAGAAGACGCCAACCGGGCACGCAATGAACTGATCGAAACGAACGGGAAGCTCGAGGAATCCATTGCCGGCATGAAGGTGATGACCATGAAGGCAGAGGCTGCGAGTGCTGCAAAAAGCGAGTTTCTCGCCAATATGAGCCATGAGATACGCACGCCTATGAACGGCGTGATCGGCATGTCGGATCTGCTTCTTGAAACTCCCCTGAGCCATGAACAGCAGAAATATGTCGAAACCATCATTTCGAGCGGAAGAAACCTGCTGAGGCTGATCAACGACATCCTCGACTTTTCGAAGATCGAGGCCAACAGGCTCGAGCTTGAAACCATCGAGTTCAACCTCCTGCTGATGCTCGAGGATGTGACGGAGATGCTTGGCCTGGAAGCTCATGAGAAAGGACTTGAGCTGACACTCTATCCCGATCTGGCATTGCCGATGGTGGTGGCAGGCGATCCGTCGAGAATCCGCCAGATTCTGATCAACCTGATAGGAAATGCAATCAAGTTCACGCACAAAGGGGAGATTATCGTGAGGGTCGAACTGGAATCGGTGACCGAAGCCGAAGCGGCAATCCGCTTCTCCGTTGCTGACACCGGCATCGGTATTCCCGGTGAACAGATCGACTCGATTTTTGAACCTTTCACGCAGGCTGACGGATCGACCATCAGAAAATACGGCGGTACCGGTCTCGGGCTCTCCATTTCAAGCCACCTTGCGCGAAAGATGGGCGGAGACATTACCGTTACCAGCCGGCATGGCGAAGGATCGACTTTCGTCTTCACCGTCACTCTGGCAAGGCAAGGCAGCGATCAGCGTTCTGCGGTCGCAGACTGGGCCGGGCTTGAAGGATCGAAGGTTCTGCTTCTTGTCGAACATCCGCTGCGCAGGAAGATGCTCGGAGAACTGCTCGATCTGTGGTCATGTGAGCATGAGGAGGCAACCGATGCCTTCCATGCGCTTTCGCTGCTGGAGGCCGGATACAGGAAAGGCCGTCCCTGGAATGTGGTCGTGATCGACATGCAGATGTCCGCTATGACACCCAGGGAGTTCTGCAGGACTGTCAAGGCCGATGCGGCAATTCAGGATTCCCGCCTCATTCTGCTGACCTCGTTCGCACGGCGCGATTCGATCGGCAAGCCGCTTGATACGGGAGTCGATCTCTGTCTTCACAAACCGATCAGACGGAAGGAATTCTTTGAAGCCGTCACCGGTGTGGTAAAACAGAAGAGAAGTGCGGACATGCATGCCGAACAGGGATCGACAGGCGGGAGCCTGACGGCCGACGGCGTGAAATCATCTGCGAGAATCCTTGTCGTGGAGGACAGCATTGTCAACCAGCGGGTGGCGGTTGCCATGCTGCAGAAAGAGGGGTATGAGCCGGAAATCGCCGCAAACGGTCTTGAAGCGCTCGATGCCATCAGCAAATGGCGTTACGATATTATCTTCATGGATTGCCACATGCCTGAAATCGATGGTTTCGAAGCGACCCGCCTGATCAGACAGGGCGAGGCGGGCGAGAAAAACCGGCATATTCCCATTGTTGCCATGACTGCCAATGTCATGATCGGAGACAAGGAAAAGTGCCTTCAATCCGGAATGGACGATTATATTGCCAAACCGGTCAGAAAAAACGACTTCATAAGGATACTTGAGAAATATCTCTTGATACAGTGCGGATCCACAAGCCCGGATGATCGGGCAGAAGCGAATCAATCCCTCCAGGGGGACACGATTTTCGCTGAACAGGAAATGCTTTCCCGGCTTGAGAACGATGTTGACATCGCGAGGACGATCATTGATCATTTCATGCAGGATGCTCCGAAGCATCTCGATGAAATCCATGAAGCATACGAGAAAGGGGACTATCAGCGCCTGCGCCTGCTTGCCCATTCAATGAAAGGGACTGCTGCAACAGTGGGCGGCAAGGAACTGAGCGCTCATGCGCTGGCGCTCGAACAGGCGGTCACCGCATCCAGCATCGACCGGATAGAGTCACTTGTCAAAGCTCTTTTTCAGCTTTTTGCGCAACTGAAAAAAAAAGATGATCATTACCGGCTGGTACAATGAATAGCCCGGCCGGGTTCTGCTCCTAAAAGAACTCGCCATGAAAATCGGATTTGTCGGTCTGGGAAAGATGGGGTTCAGCCTGGTCGGGCAGCTTCTCGGCCGTGGTCATGACGTTGTCGTGTTCGATCTTTTTTCCGAACCGGTCAGAACCCTTGCATCCCGGGGAGCTCTCTCCGCTGTCTCATTGCAGCATCTTGTCGAGCAGCTTCCTCTTCCACGTATCGTCTGGATGATGGTTCCTGCCGGCAGTCCGGTTGACGAGGTTCTCGAAGGGCTTGTCCCGTTTCTCCGTGCAGATGATATCCTCCTCGATGGAGGCAATTCTCGATATACAGATTCCATAACGAGAGCGAAACAGCTGCAGGAACACGGTGTTCGCTACCTCGATGTCGGGACGAGCGGCGGTCTTGAAGGGGCGCGTCACGGCGCCTGCCTGATGGTCGGAGGAGACCGGGATGCCTATGATGCCGTCGAACCTCTCTTCAGGGATGTCTGTGTCGAAGGGGGATATGCCTACATGGGGGCTTCCGGAACGGGCCATTTCGTGAAAATGGTCCATAACGGTATCGAATACGGAATGATGCAGGCGATCGGCGAGGGGTTCGATATCCTTGAATCCAGCGGTTACGAACTGGATCACCGCACCATCGCCGATGTCTGGTCCCACGGGTCCGTGATCCGTGGCTGGCTCATGGAGCTTGCCGGCCGTTCCTTTCAAAAGGATGCCGGGCTGGGTTATCTCTCGGGAGAGATCGCCGACTCCGGTGAAGGCCGGTGGGCAGTCGAAACGGCGCTCGACCTCGGGGTATCGATTCCGGTCATTGCAGAGGCTGTTTTCCGCCGATTCCGGTCACGCTCCCGTGACAATTTTTCCGACAGGGTCGTTGCAGCTTTACGCCATGAGTTCGGCGGCCACGGCTTCAGGCAAAGAGGGGCAGAAGAGGATGATCATGGGACGGAGCCCGGATAATTTCACGATCGTCATTTTCGGAGCAGGCAGCGATCTGGCGTCAAGAAAGCTTTTTCCGTCGATCTACCAGCTCGTCCACTGGCGGCATATGCCTGAGGGCTTCAGGCTGATCGGCGTCGGGCGGCAGGAGATGAGCCACGACGATTTCCGCAGTTTTGTCCGGAGTCGTCTGCCGGAGCACACGCCCGAAGCCGCCGCCGATGCGGCGCGGCTTGATGCTTTTTGCCGCCGCCTCTTCTATGCTCGCGTTGATCTCGATGATCCGGCGGGCTACGCGAGGCTGCGCGATGAGATCATGAGCGACGAGGGGAACGGGCGAACATGCCGTAACCTTATGTTTTACTTGTCGATACCGCCGAGCCTCGCGCCTGCTGTGGTGCAAAATCTCGGTGCCTCCGGGCTGGGCGGGCGCGATCGCCCGTGCGCCGGATGGCGGAAGCTGATCGCCGAAAAGCCCTACGGCCACGACCTCGAAAGTGCCCTTGAGCTGAACCGCGTCATCGACGAGGTGTTCGAGGAGCGGCAGGTTTACCGGATCGACCACTACCTCGGCAAGGAGCCGGTACAGAACATCATGGTGTTCCGCTTCTCCAACGGCATCTTCGAGCCGCTCTGGAACCGGCAGTACATCGCGCAGGTGCAGATCACCATCGCCGAGGATTTCGGCATCCGCGGGCGCGGCGCTTACTACGAGGAGGCCGGGCTGCTGCGGGACATCATCCAGAACCACGGCTTGCAGCTTCTCGCGGCCATCGCGATGGAGCCCCCTGTCGATCTCGACGCCGACTCGATCCGCGACGAGAAGTCCAAAATCCTGCGCTCCGTGCGCCGCTTCAACCTTGACTCGGTGCTCGATTCGGTGGTGCTCGGCCAGTACGAGGGGTATCTTGCCGAAAAAGGGGTAGCGCCGGACTCGAGGGTCGAGACCTTTGCCGCCGTGAAGTTCCACATCGACAACTGGCGCTGGTCGGGCGTGCCGTTCTACATGAAAGCGGGCAAGAATCTTGCGAAAAGCGTGACCGAAATCGTGATCACTTTCCGCTGCCCGCCGCAGAACTACTACGGGCAATATGGCGGCGCGGCGTGCAGTACGCCGAACCAGGTGGTGCTCGGCATCCAGCCCGACGAGACGGTCGCCATCCGCTTCGGCGCAAAACGACCCGGCGAGCAGATGATCACCGATCCGGTCTTCATGAAGTTCGACTACCGCGAAACCTTCCAGGGCGAGGGCCTCACGCCTTACCACCGCCTGCTGCTCGACGCCATCGAAGGCAACCAGATGAACTTCATCCGCAAAGACAGCGTCGAACACTCCTGGGCCATCATCGACAGCCTGATAGATTCAATCGACGGCCAGGCTCCGGAGCAATATCCCGTCCATAGCTGGGGGCCGGAATCGTCGCGGATTTACGGGTGATCAGCCGCAAGGGAAAGCACAAACCAGACAGGCCGCTCCAGCAGCGGCCTTACCATGCCTGCGGGAAGATCAGGCCTTCGGCCTTCGTGGACCAGCCGTGCAAGTGCATCCCGGCCGGGCGGGACGAGAAACATGATCCTCCGGGAGTGATTGATGAGCGGCAACGTCATGGAGATGCGAGGAACGGCCGGCGTCGCATCCGGCGCCGTGACCGCAAGGACCCAGCGTTTCCTTTCTCCGAGAGCCTTCGCGTCTTCCGGGAAAAGCGACGCGATATGGCCGTCGGCACCCATCCCGAGTATGGCAAGGTCGAAGGACGGAAAATCAGTGACCGTTCCTTCGGACAGGCGGGAGAAGAACCGTCTGATCATGGACTCGTAGGCTGCGGCGTCCTTTTCCGGATTTCCTGATCCGACGGGAACGGGGTAGATGTTTCCCGCAGGGATGGCGACGTGTCTGATCAGGGTTTCCCTCGCCATCCTGAAATTGCTGTCCTGATGGCCATGCGGCAAATAGCGTTCGTCCCCCCAGAAAAGAAAGGTCCGGTGCCAGGGCAGCAGGATTTTCGAAGGTTCCCCGCTGTTTCTGCATGCTCCTTCAGGCACGACGTGGCCGTAAAGCTCCATTACCTTCTCCTCGACGCCGCAGGCAAGTCTTTCGTAAAGCCGGCCAGGCGTCCTTCCCCCGGAAAGGACAAGCGTGAAACAGCCGTTGTTCCCGGCAGCATTGTAGGCTGCCGCCGTTATGAATGCAGCCGCCTGTCCGATGAGGCGGCTTTGGCAGCAGCAAAACCAGTCATCCATGGCTGAACAGGTCAGGCATTGTAACCCTCTGATACCGCTTCGAACAGGGCGGCGGCCTTTGCGGCAACCCCTTCAGGAGTGAAACCGAATTTTTCTAGCACTGCTGCGCCGGGCGCCGAGATGCCAAAGCGGTCCATGCCTATCACGATGCCACCGTCACCTGCGTACCTGTGCCATCCGAAAGCGGTTGCCGCCTCAATGACGACTCTCTGCCGCACTTCGGAGGGCAGGACCTCCTGACGGTACTCCGGAGTCTGTTCTTCGAAAAGCTCCTGCGAAGGCATGGAGACAACCCTTGTCGGGATTCCCCTCCCGTGGAGCAGTATTCTGGCCTCGAGAGCGGTATGGATTTCCGAGCCGGTGGCGATGAGGATAAGCCGCCTGTTCTGCGCCCGGGCACCGGTGTTCCAGTCTGCAAGCACGTACCCCCCTCGAGGGACTTCCCGTGCGACAGGGTAGACCGAAGGATCAATTACGGGAAGCGCCTGTCGCGTCAGCACGAGCGCCGCCGGTTTGCGGCGTTTCAGCGCCAGCAGCCACACCGCCGCCGTTTCGTTCGCGTCCGCCGGTCGATAAACATCGAAGCCCGGCATGGCACGGAGCATGGCGAGCTGCTCGATGGGCTGGTGGGTCGGGCCGTCCTCGCCGAGGCCGATGCTGTCGTGGGTGAAGATGAAGATCGAGGGGGACTGCATCAAGGCGGCGATGCGCAGCGCGGGCTTCATGTAGTCGGCGAAGACCAGGAAGGTCGCGCCGTAGGGAACCATCATTTTCGACAGCGCCATGCCGTTGACGATCGCGCCCATCGAGTGCTCACGCACGCCGAAGTGGAAGGTCTGGCAGCCGTAGCTTTCCGCCTCGAAGTTGCAGGTTCCGCCGTAGAGCGTGCCGGTTGACGGGGCCAGGTCAGCCGAGCCGCCCGCCAGCAGCGGCACTTTTTCCGCGATTCTGGCGAGCACGCTTTTCGAGGCCTGCCGAGTGGCGAGCTTTTCGCCCGCCGTGAACTCCGGCATTTCGGGCAGCCACGATTCCGGGAAGCGGCCTGCGAGCAGGTCAGTCAACGCCGAGGCGAGCGCAGGCTCGTCCCTCTCGAACGATTGCCATTGCGTCCGCCATTCGGCTTCGAGCGTCGCGCCGCGCTTGGCCACTTCGCGGAAATTGTCGTACACCCGATCCGGTACGACGAACGATTCATCCTCGTCAAACCCGAACGCGCGCTTGACCAGCTTCGCCTCATCCGGGCCGAGCGGCTCGCCGTGCGCCGAGGCGGTGCCCGCTTTGTGCGGGCTGCCGTAGCCGATGGTGGTGTCGACGATGATCATCGATGGCTGGTCGTCGATCTCCTGCGCGTTGCGTACCGCCAGCTCGATGGCGTCGAGGTCGTTGCCGTCGATGTGCTGCACATGCCAGCCGTAGGCCTCGTAGCGCCTGGCGACATCCTCCGTGAAGGCGAGCTGGGTCGATCCTTCGATGGAGATGTGGTTGTTGTCGTAGAGGCAGATGAGCCGTCCAAGCTGGAGGTGGCCCGCCAGCGAGGAGGCTTCGGAGCTGACGCCCTCCATGAGGTCGCCGTCGCTGCAGATGACATACGTATAGTAATCGATGAGCGTCCGTTCCGCCGTGTTGAGCTTCGAGGCGAGGAACCTTTCGGCGGAAGCCATGCCGACGGCGGTTGCAATTCCCTGTCCGAGGGGCCCGGTCGTCGTTTCGACACCTGGAGTCAGGCAGTATTCAGGATGTCCGGGTGTTCTGCTGCCGAGCTGACGGAACGCCTGCAGCTCTTCGATGGTCAGTCCGAAGCCGGCGAGATGGAGAAGCGCATACAGCATTGCCGAACCATGCCCGGCCGAAAGAATGAATCTGTCGCGGTTGATCCATGCCGGGTTTGCCGGATTGTAACGCATGATCTTCGCGAACAGCGTATAGGCCATCGGAGCCGCGCCGAGCGGCAGTCCGGGGTGGCCAGACTTGGCTTTTTCAACCATATCGACCGCAAGCAGCCGTATGGTGGCGATCGACTCCGTATCGATTGTACGTGCACGCATGAGCGTCGGGGATCATAGTCGGTCTTGACAGGACTCTACTGTTCAGTATACATACTTCCGCATGATCGGCAAAGCCTCCGGAAGAACGGGCGGATTTGTCTCTTGTCCGGGAGAATCCTACATTTTACGGTAGTGTGCCGTGTCAGCTGCCGGACAGCATCCCTTTTCCGGCTGCAGTTTTTCCATTCAGCCAGGGTTCTGTTACACAATGCCCCTCATAGACGGCTATGGTGTTCTGATCGGAACACTGCATTCCTACTCCTGCGATGCCAGGCGCTTCGATTTTCATTATTACCACTGCAATCTCAGGATCAGAACGAGGAAAGGGATCTACCGCTGTGCAATCGATCTGGACGGCAAGAAAGAGAAGGACGGCGTACAGTGGCGGGTCGTCGAACTCGGTCTGTCCGGCCTGAAAGGCATTACCGGACTTGGTGACGGGTGGCACGATCTGGATTCGAGCGACCGCTCCGGCGCGCTTGACTATTACCGGAGTCCGGAGCTTCAGCCGACCCTGCAGTGCGTTCAGGCTGGCCCGATGCCGGAAAAGAGCGGCAGCCATCCTGCAGGAGAGGACTGTGTTCCCTGGAAATACGGAAGAGGTACCGATGCATTCAGGGAGCTCGAGCCTTTACTGAAACAGGGAAGGAAGCTCTATGTTTTCGGTGAGCCGTTCAGAAGGGGGAAAGGGGTTCACAACATCCACCAGAACCAGGGGGATCCGCCCTCCAGCCGCTGGGCTCCTGAAAACGGCCCATGGCAGGACGGAGCGCTCGCGGTCGAGCGTTTGGACGGCACGATAGCCGCTTTTCTCTGCAGGTTCAAGACACAGGCTTTTGCCGTTCTTCAGCCTGCAGACAAGGATCAGGTCGGTTGATCGGGTGTGCGTTTTTTTCAAAAGCATGCCCCACATAGCGCTGTAAGGATGGATTTCACCGGTTTTTCCTGCATCGTTGACGACAGGCAGCCCTTCAGCATACCATCTGAAAATGCCGCCCCTGAGGTTGTATGCGCCGGCCGCTTCGGAACCTGCGACAGCGTTATGCAGGCTCTGCAACAGCAAGGAACTGCGCTGGCCGACCGTACAGTACAGGACGGCTTTTTTCCCTGGGAGGACGTTCTTGAACTCATGAAGGAATTTTTCGGCGGTGATTCCCGGATCAAGCTGAACGGCGCCGGGGATTCGGCTGACGAAGTATTCTTCGGGCTGCCTGACATCGAACAGGACGAGCTGCTGTGCCGAATCTCCCGCCAGCATACCGGCAAGGGATGTCACCTCCATTTCAGGCACCCGCGAGGCTGCACTGATTGCCGCTTCGACCAGAGTCAGCGGCAGAACACCATCAAACGGGTTTCCGGACATTGTCAGCGATCAGAAAAATCGTTCATGCTGCACGTGTTTTCAGGAGCAGGGATACTTTGCGCTTTCGTCATCCTTGTGTAACTTGAAAGTACGTATGTCGTTGTCGGACATGAGTTCAAATCCCCAGGCGGCGGTAAACGTTTCAGGAAATTCCGGAATCGCTGTCCCGGGGAGAACGCACGTCTTTTTTCTTCTCGATTGTACTCATCGGCGGACATGAACAATCCAAACAGGGAGGATGCATGGCACCATTCGATTTCGGACAGAAAGCAGATCCGGCACTTTTCGACAAACTCATCAAGGAAGGCTATCAGGTCAACGCTTCCGAATATGTGCAGAAAGGCTGGGAAATGTTCAAGGAGCATATCGGGGAATTCATCGGCTTCACGCTGGTCATTTTCGCGGCATCCGTCGTGAGCTCGAGAATGGACATGCTTGGTTCGGTGCTCTTTTCGGCGGTTGCAGCACCGCTTTATGCCGGCTACGGCATCGCAGCATTCAGGATTCTCAGCGGACAATCGTTCCAGTTCAGCGACTTTTTCAGGGGATTCAACTATTTCCTGCCCCTTTTCCTCGCCGGCCTTGCAAGCGGCATCATCGTCTCCATCGGTTTCGTGCTGCTCGTCATTCCCGGCATCTATCTTGCCGTCGGTTACATGCTGACCACCTTTCTTGTCGTCGACTACCGCATGGAGTTCTGGCAGGCAATGGAGACAAGCAGGCAGATCGTCACGAAGAACTGGTTTTCATTTTTTCTTTTCGCCCTGCTGCTCTTTGCCGTCAACCTGCTCGGTGCCCTCGCGCTCGGCATAGGTCTCCTGGTTTCTGCTCCCGTTTCGGCATGAGCCGCGACGATAGCCTACAAGGAGATCGTGGGTCTGCATTCGACGGAGTGGTGACATCGGCGTGAAAGCAGGCTGCGCTGAGACCCGGAGCAGCATCGTTTGGATGAGTACGGTCTCGAACAACGGAACAGAAACATACCGCATACCGCAGGCGATGGAGCTACCGGCCAGACTGGCGGGACGGAGGACATCTCAGGTATCCTCCGTCCTGCAAGACGTTCCCGTCATTCCTGACAAGGGCTCTTTCCGGTGACAGGAGGTTACTGGCCCTGCTGTTTCTGCATCCGTTCCTGCATTTTCCTGGCCGTCTCCTTCATCCTTTCCATGTCTTTCGGTGACATTCCTTCACCTCCGAGAGCGGGCATCTCCGTCTTCGTGTAGCCGGCGGGGACTTCGAACAGCGAGTTGTCGAGGCCGGTCCGCTCAACCCTGGTCAGTTCGGTCGTCACCCCGGATTTCTTCAGCACAGATTTAACCGGGAACCCGTCGAGTCCGGCATCCTTCAGCCGTTTTGCCAGCTTCGGCATGTTCTTCTCCCGGGCGCTCTGCATGCGGGCATATGTAAAATAGTCGAGCACGTCCTTGCTTACCCACATCTCCGAGACATCCTCTCCCCTGGTGATGCGGATATGGCTGCAGGTGAAGCCGTTGACCGTCTCCTTGCCGAGATTCTCGATCACAGCGTCCTTGTAGGGATCGATTTCATTATATTTCGCGACCTCTTCCTGCATCTTTTCGATGTCGATGACCATGTAACTCCTTTCAGCCTCGTTGATCAGATAGACAAGGTTCGGTGAGTCGGACGGGGAGATCATTGCAGTCTGCATGCCGGATGGCACGTTCTTCATGTTAAGAGTGGTCTCGGTGCGGACTCCTTTCTTACCTATGTAGAATTTCGTCTCGCTCGTGCCGGCTTCAGGAATGGTTGTCGTCATGTACATGATGCCTTCGAACGGCGCAAGGCTCGGAAGGGAAAGCCCGGGAAGGGGGGATCCCTTGCCTGACTCCTTTTTTGCTCCGTTGCCGCCGCAGGCGGTCAGCAACACCAGCGGTAGAAGCAGGGCGGTAAGCAGTCGGAACATTTTGTTCATGGTGGTGGTGTGTGTTAAGGGTTTTCAGCCGCTGTACGTCTTGTGGAGAACAGCGTCTCTCCATCTGTAGAATGTACGAAAATGCCTACATTGAAGGAGATGTTGTTTGTGTCGGGACGGTCCTGTTATCTCAAAAACGATCGACGTATGAAAAAAAGCACGTTTGTATTCACGGGTCTGTTATTGGCGGCGATCATCGCCATGTCCGTAACGGCAAGGGCTGAAGAGAACCAGATTCTTGTGTCTGCGACCGGCACTGTTACCGTCAGGCCAGACATGGCTGAATTCGGAGTGGTTCTCCGTTCGGTGGAGAAGGATGCCGGGAAGGCTGCCGCCCGGACTGCGGAGAAATACCGTGCCGTGCAGCAGGCTTTGCGCTCTGCGGGTATTCCTCCCGAAGATGCCACGACCTCGTCCTTCACCGTGAGTCCCGAGTGGGAGTGGGATGCAGCCGCAGGCAGGAACCACCTGAAAGGCTACGCAGCCCGGCACCTCATCACGGTCAGGGTGCGGAGCCTGACGGAAACCGGACGTGCCATTGACGCCGTGACGGGTGCCGGAGCTGACGAGGTGCACCCCCTCGTGTTTTCTTCGAGCCGTTTCGATCTGCAGAGACGCCAGGCGCTTGCAGCGGCGGTGGAACAGGCCCGCACTGATGCCGAAGTCATGGCGAAAGCCGCAGGAGGGAGACTCGGACAGGCCATCGAACTGAGCGTCGGTCAGCCGGTTTACCGTGGCGGACCGGTCATGGAGACCATGGCGATGAAGGCGGCAGCCGCACCTGCACCGACCGAAATCGCTCCGTCCGATCAGGATATTTCGGTGACCGTCAACACCCGCTGGAAGCTGCTCGGGGCTTCCTCCAGGTAACACGCTGGAGACGTTCTTCAGGGAAAACGCCGGTGGCGATGAAAAGAAGCATTCTCGACCGCTACGAGACGACGCCCGACGGGAAGGTCGTTATCGATGTCTTTGCCCCGAGGGTCGAGGACCTGTACGAGAACTTCGACAAGACGGCTCCTTACCACAAGAAGGATCTCGATGAGGATCTTGCCTACTATCTCACCGAATGTGCCCGTGAAATCGGACGGGTCGAATTCGTTATCCGCTTCTCGATCGGAACCCTGACGGCCGAAGATCTCAGGAAGCGTGTCCGGACAAGCATCCGCACCTTTTTTCTGTACCAGCGGGAACTCGAGCTCGCTTCGATGAAAAAAATGCTGAGGACCTCTCTCATGCTTTTCATGATCGGCATAGTCGTTCTCGGGCTTTCAGTCTGGGTCAACTATCTCGTGCTGCCGGGTTCGGGAAACCTGTTTTTCGGAAAGCTCTTCGCTGAAGGCCTGACCATCGCAGCGTGGGTTTCACTCTGGGAATCGCTGGCGACCTTCCTGATCTACTGGATGCCCCATCAGCAGCAGATCGGTTTGTGCTGGCGTATTGCGAATGCTCAGGTGCTGTTTCATGAAAACGCAGGAGAGTCCGGATCAGCTGATCTGTGAGCCGGGTGGTTTTGCATGAAGAAAAAAAAAACTATCTTACCGGAATTATTTTTTTCAGGGCAAATTACCGACTTTCCCTGAAAAAAGGGAGCAGCCGCTTCATGTCATGCTTTCCGGCGGCGTTACCTGAGCATCCATTGCAAGGAGGTCGGCCACCTTTTTTCATCTTTTCGGGCCGGTAGTTCTGCTGCTGCGGTCAGTGCCGATCGCGATACCAACTCGACAAATCAACCTGAAGGATACCGTTTCCGTATCCTCAGACAAGGAGACTGCATATGAGAAAAGGAGTTCTGTTGCTGTTGCTGTTGCTGTGTTTCATGCTTGTGCCCGTGCAGAGCCGTTCGTTCACCTTTCCTGAAAATCCTGCAAGAAAAAATTTCTTCTCTCTCTTCCAGTCTCATGACATCCGGCAAAAAGTCAATCCCGAAGCTCTCAGGCTTGCCATGCGCGGGTATTACAACCTGAAACAGCAGGGCATGATCCAGCGGGACGGTATTCTTACCCTCATCGATTTCCAGAAACCCTCCGTCGAAGAACGGATATTCGTTATCGACGTCAACAGCGGAAAGCTTCTGTTCTCGGGACTCGTCGCCCATGGCAGGGGAAGCGGCGACAATATTGCGACCGAGTTTTCGAACCTGCCGGGGTCGAACAAGAGCAGTGTCGGTTTTTATGTTACGGACACCACCTACCAGGGCAAGCACGGCTATTCCCTCCGGCTCAGGGGCATGGAAACCGGCATCAACGACAACGCCCTGGATAGGGCCATCGTTGTGCACGGTGCTGATTACGTTTCGTACGACTTCATCAGGAAAAACGGCCGCCTTGGCAGGAGCCAGGGTTGCCCCGCACTCTCGTTCGATTCCTATGAACAGGTCATCGACATGATCAAGGGAGGAACCTGTCTGTTCATCTTCCACAGCGCAAGGGAGTACGCTTCACGTTCAGAGGTCCTGAATCCGAGGGTCGCTTTGCGGAATCGTGATCTTGAAAGCCCCGTCTAATCTTTTCAGGTACCATGTTTCCTCTTCTTCTGTTCCTGCTGGCTTTCAGTCCGGCGCTGCAGCCTCCCGGCCAGCCGCCCGCACCTGCAGGCAGGCAGATCCAGGAGCAGCCTCAGCTTCAGCCGCAGTCGCCCACCGCGGTCAGTGACAATATCCGCTGCTATATCGAACAGCTGCAGGAACTCAGTCGACAGGCAGGAGCCGAAAGAAAGGCTCTCAACACCCAGATGTACCGGTTTTATGACGTCCGGGCGTACCAGCCTGTCTGGACAAGCCGTCAAGCCGCTGCACGGCTCCTGAAACTCATCGAGCAATCGGAGGAGGAGGGTCTTGTTCCTTCGGATTACCATCTCGTCGAGATCAGGAATTTCTACAACCGTCCTCCCGATACACCTTTTCTAAGGGCCCGTGCGGACGTGCTGATGACCGATGCCTTCATGACGCTTGCCCTGCATCTCAGGTTCGGCAAGGTCAACCCCGTAAAACTCGATCCCGACTGGAACATTCCTGACGGAGCGGGCAAGAGCGGACTGGAATACCGGGTGCAGAACGCGATCATGAGCGACCGGTTCGACCAGCTGATGCAGGAGCTTCGGCCTCAGCACCCGAAATATCTCCTTCTGAAAAAAGGGCTGGCCCGGTACCGGGCCATCGCTGCTGCGGGAGGCTGGGGGACGGTTCCTTCGGGAGCGAAGCTTGAACGCCAGGGTGTCTCCGATCCGCGTATACCCGCCATCCGCCGCCGCCTTGCGGTCACAGGGGAGTATACGGCAAGGGTGCCCGATACATCGAGAGTCTACAGTGCCGATCTTTTCGATGCCGTCATCAAATTCCAGAAACGCCACGGGATCAAGATTGACGGCGTGATCGGCAACGAGACCGTCGAGGCAATGAACGTTCCGGTACGTCAGCGGATCGACGATATCCGGGTGAACCTCGAACGCTACCGCTGGTTCATCAGCGAGATGGGGCCAACCTACCTCATGGTCAACATTGCTGCCTTCACCATCGACATGGTCGAAAACAGTGCTCCCCGGTGGAGTTCAAGGGTGATTGTGGGACAGCCCTACAGGAAAACTCCGGTTTTCAGGGCGGAGATGCAGTATATCATCCTCAATCCGCAATGGGTCGTGCCCCCGGGCATTCTTGAAAAAGACGCTCTTCCCGCCATTCGCAAGGATATCTCGTACCTGAGAAAGAAGCAGCTTTCCGTCGTTGACCGCAACGGGAAGGTGGTGAGTCCCGGTTCGGTGAACTGGTCGGCGTATACAGCTTCGAGTTTTCCGTACAGGCTTCGGCAGACTTCCGGCGATCACAGCTCTCTCGGCCGGATAAAATTCATGTTTCCGAACAAGCATGTGGTGTACCTGCACGACACCCCGACCAAGAATCTTTTCGAGGAGTCCCAGCGGACCTTCAGTTCCGGATGCATCAGGGTCGAGAATCCTCTCGATCTTGCCGTGATCGTCATGCATGATCCGGTCAGATGGAGCAAACCCAACATTCTTGCTGCCATCAACACAGGGAAAACGCAGACCATCTTCCTGCCCCGGAGGATCCCGATCTTTCTGCTCTACCTGACGGCCACCGTCGACAGTGAAGAGAGCGTCATGTTCCGCAAGGACGTCTACGAACGCGACCGGGAGGTTCTTGATGCGCTCGACCGTCCCTTTGCGAACAGGATCGTCGAGAGCTGTGCGTTCTGACCCTCTGCCGTCAGTTAGGCCGCAAATACGCTGATCGTTCTTTCCTGTTTCTTCCGATGAGAGGTTTTGGCAATCCAGTCATCCGGCAGGCAATCCTGCCACATTCCATGAGGAGTATCCTGACATGTCGTTTACCGCGACCATCGATGTCTCGAAACGGTTCGAGACTCCGGCCTCCCCGGACAAGGTGTTCGGGCTGCTTTGCGACGTTCCCCGCTCGGCTTCTCATTTTCCCGACGTCGAGAAGCTTGAACCTCTTGGCGGGAACACCTTCCGCTGGACCATGGAAAAGATCGCCATCGGGGACCACACCCTGCAGCAGACGATCTATGCCTGCACATACCGCAGCGACCCAGCATCGATGACTGTGGACTGGGAGCCTGTCGACGGAGTCGGCAACGCGAGGGTCGAGGGCGGCTGGAGGCTGGAACCGGCAGCTGCCGGCACGGGCGTGCAGTTGCGCACAAGGGGAGTGCTGACGGTCGATTTTCCCGGTTTCCTGCAGTTCCTGCTCGCTCCGCTGATCGAGATGGCCTTCGCCCAGAAGATCGACCGCTATCTTTCGAACCTGAAAGACACCTTTTCCAGGCTGTAGCAGCCCGTTTAGGAGTACCCTGACAGCCCGAACCGGAAGAGGAAGCCTCGGAACGCATCTCCTTCCATGCGTTCCGAGGCTTTTTCCATGATTGCCGTTCCGCCGGTTACTGTTTTTCCGGGTCGTAGTTGAGCGCGGGAGCAAGCCATTTTTCAGTTTCGGAGACGCTCAGCCCTTTCCTGTTCGCGTAATCCCCGACCTGGTCACGGCCGATCCGGCCCAGCACGAAATACCGTGCAGCCGGGTTGGCCAGGAAGAGTCCGCAGACCGAAGCCGCAGGGTTCATCGCAAAGGTTTCGGTCAGGGTTATGCCGGTCGCGACTTCCGCGTTGAGCATGTCGAAAATCGTCGCCTTCTCGGTATGGTCGGGGCACGCCGGATAGCCGGGGGCGGGACGGATGCCCCGGTACTTTTCCGAGATCAGCTCCTCGTTGCCGAGATGCTCGTCCGGAGCGTAGCCCCAGAATTCCCTGCGAACCTTCTCGTGCAGCATTTCGGCGAACGCTTCGGCAAGGCGGTCGGCAAGCGCCTGCGCCATGATGCTGTGGTAGTCGTCGTGGCTTTCCGTGAACTCCCTGAGCAGCCTGTCGATACCGAGGCCTGCGGTCACGGCGAAGCAGCCGATGTAGTCGTTCACGCCGCTCTCCCTCGGGGCGACGAAGTCAGCCAGTGCGAGGCTGGGTTCTCCGGCGGCTTTTTCCTGCTGCTGGCGGAGAGTGTGAAGGAATGTCCTGATCATGCTGCGGCTCTCGTCGGTATAGACCGCGATGTCGTCCCCGATGCTGTTTGCCGGGAAGATGCCGGCCACGCCGCGGATGACAGGAAGCTGTTCCCGCCCCATCCTGTCGAGCAGGATTCCGGCGTCCTCGAACAGTTTTCTCGCTTCGGACCCGACCGACGGGTCGTCGAGGATCTGCGGGTAACGGCCGTGCAGTTCCCATCCCCGGAAAAAGGGAGTCCAGTCGATATACGGGATGAGGTCGCCTGGGGTAACCTTGTCCAGAACGGTGATGCCCGTTTTTTTCGGGACGGTGACGGTTTCACTCTTCCAGTCGATGGCCAGCCGGTTTGTGCGCGCCTCGTCGAGGGACACATACGTTCTGGACGCTGTCCTTTCGGCGTGGCTCCGGCGCAGCCCTTCCTGCTCCTCGCTGATCGATGCGACGTAGCTGCCGCGCTGTGCCGGATTGCAGAGGCTGCTGACTACGGGCACGCTGCGCGATGCGTCGAGCACATGCACGACTGGCCCCGAATAGACGGGTGCGAGCTTGACAGCAGTATGCATCTTCGATGTGGTTGCGCCGCCGATAATGAGCGGGATCTTCATGCCGGTGCGCTCCATTTCCCTGGCAACGTGGGCCATCTCCTCGAGCGAGGGGGTGATGAGCCCCGAAAGACCGACGACGTCTGCCTTTTCACGGACCGCAGCTTCAAGGATCTTCTCGCAGGGCATCATGACGCCGATGTCGATCACGTCGAAGTTGTTGCAGGAGAGCACGACCGACACGATGTTCTTGCCGATGTCGTGCACGTCACCCTTGACCGTTGCGAGCAGCACCCTGGCCTTTGCGCTCGTGTCGCGGTTTTTCGCCTTCTCGTCCTCGATGTACGGAACGAGCACGGCAACTGACCGTTTCATGACGCGTGCGCTCTTGACCACCTGGGGCAGGAACATCTTGCCCTCTGCGAACAGGTCTCCGATGAAGTTCATGCCGTCCATGAGAGGCCCCTCGATCACCTCGAGCGGACTCGGGTAGAGCTGGCGGGCCTCTTCGGTGTCCTCGTCGATGTGGTCGACGATTCCCTTGACGAGTGCGTGCTTCAGCCGCTCCTCGACCGGGGCGTTCCGCCACTCGGCAGCCTTTGCCTCGGTCTTTTCGCCGCCGTCGCGGATGGTCTCTGCGAACGCGACGAGTCGTTCGGTGGCGTCCGGACGACGGTTGAGCAGCACATCCTCGACCCTTTCAAGCAGTTCCGGATCGATCTCCTCATAGATGCCGAGCTGTCCTGCGTTGACGATGCCCATGTCGAGACCGGCATGGATGGCGTGGTACAGGAACGAGGTGTGCATGGCCTCGCGCACCGGCTCGTTGCCCCGGAAGGAGAACGAGACGTTGCTGATGCCTCCCGATACCTTCGCATGGGGCAGGTTCTGCTTGATCCACCGGACGCTTTCGATGAAGTCCACCGCGTAGTTGTTGTGCTCCTCGATTCCTGTGGCAACGGTCAGCACGTTCGGGTCGAAGATGATGTCCTCCGGCGGAAAGCCGACCTCACGGGTAAGGATGTCGTAGGCCCGGCGGCAGATCTCGATGCGTCGCTGCAGACTGTCGGCCTGACCCGTCTCGTCGAAGGCCATGACGACCGCTGCGGCTCCGTACTGCATGACCCGGCTGGCTCTCTCCCTGAAAAGCTCCGAGCCTTCCTTCAGGCTGATGGAGTTCACGATGCCCTTTCCCTGGATGCAGCGCAGGCCGTTTTCGATGACCGACCATTTCGAGGAGTCGATCATGACGGGAACTTTTGCGATTTCCGGTTCGGAGGCGATCAGGTTAAGGAACTCCACGATGACTTTTTCGGTATCGATCATGCCTTCGTCGAGGTTCACGTCGATAACCTGGGCGCCGCTTTCGACCTGCTGGCGTGCAATGGAGAGCGCTTCGTCGTACTGGCCCTCCTTGACGAGCCGGGCAAACTTGCGTGATCCGGTAACGTTGGTCCGTTCGCCGACGTTGATGAAGCCTGTGGTCTGGTCGACCCTGAGCGGTTCGAGGCCGGAGAGCTGCAGCAAGTGGGCCTTCACGGGACGCTTCCGCGGCCGGAGCGTCCGGACCGCCTCGGCTATCGCCCTGATATGGCCGGGTGTTGTGCCGCAGCAGCCGCCGACGATGTTCACGAAGCCGGAACGGGCGAAGTCCGCGATCTGGCCGGCCATGTACTCCGGTGAGTCGTCGTACTCGCCGAACTCGTTAGGAAGGCCTGCGTTCGGGTAGACGCTGACGTAGCTTTCCGCAATGTTCGACATTGCCTCGACGAAAGGGCGCATCTGTTTCGAGCCGAGCGCACAGTTCAGACCGACCGAAAGCAGGTCGGGCATGTGGGCGATCGAGATCCAGAATGCTTCGGTCGTCTGGCCCGACAGGGTGCGTCCGCTCTGGTCGACTACCGTGCCCGAAACCATGACAGGTACGCGCCATCCGGTTTTCCTGAAATGTTCCTCGATCGAAAAAAGAGCCGCCTTGCAGTTCAGCGTGTCGAATACGGTCTCGACAAGCAGGATGTCCACGCCGCCTTTGTGGAGACCTTCGACCTGTTCGGTATAGTTGTCAGCCACTTCCCCGAAAGAGACCGCACGGTAGCCGGGGTTGTTCACGTCGGGCGAAAGCGACAGGGTCTTGTTGGTCGGCCCGATCGAACCGGCCACGAAACGCGGCTTGTCGGGCGTGCGGGCCGAGTATTCGTCGGCGGCCGACCTCGCCAGGCGTGCAGCGGCGACGTTCAGCTCAAGGGTGAGGTGCTGCAGGTGGTAGTCGGCCTGCGAAATCGGGTTGGCATTGAAGGTGCAGGTCTCGATGATGTCGGCGCCGGCATCGAGAAAGTCGCAATGGATGGATCGGATGACATCCGGCCTTGTCAGCACAAGGAGATCGTTGTTGCCTGCGAGCGGATGGGCGTGAGCGGCAAACCGGATTCCGCGGTAATCCTCCTCGTGAAGCTTGCGGTGCTGGATCATGGTGCCCATGGCTCCGTCCAGGACGAGGATGCGTTGTTCAAGCAGTGTGGCGATGGAGTCCTTCATGCTCAATGGAATGGCAGCGTTGGAAAAAACTGAATATACGGATAAGTCGGCAATTCATTTCCCCCAGCAGGGGGGATGAGACCGATTTCTTTCATGCCGAATGCCTACATTGCAGGAACGTCGTCCCGACATCCCTGCGTTCACCCCGAAGATCGACCGAGGTATCCATGAACAGTTGCCCTGACGCGAAGACCATCGTCTTCCTGCTGGCCCTCCTGCTGCCTTCCTTTTCGATCCTCCGTGCGGAACCGGCGTTGCGGGGCGTATCCGTTTCGACCGGACCGGAACTTTTCCGGTACACCTACGAGGAGAAGGGACTGATGAAGGAAACGGGTACCATGTACGGCGTCACCGCAAAAGTCGCCTGCCGTGCAGACAACATGCTCGGCCTGTTCGACTTGCTGCAGGTCGAAGGTTCCCTCGCGCGGGCCAGTGTCGACTACGACTCGAACCTGTCAGGCAGCATCGACGGTATCGGCGATACGATTGCCGAGCTGCGATCGCTTGCCGGAATCGATGTTTCCTCCAGGGGGAGCCCGGTGCTGACCCTGTTCACGGGGATCGGATACCGGCGGCTGAACGACAGCGGAGGAGGCCGGAGGACGTCAGAAGGAGATTATTTCTACGACAGGCACTCCTCCTCCTGGTACACACCTGTCGGTCTCGTGGTCGGGTCAGGAGCGAAAAGGGGATGGGTGCTCGGGGGATGGTTCGAGTACGACGCTTTCCTGGGAGGAACGCAGTACAGCGAACTGACTGACACGAACAACAGGGAGTTCTCGTTTTCAGGAAACCTCGAGAACGAACAGCATGCCGGGTTCGGTCTCCGTGCCGGGCTTGTCCTGACGAAAAGATTTCCATCCTTCACCCTTGCCCTCGAACCGTTTGTCCGGTACTGGAAGATCCGCAGTTCCGAGCCGGGCAGGGTCAGGATGACCGAAAACGGGAGCGTTCACGACGAGCTGCTGATCGAGCCTGAAAACGCGACGACCTGCTGCGGTCTGGCCGTCCGGCTGGTCATGTGACGCTTCGCTTCCGGCAACGGGCGGGCTTCATGACGGGAGGCACTCCCCCGGACGGCGCGCTTCGAGCCAGGACGAGATCAGCATGACGCCGCTTTCGGAAATCTGGTGAGCGACCGGGTATTCCCGGTAGGTGAGGTCGTCGACATGTCCCTGCAGCCATGCATGTGCAGCCCGCCCTTTGGCCACTGGCAGGACGTCGTCGTAGATGCCGTGCATCACGAGGAACGGCAGCTTCCTCAGTGCGGGCAGGCAGGCTTCCGGAGGCACGGTCCTCTCGGGCAGCTGGCCGCTCAGCGCGATGACACCGTGCAGGAGTTCAGGGTGCATGAATGCGGTCAGGTAACTCATGACCGCTCCCTGGCTGAATCCCATGAGGAAGACCCTGCCCCCGGCCGGACGGCATTCGCCGATGATGTCCCGGACGAAGCCGGCAAACTGCTGCAGGGCTCTCTTTGCCGCCTCGTAATCCACAGTGATGCCGTCGGGGGTGAATGCAATGGGGAACCATCCGTACATACCGTAATCCATCGTCATGGGAGCCCGCGCGCTGATGTAGCGGAACTTCCCCGGCAGGGCAGGCGCAAGCTGCACCAGATCCTTCTCGTTGCTGCCGTATCCGTGCAGCATGATGACGAGAGGTACCGGAACCGGTTCAGCGGGCGGCAGGTCGAGATAGGTAAGTGAACGGTGTTGTCTCTGGATCATGGTCGTTGCTGTTGCGGTTAAGATTCTCGTGGAACTGCCGTGATGATCCCTCCCCCGAGCAACTCGTCTCCGCGGTAGAAGACGACGGCCTGGCCCGAGGTGACGGCATGTTTTGCAGAACGGAACGTGACGGTTGCCGAGCCGTCTTCACCCGGTTCGATGGTGCACGGCGTTTCCCGGTCGCGGTACCTGATCTTCGCGCAAGCCTCAAGAGAGGCGGTCAACCGGTCGATCCCGATCCAGTTGAGCCCTGCGGCGACCAGCCTGCTGCTTTCAAGGTGCGACTTCCTGCCGACCCGGATACGGTTGTTCGCCGCATCGATATCGACGACGTACTGCGGTTCGCGCGAGGAGATGCCGAGGCCCCTGCGCTGGCCGATCGTATAGTAGGGATAGCCGCGGTGCCTGCCCACGATCCTGCCGGTTTCGTCGACGACTTCCCCGCCGGCAACCTTGCCGGCAAGACCCGGGATGGCAGTATCGAGGTAGCTGCGGTAGTCGTCGTGCGGCACGAAGCAGATCTCCTGGCTCTCCTTTTTTTCAGCGGCTCTCACCCCGAAGGAACGGGCGAGTTCGCGAACCTGCGGCTTCGTCATGCCGCCCAGCGGCAGCAGCGTCCTGGACAGCTCGTGCTGGGTGAGCATCCAGAGAAAATAGCTCTGGTCCTTCTGCGGGTCCTTTCCCTTGTAGAGCCGGTGGCGCCCCCCTGCGGAAGCCGTCGATGCATAGTGGCCCGTGGCGACCATCTCCGCACCGAGCCGCCGCGCACCTTCAAGCAGTCCGAACCACTTGATCTTCCTGTTGCAGACCATGCACGGGTTCGGCGTTTTTCCGGAGAGGTAGTCGTCGTGGAAATAACGGACGACCTCCTCCCTGAATTTCCCGCTGAGGTTCAGGGTATAGACCGGGAAGGCGAAGCGGTCGAGGTCGCTGACGCTCATCGGGGAGGGTTTCAGGACAGGCTGTTCCTCAGGCGTGTCGAGCACCCGGATGTTCAGGCCGGTAACCCGGTAACCCTGTTCGATGAGCAGGCAGGCTGCGACTGCGGAATCCACGCCGCCCGACAGACCGACGATGACTGATGGCTGAGTTGTCATGGTTCAACTGAGTTTGTAACCCGGTCCGCCTCCCCCCTCGGGGACCTTCCAGAGGATGACGCCGTACGGGTCGGCGATTTCGCAGGTTTTGCAGTGCAGGCAGTTTGACGGCGTGATGCGGAGCTCCGATGCCGGCTGCCCGACGATCTCGTAGACGCCGGCAGGGCAGAAATTCCTGCAGGGATTGCCGTACTCGCGGGTGCACCGCTGCAGGCAGACGGCCGCAACGTCTCCGGGATCGACGGCAAGATGGCACGGCTGGTCCTCCTCGTGCTGCGTTCCCGAGGAGTAGAGGGAGCGGCTCCTGTCGAACGTCAGGATGCCGTCGGGTCTGAAGGATAGCCTGTTTTCCGCAGCGGCTTCTTTCGGAGGCAGGTCCTGCACCTCTTTCGGTTCCCTCGGGAACGAGGGAAGCGCGAGGCCGAGCCCTGCCTGCAGGAGCCCGCGGTAGAGGCCGTGCCCGAATGCCTGGCGATAGTTTCCCGCCTCCTGCATCTCGCGGTATGCCCAGGAGTTTTTCAGGGCGTGCTCGTAGGTCTCGAGCCTTTCGGCGGAAAAATCCCCGGCCAGCCAGGCGTCAAACAGGGTTTCAGCCGCAAGCATTCCCGATTTCATGGCGAGGTGCAGCCCCTTGAGCCGCTGCATGTTGACCAGTCCGGCGGATTCTCCCGCAACGAGGAAGCCCGGGCCGTGCAGGCGCGGCATGGCGCTGACGCCGCCCGATGTGATGACTTTCGCTCCGTATTCAAGCAGTGTGCCGCCTCCGATGACCTTCCTGACGGAAGGATGTTCCTTGAACAGCTGCAGGTTGCCGTGCGGGTCGGCAGAGGGTTCCCCGCGGCCGACCGAGGTCACGAATCCCAGGGAGAGCTCGTTTTCCGAGTTCGCGTACATCCATCCGCCTCCGTAGGAGCGCGACGTGAGCGGGTAGCCGAACGTGTGCGTCACGCTGCCGGGCTCCATGAGCCCTCCGGGAATGCGCCAGACCTCCTTGACGCCGGTCTCGTAGAGCTGCGGTCCGCTGTCCGCCCTCAGCCCGTACTCGCGGTCGAGCTGGTTGAACAGAGAACCGTCGGCGCCTTCGCCGATAAGCACTGCACGTCCGAGGATGACCATGCCTGGTTCGAAGTCCGGTTTCATGCTTCCGTCCCTGGCCCGGCCCTTGTCGCCAGTCACCACCCCGGCAACGGCTCCGTTTCTGATGAACGGGCTCACGGCGGCCGTCCTGTCGAGAAAGACAGCGCCCCTGCTTTCGGCGATCCCTGCGAGCCAGGAGCCGAACGCGCTCAGGGAGAGCAGCACGTTTCCCTCGTTCCTGAAGGGCTCGGGGATGCGGGGAAAGGGAAAATGCCGGTTCCTCGTCAGGAAGAGCAGGGACTCTCCGCAGACGAAGGCTCCGAGGGGAGCGCCCAGTTCCCGGTAATCGGGCAGGAGTTCCCCGATGGCGCGGGGATCGAGTACGCCCCCCGACAGCAGGTGGGCTCCGGGGTACCGTCCCTTGTCGAGAATCACAACCGAAGGGCCTTCTGGCAGACCGCGCCGTTCGGAGAGGTTCTGCAGGTGGATGGCCGCAGCAAGGCTTGCGGGTCCTCCGCCCACCAGCACGATATCGAATTCAAGGGTTTCACGATGTCCGTTCACGGCCTGTTCCGGGGTTGAGCGATGCAGAGGTACAGTCCGCCTACAGCAGGACGCCCCTGAGCATCAGCGATGCGACACTGAAATAGATGATGATCCCTGCGACGTCCACCAGCGTTGCCACGAAGGGTGCGGACGACGTGGCGGGATCGAGGCCGAACCTTTTCAGGAGGAGCGGAAGCATGGAGCCTGCGAGGGTTCCCAGCAGGACGATGCCGACAAGCGATATCCCGACGGTGATGCCGACCAGAAGCCACTGGAGGCTGTAGTGGTCGAGGATCATCGACCAGAAGACGACCCTGAAGACCCCGATGACTCCCAGGATGCCGCCGAGCGCGAGTCCCGAAAGGATTTCACGGCGCATGACGGCCCACCAGTCCCTTACGGTGATCTCGCCGAGCGAGAGGGAGCGGATGATGAGGGTGGCTGCCTGCGATCCCGAGTTGCCCCCGCTCGAGATGATGAGGGGGATGAAGGTCGCAAGCACGATCGCCTTGGCGAGTTCGTCCTCGAAAAAGGTCATGGCCGAGGCGGTCAGCATTTCGCCGATGAACAGGACGACCAGCCAGACGGCCCGTTTCTTGACCAGCTGCAGCATGGGAAGGTCGATGTAGGGCTCCTCCAGCGCCTCGATACCGCCGAATTTCTGGATGTCCTCGGTCTCCTCCTCTTCGGCAACGTCGAGCATGTCGTCGACGGTCACGATGCCGATCAGGTACCCGTTCGAGTCGACGACGGGAAGGGCGATCTTGTCGTACCGCTTGAAGGTGTCGAGGGCGTCCTTCTGGTCCTGGGTCGTCGTCAGGGTTATCATCTTCTCCTCGGAGATGATGTCCCTGACCTTTTTTTCCGGAAGTGACAGAAGCAGATCCCTCGCAAGGATCTCCCCGACGAGCTTGCCGTGGTCGTCGACGGCGTAGATCACGTTGAGCGTCTCGCTCTCGTGGCCGAAGGTTCTGATGTAATCGAGCACCTGGTTGATGTCCCAGTCCTTCTTGACGCTCAGGTAATCTGGGGACATCAGCCTGCCTACGCTGTCTTCGGCGTAGGCCAGCAGCGTCTTGGCGATCTTGAACTCCTTGAAGGAGAGCAGCTTCAGCAGCTCCTGCACGACGGTTCCCGGCAGTTCCTCAAGCAGCGCGGTCCTGTCGTCGGCTGACATGCTGTTCAGGATGTGGCTGACGTCCTTCTGCGTCAGCGCGTTCAGCAGGTTCTGCTGGGAGTCGAAGTCGAGATATTCGAACGTCTCCGTCGCGACATCCTTGGGCAGCAGACGGAAGAGGATCGCCTGGTCGTTTTCGGGAAGATCGGAGATGAGTTCCGCAAGATCGACCGGGAGCCAGTCGTTGAACAGGCGCTGCAGGGCGCTGAAATTCCTCTGCTCGATCAGCTCGCGAATTTCAGGTAAGATTGGGGTCCCGATCATGGCTGGAAGCAGTTATTGGATGGGTGAAAAAGGCTTTCGAAACATGGGGGTTGCCGATGACGTACTTCCTCCACGGCAGGCCGGTGCTTTTCGATATGCCTATCCGTGAGCTGGTGCCGATCATCCGTGCAGGCACGTCGGGGGCATCCTCGATATGGCATCTCTTGTCGAACAGCGCCTTTCCGCAATACGACAGATCGATGCCGAGGGCCTGCGTGAGCCTGCCCGGTCCGCTCATCAGCCCGGTCTCGACCGTCGTGTTTCTCCTTTCCTTCATGAGCGGGATGCCTTCCAGGGGTTCCATTGCCCTGATCAGCACCGCTCCCGCGGTGCCCTCGGGTTCGGAGACGATGTTCATCAGGTGATGGTTGCCGTAGGAGAAGTAGACGTACAGCGTTCCGGGCGGTCCGAACATCGCGCTGTTGCGCTTCGTCATGCCCCGCCACGCATGGCAGGCCTCGTCGTTTTCAGCCAGGTATGCCTCGGTTTCGACGATCATGCCTTTCAGAACAGGGGCGTCCTTCCGGGCACGGAGCACGAAAATCTTTCCCAGCAGCCGTTCGGCAAGCAGCAGTGTCGGCATCCGGAAAAAATCCCGTTCCAGCATTTCCATCGGTCAAGAATTGTTATTTGCAAAAGTTCGAGCAAGTATTATAATGTAGCAAGTCACGAATGAAGATCAACTGCTTGAAATTTCCCATATCCCTTCTCAGTACATGGGCAGAGTCATTGCTATTGCAAACCAGAAGGGCGGAGTCGGCAAGACAACCACATCCGTCAATATTGCCGCGTCCATTGCAATATCGGAGTTCAAGACCCTGCTGGTCGACATCGACCCCCAGGCGAACGCCACATCAGGATTCGGTCTCGACCCCGGAGACGGGATCGAGAACACCTTCTATCACGTCATGGTGAAGGGCGGAAATATCGAGGATGCCATCAGGCCCTCCAGCCTCGACTATCTCGATGTCCTGCCTTCGAACGTGAACCTTGTCGGCATGGAGGTAGAGCTGGTCAACATGCGTGAACGTGAATACGTGATGCAGAAGGCGCTCAAGGGCGTCAGGGACAAGTACGACTACATCATCATCGACTGCCCGCCGTCGCTCGGCCTCATCACCCTCAATTCCCTGACCGCCGCCGATTCCGTGCTCATCCCCGTCCAGGCTGAATACTACGCCCTCGAAGGACTCGGCAAGCTGCTCAACACGATCAGCATCGTCCGGAAGCATCTCAACCCGAGGCTCGAGATCGAAGGGGTGCTCGTGACCATGTACGATGCCCGGCTCCGCCTTGCCACGCAGGTTGCCGAAGAGGTGAAGAAGTTTTTCAAGGACAAGGTCTACAAGACCTACATCCGCAGGAACGTCAGGCTTTCGGAAGCTCCGAGCCACGGAAAGCCCGCCTTGCTGTACGACGCCCAGAGTCTCGGTTCGAAGGATTACCTCGATCTTGCGCAGGAGATCTTTGAACGGGACGGCAATATCAGGAAATTCAATGTAAAGCAGCAGTAACCGGCTGCAACAGGATGACCATGCCCAAGAAAGCGCTGGGAAGAGGCCTGAAGGCCCTTATCCCCGACGAGGGGTTTGCGGCTGCCGACAAGGCGGAGGGGAGCGAGCGTCTCCGCGAGGGCGCCATCGGCAGCCTTCCTGTCGACAAGATCAGGGTCAACCCGTTCCAGCCCAGGAAGGAGTTCGACGAGGCGACGCTCGATGAGCTCAAGAACTCCATCATCGAGAACGGCGTGATCCAGCCGGTCACCGTCTGCCGCGACGAGGACGGCTACCAGCTGATCAGCGGGGAGAGGAGGCTTCGGGCGGTCAAGCATGCCGGTTTCAGGTTCATTCCGGCCTACGTGATCGATGCCCACAACGACTCGAGCAAGCTCGAACTCGCCCTGATCGAGAACATCCAGCGGGAGGATCTCAACGCCATCGAGGTGTCGCTCGCCCTGAAAAGCCTGATCACGAAGTGCAACCTCACCCAGGACGAGGTTGCCCAGAAAGTCGGCAAGAACCGGTCTACCATCAGCAACTTCCTCCGCCTGCTCAAGCTGCCGCTCCGCATCCAGGACAGCATCAGGAGCAGGGAGATCTCGTCCGGACATGCACGCGCCCTGATCAACCTGCCGAACGAACAGCTGCAACTCAAGGTCTGGAAGCAGATCATCTCCGGGCAGCTTTCCGTCCGCCAGACAGAAGCGCTGGTCAACCGGATGTTCAAGGACTCGCCGAAGACTGATGTTTCCGCTCCTCCCGCCCGTTCGGTTCAGATCGGCCAGATCGAGACCCTGCTCAGGGATCGTCTTGCGACAAGGGTGAGGATCGTCGAGAAGAAGGGCGGCCAGGGTGAGATCCATATCCGGTATTTTTCCAACGAGGATCTCGACAGGATCCTCGATCTCATGAGTCAGTGACCCGTGCGGCATTGACCATGCAACTGAAATCTTGGCAATACTGAAGTTGTAGTCTGCAATGAATATCACGCTTGTGGGGAACGGACGCATGGGGCGCCAGATTGCCGATGTCGTCTCCCTCTCGGACAAGCACCGCATCGCGCAGGTGCTCGACGTCGACAATCGCATCGAGGCCTCAAGCTTCGCCGGTTCGGACGTCATCATCGATTTCACCGTCCGTGACGCCTTTCTGAAGAACCTGCCCGCCCTGGTCGGCTCGGGGGTTCCGGTCGTGGTGGGTACCACAGGCTGGGACGACCAGACGGACCGGGTCAGGGAGGCTGTGAGGCTTGCGGGGGCATCCCTGCTCTGCTCGGCGAATTTCTCGCTCGGAGTCAACATCTTCCTGCGCACGCTCCGGGAGGCCGCCCGCCTGATCGCGCCGTTCGGACAGTTCGACATCGCCCTCGCCGAACAGCACCATACCGGCAAGGCCGATTTTCCGAGCGGCACTGCCCTGAGGGCGGCCGACGTGATTCTTTCGGCAAACCCGCGCAAGAGGTCGGTCGTCCGCGAGCTCGACGACACCCGGAAGATCCTCCCCGAGGAGCTGCAGGTCGCCTCGGTACGCCTCGGCACGGTTTTCGGGGTGCATGCGGCATACATTGATTCGGAATCCGACGAGATCGTCGTGTCGCATACGGCCAAGAACCGCACGGGCTTCGCATCGGGAGCGGTAGAGGCCGCCGAATGGCTTGCCGGCCGACACGGCAGGTCACCGGGGTTCTATACCATGGACGATTTCCTGAACGATCTTTTCACGGCCTGAGCGATGGCATCCGAAACCCCTGACCGGCAAGCCGGGGAGCGTCAGCCCGGCAAGGCCGTGGCGGTGCTCGTCGGTTCGGTGCTGATCATGCTCACCACCACCATTCCCTACCTGACCCTCGTCAACGCCTTCCTGTTCGCAGGCATCATTTTCGGGGGGTGGGGAGGTACCTACTACCATATCATCAGGCACCAGGTGAGGCTGGATTACGGCGAGGCCTTCCTGCTCGGGGCGCTCTGCGGCCTCGGCGGAGGGGTGCTCTCTGTCATGGCAGGCTACCTGCTGCTCGTGGGCTTCGACTACCGGCCCGGCCTCGAAAGCCTTGTCCTGCTTGCCGAGTGGGGCAGCAGGGTCGCTCCCGAGGAGGCCGGTACCTTCAGGCAGCTGCTGCAGGCCGTGACCGCTCCGGTCGAACTGACTGCCGCAGACATTCTCATGAGCATGGCCATGTCCGGCATGATCTACGCGCCGTTCGCCGGTCTCGGAGGTCGCATTGCCGTCTTCATCCTGAAGCGTCAGGCCCGGCAGAGCGCTCAGACCTCGTGATCCTTTTCCCTCGCAAGCCGCACGTAGAGCGCACGGTCGATCTTCGCCGAACCGGGCAGGGTTGACCATTCCGCAACCCGGCGGATCGCAACCGGCGATTTCAGCCTGCCGAGCCTTGCGCCGACTGCCTCCGAGAGTGCTCCGTCGTCCGCATCGCATCCCGGGGAGAGCCGGATGAAGGCCGCGGGTCTCGATCCGTACTCCCTGTCCGGTACCGGCACAACGAGCGCCTGCTCGATCCCCGGAAGATCCATGAGCGCTGTTTCGATCTCTTCGGGATGGATGTTCTCGCCACCCGAAATGAACATGCTGTCCTTACGGCCGAGGACGGTGAGCGTGCCGTCGACATCGAGGAATCCCATGTCGCTGGTGTGGAACCAGCCGTCGTCGTCCCTCTGCAGCCGGGGAGTACCCTCTTCGATGTAGCCGAGGAACAGGCACGGCCCCTTGACGAGGATTTCGCCGTCTCCCGCGATCGCGAGTTCCCGGAAGGGGAGGACGCTGCCGCTGCCCCGCGCCGGCCCAGAAACCGGAGCTGCGGTGGTTGTGACCTGTGAACCCATTTCTGTCGATCCATAGGTGAGGTAGAGGGGCAGCCCTTCTCGTAACGCCTCATGGAGCAGTGGTGCCGGTACGGCGCTGCCTCCCAGCAGGAGCGCCTTCAGGCGCCGGAGGGAGTCAGCGGCGCCTGGTGTCCGCAGCAGCCGGTAGAGCTGAGTCGGCACCAGCGAGAGATGGGTGACCGGAAACTCCCCGAGCGACGCTTCGAGCGTGCCGTCCGGCATGCCGAGGGCAAGAGAGCCTCCTCCAGCAAGCGAGCGGAACAGCAGCGCATAGCCTCCCACGTGGCAGAGCGGCAGCGAGAGCAGCCAGCAGTCGCCCGGCCCGAAGGGCATGTTCCGGTTCGCACCGAGGGCGTTGTGCCAGTGGTTGCCGAAGGAGTGCAGCGCAGCTTTGGGAACCCCGGAGCTTGCCGAGGTATGGATGATGGTGACAGGCCTGTCCATTCCCCCGGGAAGGGGAAACTCCGGGATGTCTGGGCATCGGCCGGCAAGTCCGGAGAGTTCCTTGAACGTCATGGCCCTCGTGCACTGAAGGATTCGTTGCGGCGGGTCTGGAGTGAGCAGGAGGGTGGGCGACAGGCGCTCGACGAGACGGGCGCGGTGCTCCTCCGGAAAGCGGTGGTTCAGCGGCGCGGCCACGGCTCCCAGGCGCAGGAGGGCGATCAGGGCGAGCACCAGGTCGGGGCTGTTAGGCGACACGATGGCCACCGTCTTTCCCTGTGCGACCCCTTCACGGAAGAGCGCGTTGGCGAGCTGTGCCGACCTTTTCAGGCACTTCCCGAAAGAGAGGGCGGCGCCGCTCGTGAGGAGGAACGGGGCATTGCCGAAGGCGGAAGCCGCGTTGGCTATGATGTCCATGAGGTGACGGGTTCGAGCAGGGTTGTGTCCACCCGCTGGCTGTTGCGGCATGCCGCCTCCGGGTCCACGAAGCCGCTACCGGCACCGAAAGGGGGATCGATCAGGTCGTGGTCGAGGTAGCGGAAGGTGTCGAGCCCGCAGGCGGCCGGGCGGGGAGTAGCAACGGCGGCGAGCCATGCATAGAAGCCGAGGCTGATGCCGCTCTCGAAGGCGGAGCTGAAGACTGCCTGGAGGCCGTTCCCTCCGGCACGGGAGGCGAGGGCCAGGGAGGCCGCGATGCCGCCGATCCGGTTCGGCTTCAGTACCAGGGCACCGAGTGTGCAGGAGGGGATCTCCGTGACGAGTCCGGGGAACTGCCAGAGCGTTTCGTCGAGGGCGGAACGGATTCCTGTAGCCGCGTGGAAGGCCGGTATGAGCGAGGCATCCGCGAGCGGTTCCTCGATGTAGGAGACGCTGCCTTCGGGCAGGCTGCTGCCGAACGAGACCGCCTCGTCGAAACCGAAGGACTGGTTCGCGTCGAGGCGCAGCTCCGCACGCTCTCCGAACGCCTCGTGGAAGGTGCGGATGCTCCCGGAGACGCTCTCGGCGGAGCGCGGCTGCACCTTCAGCTTGAACGTCCGGTAGCCGAGGTTCCACAGGGCTTCGGCCCGCTCCCTCACGGTTACGGGGTCTCCGAAGAGCAGTGCGTTCACGGGGATGGCGGCGGCGGGCGGAAAGGAACCTGGAAAGGCCGGCAGGGTGCCGAGCGTGGCCGCTTCGAGGTTCACGAGGGCCATTTCCACGCCGGTCTGTACCGACGGGGAGAGGGTGCATTCCGAAAAGAGGGCGGTGCGGTGCGCAGGACTCAGGCCCCCGAGGGATGCGAGCGCCGGTAGAAAATCGACGAGTTCCCGTTCGGCCGCTCCGGGTGTTTCGTCGTGCAGGCCGGGCAGCGGGGCGATCTCCCCGTACACCACCGGGCATCCTTCAGCCGTTCCGAGGGCGAGAACAAGGCCGTCCCGCCGGTCGAGCAGGCGGTTTCTGACCGTCACCGGTTCCGTGAACGGGATTCGGTACCGGAAGATGTCCGCCCGGAGCGGTTTCAAGGCCTTTTCGGGAATTTGCCGAAATCGGGTTTGCGTTTTTCGACGAAGGCGTTCCGGCCTTCCTGCCCCTCCTCGCTCATGTAGTAGAGCAGGGTGGCGTTGCCGGCAAGCTCCTGCAGTCCGGCCTGGCCGTCGCAGTCGGCGTTCAGCGCGGCCTTGAGGCAGCGGATGGCGAGCGGCGAGTTCGAGAGGATCTCGCGGCACCACTGCACGGTCTCCTCCTCGAGCCTTTCGAGCGGTACGACCGTGTTCACCAGGCCCATGTCGAGAGCCTCCTGCGCGTTGTACTGGCGGCAGAGGTACCAGATTTCGCGGGCCTTCTTCTGGCCGACGAGGCGGGCCATGTAGCTCGCTCCCCACCCGCCGTCGAACGATCCGACCTTCGGACCCGTCTGGCCGAAACGGGCGTTCTCGGCGGCGATGGTCAGGTCGCACAGCATGTGCAGCACGTGGCCGCCCCCGATGGCATAGCCGGCCACCATGGCGATCACCGGTTTAGGGCAGGTGCGGATGTCGCGCTGGAAGTCGAGCACGTTGAGCCGGTTGACCCCCCTGGCGTCGGCGTACCCGGCGTCGCCCCGGATCTTCTGGTCGCCGCCCGAACAGAAGGCCAGGTCTCCGGCTCCGGTCAGGATGATGACGCCGACAGCCTCGTCGTTGCGTGCGTCCTGCAGCGCCTCGATCATCTGGTCCACCGTCTGCGGGCGGAATGCGTTGCGCCGTTCGGGGCGGTTGATGGTGATCTTCGCGATGCCTTCGGCTTTATGGTAGAGGATGTCGGTGTACTCACCGGCCGGTATCCAGTTGACTGTGCTCATGTCAGGTTGGTTGATGCGTGTTGAAAAAGGCTTTTAGGCGGTCGACGAACAGCTCCCGGTTTTCGAGATGCACGGTGTGACCGCACTCCGGAACGATCTCCAGTCCGGAGAGAGGGCATACAGTAACCATTCGGCGTCCTATCTCAACGAATTTAAGGTCTTTTTCCCCCACTACAAACAGCAGGGGGGTGCGGTTCGAGGGCATTTCGTCCCACAGAGGGGGCTGGCTGCCGGTGCCGAGCAGCCGGAGGGCGCGGGTGAGGTTCGCTGGGCTGCTCTGCCGGCGCTTCGCCTCGATCTCCCGGAAGAGGGGATGGGCTTTGAGGGTGGAGAAGAGGGGCTGGTCGTACCACGCCTCGATGAACCCGTCGAAGTTGCGCTCGATCTTGCGTGCGATGCCCTCGTCGCTCTTCCGGCGGTTTTCCCGTTCCTCCGGGGTCCGGAGCCCCGGTGACGCGGAGACGATGACCGCTTTCCTGAAGAGGGAGGGGTGGCGCAGCGCGAGCATGAGGGCGATCCTGCCGCCCATCGAATATCCGACCAGGGAGCAGTGCTTCCCGGACGAACTGCCGAGTCCGGCGGCAAGGGCATCGACGGTTTCGGAAAAGAATGTGCCGGGGTCGGCATCGGCAGGGATTCCAGTTTCCCCGTGGCCGGGCAGGTCCACCAGGATGCTGCAGTAGTCGGGTTCAAGCCGCTGTGCGACGGGCAGCCAGTCGCTGCCGGAACCGAGGAAGCCGTGCAGGAAAAGGACTTTCGGCTTCGAAGGATCGCCCACGGAGGCGAACCTGAGCGGGATGTCGCGATGTGGCGCGGTCATGGCAGGGATGGACAGCATCCGGAACTTCCGTCCGGGGATTTTGCAGGTGAACAGCACGAGCCGGGGGGTTTGCCGCGCATCAGCCGGGCTGCCGCAAGCAATCCCGCCCTGACGATCAGTTCTTCCGGAATGGCCTCATAGGTCCTGCCGTCAACCGTCACGGTCCTGCAGTCCGATTCTCCGCAGGCGGCACAGCAGGCGCTCCGGCCGCTTGCGGCCTGCAGCCACTTCTCGATCGGTTCTCCGTCAAGCCAGATGCGATTCGATTCGAGCGGATCCTCCCGGAACGCTGCAGGGCCGAGCGTCTTCTTCTCGAGAACGACATCGATACCCAGGTCTTTCAGTGAGCGGCCGAGTTTGCGGGAGGCTTCCTCCACCGCCGTTCCGGTTGTGCCGCAACGGTCGCATGTCTGAGCGCGTTCGTTCACGAGGCGCTGCCAAACGATGGTCAGTTTCTTCATCTCCGGCCTTGCTGTGTTACCTTTGGTTCCGGCGATACATTGCCTATAAGTAAAGATATCGAATTGCAGTGGTCGTGCAACGGTGGTGAAGCATATCCACTCCTGCGTCCGCTGTGACTAAGGCTCCTGCCCTTCTGTAACGATCTGGTACAGAATCAGGCTGTTTCGTATCTTTGCTGTATTCTGCCTTTTGTGCTTACGGCATGAGCAGTGCTCGGGAACAACTTCCTTTCCGACAGGAGGGTACATGGGCATCAGCTTCACCACGAGGGCCGAGGGGGACACCCTCTTCGTCAAGGCGTCAGGCTTCGACGAGAACCTCGACGACGTCAAGAACTTCAGCATGGCCGTCATTGAGGCCACCAGGAAAAACGGTGCTCAACGGGTTCTCAGCGACGAGCGGGAAGTCGAATACCGCATCGGCACGTTCGACACCTACGATTTGGGCAAATTCCTTTCAGAAAACGTTCCATCGCCACTCAGGATCGCCACCGTCTGCAATCCCTCTTTCATTTCCGACGCAACTTTTTTCGAGGACGTTGTCGTCAACCGCGGCGCCACCCTGCGGATCTTCACCGACGTGGACAAGGCGAAGGAGTGGCTGAATGTGCAGAATGTGCAGAATGGAACAAAAGAGATATGATGGCCCACCTTTCAACGAAAAAGCTATCGTATGATGCAGAGATGATGGGACTTGATGCGCCCTGAACCCTGCATCATGCGATCATCAGGTAAAGGAAG
>Ga0233422_10000065_pt1 | contig 58040 bp, 55 predicted proteins | sample Watercolumn_Mata_2_FD_182724 | JGI IMG/M metagenome (GOLD analysis project Ga0233422, IMG submission 182724) | Freshwater microbial communities from Lake Matano, South Sulawesi, Indonesia - Watercolumn_Matano_2014_110_MG | ecosystem: Environmental > Aquatic > Freshwater > Lake | place...
GCAAAAGGCTCAACGAATACACCGAGGAAGAAAATAAATGCATGATGGGTTTCGGGAGCAAGCCCCTCATCGAATACAACCTGGAAAATGCGCGGAATCTCGGTCTCGGGGAAATCGTCATGGTCGTGGGGCACTTGGCGGAGCAGGTCATCAATGCCTGCGGCAACTCTTTTCACGGCATCCCCATAAAATACGTGATTCAGCGGGAGCAGCTGGGCATAGTGCACGCCATGGCCTGCGCCCAAAAGACCATAGGCGATCATGATTTTCTGCTTCTCCTGGGGGACGAATTTTTTGTGGACCCGGACCACGACTCCCTATTGCGGGCGTATTACAAAGATAAAGCGTTTGCTGTTTGCGGCATAATCAGGGTGGAGGACCGCCGGCTCATAAGCAAAACCTACTCCATCCTTTATGACCGGGAAAGCCGGATGATCTATCGCTTGATTGAAAAGCCCAAAAACCCTACCAACGACTTTATGGGCACGGGGAATATCATTTTTAACCACCGGATATTTGATTATATCGACCAAACCCCCATTAATCAGAAAAGAGGAGAGCGGGAATTGCCGGATCTCATCCAATGCGCCATTGATGACGGCAATAAGGTCATTTATCACGTTCTGGGTTCCAAATATGTCATGTTAATACCCCTGAAGACATTACTATTTTGAATGAGCTTCATCGGCATAGAAATGAAGCCTAAAGATTCGCCTGACCTGAGAGCGGGCTGCTGTTCGGAAAATTCCTCGAAAACTGCCACCGCAAGTACAAGTCTCCTAAAGGTTTCACCTCCAGCCATCCCGTCGCTAAAGAAAGAAAAGGATTGTCAACTAAACTTTGAACTATTATAGGACCTTGATTTTATTCAGGTCCATCTCTCCCCGGCCCGCTTCATGGGACTTGATGATATAACCCAGGTCTCCTGGTTTCAGGCCGAAGAGCGTGGTGCCGTAAGCGTCCACGGCCACGGGGTCGGGACCGGCAATGACTAGGTTTCTCACTTCCACGTCTTCCTTCTTCCCTCCGGAAGGGCCGTTCCGCAACAGGATGCGGGTGGCGTCCAGGATATGCAAATCCGGGCGCAGGAGCAGGTTCATGTCCGCGATGTTCTGGTGCAGCCCCACATGGATGCGGCCCCGCCAGCCGCCGATGGCCCCCATCATGTTTTTTAAGGCCATGGTGAGGCGGGATTCGGCGTGCTGTTTGGCGATGGGGATATTGATGAAGCGGTCGGCTTCCAGGATGTCCTTATAAAAATACCATTTCTTCAGGGTCTTGCCCCCTTCCACCTGCATCTCCACAAACCGCCGCTGATCCACAAACTCCACCACCGCCCGGGGGTCCTTAAGACCTTCCACCGCGTCCTGAATGCCGCTGCTCTTATAGGCTTTGCGCGCGTCGTGGCAGGTGTGGTCCAGGACCTTCACCTTCTTGGCCCCCGCGTCCAGGCAGAGTTCCACCACCTGGCGAACCACGTCCGGATGGGCGTTGGCCGCCAGTTCCGGGGCCCGGTCCCAGGCCATATTGGGCTTGACCACCACCACTTCCCCGGCGTTGACGAATTTCTTCATGCCGCCCAAGGCCTGGACCGCGTCCCCGGTGATCTGGGCGTAATTCGTGCCCTGCACCTTGGCCAGGAGGGCCTGGGGTTTATCTTTGGGGGCCTTGGCCCACAGCTCTTGCGGCAAAAACCAATACCGCCCGGCCCCGGCCATCAAACCCAGGGCTGCCAGATGTTGAAAAAAATCCCGGCGGTGCATATCGCCTCCCCTACTGTCCTGAAAAGATTGGCCTCACGCAAAGACGCAATATTCGTCATTATGATTTGGATATTTTCTAGTCTAAACAGGGGCTCTTAGCATTGCAAGTTTTTCTTGACAGGGCCCGGGAATCCCACTATGACTATAAAGTCAGTTTACTGACCAGGCGGTCATTATGCCTTCTTCCCCCAAAGCCACCAAAAAAGAAGTGGTCACCGCGTTCCGCACCCGGGAAATCCTAGCCGCGGCCCGGCAACTTATGGAGCGGCGCGGCCTGGAGGCCGTCACCATGGAGGAGATCGCCGGGGCCGCGGGGGTGGCCAAGGGCACTATTTACCTCTATTTCCCCAGCAAGGATGAATTGATCCAGGCCCTCATCACCCAGGTGGGGGAAAGCCTGCTCCAGGATATCGAGGCCATTGTCCAGACCCCCGCGTCTCCACCGGAAAAGATTAAGAAGGTAGCGACCCTGCTGCTTGAATGCCTGATCAAGGAAAGGGCTTTATATCCCATTTACGCCAGAGACTCCCACCGGGCTGGACAAGGCTCCCCCCAGGGATACTGGCGCCAACTCCAGGAGAGGGAAGAAAAGTTTTTCGACCTGGTGACTCCGGTCTTTGCCCAGGGTATTGCCGCGGGCCAATTTATTCAGGCCGATCCCCGATTCCTCACCTTTATGTTGCGCGGCATGATCCGGGGTGTGGGCTACTACCAGATGATCGAAGGCCAGAAAGGGGTTTTCAAAGAGGCCTTGCCGGTGCTGCTGACCCTGCTCTTTTCCGGTCTGACTTCCAAAATCCCTGCCGCAGAAGAGGTGGACCCCATATGAAGTTTAAAAGCTTGCGGTCCTGGTTTATTCTCGGACTGTTAACCTGGGTCCTGGGCGCGACTCCCAGCGGCGCAGCCGAGCCTCCGCCGACTCTGACTCTCCGGGACGCCCTGCGCCTGGCCTGGAAGGCCAATCCCACCCTGAAGGTCAGCCGCCTCCAGTCTCTTATCGCCAGTGAAGAAGTGGTGCGGGCCCGATCCGGCTTTCTCCCCACTTTCCAGGCCCAGGGGGGCCATACCATTTTTGATAACGAAACCCAGACAAAAATTCCGGCCGGAGCCTTACCCGGGGCGCCGGCGGGGACTGTTTCATTTCCCACCACCAACCGTAATTTTTGGAGCAGCAAGTTCTACCTGGAGCAGACCATCTTCGATTTCTGGGGCACCCCGTCCAGGTACCAGGCCGCGGTTTTGGGCAAATCGGCCAGTTTGCTGGACACCGCCAAGACCCGGGATGATCTCTTCCTCAATGTCTCCAAAGGCTATTTCAGCACCCTGCGGGCCCAGAAGCTGGAGATCGTAGCCCAGCAGGAGGTCGTGGATCTTCAGGCCCACCTGAAGATCGCCCGGGACCAATACGAGTTCGGGGTGGTCACTTACAATGACGTCCTCCAGGCCGAAGTCTCCCTGGCGGACGCGGAACAGCGCCTGATTGTGGCTAAAAACGACACCATCAATATCCGCTCGGCCCTTAATAAGGTCCTGGCCCTGCCGGTGGCGGCCCTCACGGTGCTGAAGGACGAAAAGCTCGAAACCCGGCCCTGGGGCCTGGAGGAAGCCACCAACGCGGCCCTGTGGCAGCGCAGCGACCTTAAGGCCACCACTGAGCGCATCACGCAACAGGAAAAGGTGGTGACCCAGACCAAGTCCCAGTTTTTCCCCCGGTTTTACACCCAGGCCGGCATGACTTATCAGCAGAACCAGTTCCTGTTGCACGACACCCAATGGTTCGGCATCTTCGCCATGCAATGGACTTTATTCTCCGGCCTGGACACCAAGGCCCAGGTGTCTCAGGCTAAATTAAAAGTGAATCAGCTCCGGGAGCAGCGCAAGGACCTGGACGACCAGGTGCGGCTGGACGTGCAGAATGCCTATCTAAGGGTCAGGGAAACCGCGGATCGCATCCGGGTGACGGAAAAGGCCGTGACCCAGGCGGAAGAGAATCTGCGCCTTAATGAGGAGCGGTATAAGGAACAGGTGGGCACCGCCACCGATGTCATTGACGCTCAGACTCTCCTCACCCGGACCAGGGTCAACTACTGGACCGCGCTCTATGACCACCAAATGGCCAAGGCTGAACTGCTCTGGGCCATGGGGGCCATCAACGAACTTCTCCCCCAGGAGAAACCCGGCCATGCTCCATAAAACCTCGGTGCGGCTGAGCCTGGCGCTGCTCTTTCTCCTGATGCTGGGCGCGGGCCTGGGCTACTGGTACTATATCCACATTTTCGTGAGCACCGACGATGCGTACGTGAGCGGCCACGTGGGGGTGATTTCCCCCCGGGTGCCGGGGCGGGTGCAGGAGGTGCTGGTGGATAATAACCAGCAGGTGACCCCCGGCCAGATACTTCTTACCCTGGACCCCACGGATTACCGGGTGGCGGTGGACCAGGCCGCGGCCAACCTGGCCCGCTTGCGCCAGGACTTATCGCAACGCTATGTCAAAGTTTCCACCGCCCAGGCCAAGGTGGCCCAAACCGAAGCCAATTTCCGCCAGGCCGGGATTGACCAGAAGCGCTACGCCGGGTTGTATGAGCGCCGCACGGTGCCCAAACAGACTTATGACCGGGTGAACACCAACTATCAGGTGACCAAAGCGGAAGTGGACCAGGCCCGGCAGGAACTACGGGAGGCCCAGGCCGCGATCGGGGGGTCCACCAGCATTCCCCTGGAGGAGCAGCCCGCGATCAAGGAAGCTCAGGCCCAATTGGAACAGGCCCGTCTAAATCTAGACTATACCAAGGTGCGGGCCCAGTTTTCGGGCTTCATTACCCGCCGGCAGGCGCAGCCCGGCAACTGGGTCCGGCCCGGCCAGCCCCTAATGACGCTGGTGCCTTTGGACTACCAGGAACTCTGGATCGAAGGCAACTTCAAGGAGACCCAGCTTACCCATGTCCATCTCGGCCAGCCCGTGGAGGTCACCGTGGATGCCTACCCCGGCACTACTTTTAAAGGCAAGGTGGACTCCATCATGGCCGGAACCGGGGCCGCGTTCAGCCTCTTGCCGCCCGAGAACGCCACCGGCAACTGGGTGAAGGTGGTGCAACGCGTTCCCGTGAAAGTGGTCCTCCTGCCTCCATATCCGGAAGATAAACCTCTGCGCCTGGGCATGTCGTCCTGGGTGAGTATTGACACCCGTAACCGCACAGGTCCTCGGCTGTTGGCTGTGGGGAATCGGTGAAATCATGAATTGGGGGGAAAAGGGGAAGAGGGAAAAAGGGGAAAAGGAAAAGCAACGCAACATAAAGATTTGGCTTCTTTTTTCCCCTTTTAACCTTTTCCCCTTTTAACCTTATCTCATGAACAACAACACCGCCAACGGCCCTCCCCGAGTGAACAAATGGCTCATCACCATCGCGGTGATGGCCGGGACCTTCATGGAGATCATCGACACCACGGTGGTCAACGTGGCCCTGCCCCATATGGCGGGCAGCCTCTCTGCGGGGGTGGATGAGGCCACCTGGGTGCTCACCTCCTACCTTGTTTCCAACGCCGTGGTCCTGCCCATCACCGGCTGGCTTTCGGCCCTGTTCGGCCGCAAGCGCTTTTTAATGATCTGCCTGGCCCTGTTCACCTTCAGCTCCATGCTCTGCGGTTCCGCGCCCAGCCTGGGGACGCTCATCTTCTTCCGCATCTTCCAGGGGGTGGGGGGCGGGGCCCTGCAGCCCATTTCCCAGGCCATTCTCTTGGAAACCTTTCCGGTGCGGGAGCGGGGCATGGCCATGGCCATCTGGGGCCTGGGGGTGGTCATCGCCCCCATCATCGGCCCTATGCTGGGGGGCTGGATCACCGACAACCTCAGCTGGCGCTGGGCCTTTTATATCAACCTGCCCATCGGCCTCATCTCCCTGGTGATGACCGCGCTGTTTATCTTTGACCCAGAATACATCCGCAAGCAACGGGCCGGAAGCATCGACTACTGGGGCCTGGGCCTGATCATCGTCGCCCTGGGCGCGCTGCAAATAGTGCTGGATAAAGGGGAGCGGGAGGACTGGTTTTCCTCCGCGTTCATCGTCCGCCTGGCGGTGGTCTCCGCAGTGGCTCTGATTCTATTAATTTATCGGGAATTAAAGACCGAACATCCGGTGGTGGACCTGCGCCTCTTTAAAGAGCGGAATTACGCGGCCGGGGTTACCATCATGTTCTTCTTCGGGTTTGTACTGTATGGCAGCATTATGCTGCTGCCGCTGTTCTTGCAAACCTTGATGGGCTATGACGCCACCCTGGCGGGAACCTCTCTGGCCTGGGGCGGCGTGGGGTCCTTGCTGATCATGCCGATAGTGGGGCGGCTGACCACGGTGGTGGACTCCCGCTGGCTGGTGGGCGTCGGTCTGGTTATCAACGCGGTTTCGGTCTATCTCATGAGCCTGTTCAACACCCAGGTGGATTTTGCCACCGCCACCTGGCCCAGGTTTGTGCAGGGCTTCGGGTTGGGGACTACTTTCGTGTCCCTCACCACCCTGACCATGGCCCACATCTCCCAGGAAAAGATGGGGAACGCCACCGGCATCTTTAATCTGATGCGCAACCTGGGGGGAAGTTTCGGCATTGCCGCGGCCACCACTCTGCTGGCGAGGCGGAGCCAGTTTCACCAGTCCCACCTGGTGGAGCGCCTCAATCCTTTGTCCCAGCCTTTTAATGAATGGATGGAACGGGCCGGCAATCTCCTGGGCTTAGGTCCGGACTGGAACCTCTGGGATAGCCCCCTGCCCCTGGCCGGGCTCTACCAGGAAGTGCAGCGCCAGGCCCAGATGCTGGCCTTTTGTGACGACTATTGGTTTTTTACTCTGGTTTTCATCGCCCTGCTGCCCCTGGTGTTCCTTATGCGCCGCCTGCCCCGGCATGGGGAGGTAAAAGGCGCAGGTGGTGTTTCTGTTTAAAATCATCGTCCCTCTTTCTTTTGCAATTCTAATGCGATAATATAATTGACAGCGTTCTCACGATGGTATTTTTGTTCTGGAATTTTAAACCGATTAGTTATATAAGAAAGCTCCCCTATAAAATCATATGCAGGAAGGTTGACACCCCCAACTTGCATCTTAAAATTAAGTTGACATAAGCCCTTTGGCTTGTGTAAATTTGAACAAGATTATCCCCAATAGGGACAAGCAGATGACTAATTTAATGCTTTTTGCAAGTCTTGGTTTTTTCGAGGGCATGGGAAGAGTCATGGATATGCGCGGCACCATGATGGTTGCCAATGAATCCGCCTCCACGAAGGAGGCTGACTCTCGCGCTATAATGTCTGATTGGCAGGCAGTTGGGCAGGATATAGAAGCGGCCATGGACAATTTTGCGGAAGAGTGCGAAAAAGCCTAGGGAAAAAAGGGTGTCCCGCAGGAACAAACCTTCCAGTAATCTACCTACCTCTAAGCAGCCTTCACCTACCCAGATTCGTGCCCAAATGGCTTTTCATTCGGGGCCACTCCCGCCGCCCGAAATATTGGAAAATTATGATCAGGTTTTGCCTGGGGCAGCAGAAAGAATTCTTACGATGGCCGAGAATCAATCTGCACATCGCCAGCAACTGGAAGCAAGATATTTAACTGCTGAGGCGCGGAACAGTCTCTTGGGTATTATTTTTGGGTTATTATTGGGGATAACTGGCCTTTCGGTATCAGGAATATGTATTTATGCAGGGCAAGGGTGGCCTGGTGCTGCACTTGGCGGCGCTACACTTGTATCTTTGGTAGGAACCTTTATTTACGGAACCCGCCAACGGCGAATTGAAAGAGAACAAAAATTTCAACTTGCGCGGAAAAACCAATAATTTCTAATTTATATCCCTTGATTGATCAATCAAACCCGCAATTCCCTCCAAACTCGCACATGATCTGAAATGTCTGCCTCCATTGTTGGTCTAACTCTCTTGATTCTATTAAAGCGCGGAAGCCCTTCACTGAACGCCTCCCTTCTGGTATGGTTATACGGTTCTTTGCATACAATTCTGATTAAATCCGATTAAAGGATAATTTTTTGCGGCGTCTCAATCTGGTTCTTCTGGCCATTGCCGTTGTCTTTATTTATTGGCTTCTGGATAAAGTTGGCTGGCAAGTTATTGGAGAGTACCTCCGGCGGGTGGGCTGGTATTGGCCCCTGCTGCTCCTACCTTACGGCCTGGTGAATCTGCTGGAGGCCATCTCCTGGAAGTATCTGCTGCTGACCCAGGACAAAATTCCTTCCCTGAACCGCCTTTTCTGGCTGCGCCTGGGGGGCGAGGCCCTGAATCAGCTGACGCCCACCGCCAGCCTTGGGGGCGAGCCCTTTAAGGCCGCGGCTCTCCAGAAAGGCGGCATCCCCTGGGATGAAGCCACCGCGTCGGTGGTGATTCACAAAGGCATCCTGGTCCTGAGCCTGGCCCTGTATATCTTCCTGGGCCTGGCCCTGGCCCCGTTTCTGTTGCCTGGGGTATCTTCCCACTTCTGGGCCTTGAGTGTGGCCGCGTTGGGACTGGCCGCGGCCGGAGGCGTCTTTGTCTTTGTGCAGCGCCAGGCCCCTTGCGGTTTTGGTCTCAAATTCCTTACCAAATTAGGGGTCTGCCCTCCTGCCTTGAAGGAAAAAGAAGAAACCTTCAACAACCTGGATGCCCGCCTGGCCGGGTTTTACCGGGAATATCCGGGCCGCTGTTTGCTGGCCTTCACCTTATTTTTCCTCAGTTGGGTGCTGCACGGGGTGGAGGTCTATCTGATGTTCTGGCTGCTGGGCCATCCCATCAGCTGGAGCCTGGCCATCTGCCTGGACGCCCTGGCCATGCTCTTTACCGCGCTGGGATTCTTTATTCCCGCGGCCATGGGCGTGCAGGAAGGGGGGAATATCCTCCTGGCCCTGGGGTTCGATCTGGGCATGATCCTGGGAGTGGCCTTCAGCATCTTAAGAAGGCTCAGGGAAGCCTTCTGGCTGAGCCTGGGGCTACTGGCGGTGGCGAAGGAGAAATAAAAGGATTCACCGCAAAGGCACCAAGACACAAAGAATCACCAAAACTAAAAATCTTTTCTTTGTGCCTCTTTGTGTCTTTGTGTCTCTGTGGTGAGTCTTTTTAGGTCTACAGTAAGATGCGAAATGCGGTCTGTTTCAGGCGGCGGATTTCTTCTTCCGCGCGGCGCAGGTTTTTCTGGTGAATGGCGTCCCGGATTTTGCGGACGATCTCATCCAGGCTCAGGGGTTTGAAGACGTAATCGGCGTGTTCCAAATAAACCATGCGCTGGACTTGGCTCCGCTGTTGCAGCATAATAATGAAGCGCATGGTGGGGTCGCGATGGCGGCAACTTTCCAGGAGATGCTGCTGCTCGGCGAGATGGTGGTCGGTGATTAGGAGATCAAAAGCTGACTCCTCCAGCGCCTGCATAGCCTCGGCCACCGAAGTCACCATGGTAAATTCCTGCAGCCCCACCAGCCGCATGACGGAAGTGAGAAAGTCCCGGCACCAGTCTTCGGGATCCAAGATCAGGACCCGCACTCGAGGATTGCCTTGCATGCCCTTCATCCTGGAGCCTCCTTACTGGACGTTCACCTTATAATTTAATAAATAACAGGCTATTTTGGCAAGGGGCAAGGGATTTTTTCCCCGGCCGGGGCCGGGATTTCCCAATTATCTGAAGATATTTCGCACCCGTTTAGGGGATGACGATCTCTTCTCCGGGATTGAGGGGACAAAGGACGATGCCGTCCTTAACCTTGGGATAGAAATAGGTCGATTTCCGGGGCATGATCAGGCCCGCGGAAGCCACCTGCTGCACCTGCTCCACCTTGGTGGGATTGAGGATAAAGGCCAGTTTGGCTTCCCCACGTTTTAAACTGTCTATCGCTTCCGGGATCTTACTGGTGAACTTGCAGGTCTGCTGATCGTCCAGGGCCTGGGCGTCAAGTCCCAGGATTTTTTCAAAGACCAGGTAATTCAAGACCACTACGTCCAGTTGCGCCAGGGCCGGGTGCATCTCCCGGGCCAGCAGCCGTTGCCGCACCCCGTCCCGCAGCTGCAGCCGCCAGGCATGCAGTCCGAAACCCAGGAGGATGAAAACGGTCTCCTGGGGACCAGAGGTGGCCAGGTTTTTCTGAAAGAACTCCACTCCGGGAGCATCCCCGCCACCGGAATATTTTAAAGGGGTTACTTCGAAATATTCCGACAGCCGCTGCAACAGCGGCCCTTCATCCACCTTCTTCATCCGAGGGCCGGCCAGCAGCCGGTGGGCCATGAGGATGACCAACTCCGGGTCGAAAATATTGGAGAGGTACACCATTATATAGTTAAAAGCCGCATTCGCAGGCGCCTGTGGGTACCTGCTCTTCAGCCATTTCTGGTAATTCAGGGCGGTTTCGTAGCGATGGTGCCCATCCGCGATATACAGGGTCATCTTCTCAAACGCGCGGTAGACCGCAGATAAGCAGGCAGGATCGGTAACCCGGAAGACTCTCTGGAAAAAGCCTTCGGAGTCTTTAAAGGCCTGCATCGGTGCCGACGGCAGACTGCTGCGCAATGTTCCGACTACCACGTCCTCGGGGTCGGGATATATGGCAAAGATGGGAGAGAAGTGGGCCTGGGTGGCTTTGAGCAGTTCCAGACGGTCCGCCTTGGGCGCGGAAAAGGTCTGCTCGTGGGGCCGGATCACCCCGCTGCTGAAAGGCTCCAGGCGCACCAGGGCCACGAGGCCTTTCCGGGTGAATTTCCGCCCTTCCACGGCAAACTCGGTTTCCCAATAATAATAGGCGGGGGCCGGGTCCCGCACCAGCACCCCTTCCTGCTGCCACTGCCGGAACGCGGCCGCGGCCCGGGTGTAACGGTTCTGAAGAAGATCATCCCCTGGCTGGGTCTGGGGCAGAATCAGGCGCACCATGTTGTAGGGGTTGAGCGCGGCAAAGGCTTCCCGTTCTTCAGGACGGATCACGTCATAAGGCGGGGTGACCACCTCTTCGGGATGCGGAATTTTCGCAAGACTATAATGCAACGCCCGGAACGGGGCGACTTGGGCCACTACCGGCTCCTCCTGCTCAGGGATTAACCGTTTAAATGTACCATTGATGCGGCATAGGTCAATAGATAAAAAACTCGGAAAGTCCGGGACAACCCCCTTAAGGGTCACTAAAAAATTCTTGACCCCGAAGAACTCACAAGTTATATAAATCTGAATAAACTTGGTTGGCAAAGGTGGGTTATGCGGGTTTAACCCCTGCCCTCACGGGGGAAGGGGTTAACAAGGTTTCGGGGTAAAAAAATAGGGATGTTCCCTTCCTCGTGCTCTCCGAAACAGCCGGGGCCCAATACCTTGTTCCCCCGGGCTGGATCAGCTCCGGGGCTGCGTTGGCCAGCGACGCAAGCAGTTGATCTGCCGGACATACCCGGTGATGCTAAACCTGGTGCGAGGAGGATGGGAATTTGAAAAGACCCACGATTGGTTTCGGACTGCATCTCACTTTGGACGGTTACGGGGGCGGTCAGGAACAATTGTCTAACCTGGACCTTATATATGAATTCTTGGAGCACTGCCCGGACCTGATCCACATGACCAAAATCATGCCCCCTTACGTGTTCAAATATCACGGTAAGGTGCCGGAGGATTGGGGGGTATCGGGATTCGTGCTCATCGCTGAAAGCCACATCAGTATCCACACCTTCCCGGACCGGGGCTATCTCAGTTTGGATATCTTTTCCTGCAAAGAATTCGACCACCAGCAGGCGGTGGCTTATGTCACCGAACTGTTCGGCATCACCCGACATGAAGTCAATCTCCTGGACCGGGGCCTGGAATTCCCTAAAAACCCCAGGGCGGTGGAGCACTTCATGCGGCAGGAACGGGAGCAGATGCGAGGCTGAGCATGGACGAGGCCGAGAGTGCTTCTTCCGGCTTCCTAAAGAGGCTCCGGCAGCGTTTCTCCCGCAGGGCCATCACCCAGCCGGAAGATCTTGAACGCGAAATCCAGGAAATCATCGACGTCGGTGAAGAACGGGGTTTGATCAGCCGCCGGGAAGGCGAGCTGATCGAGAGTATCTTTGAATTCAAGGATACCCTTGTCCGGGAAGTCATGGTTCCCCGTCTGGAAATCATCGGGGTGGAGCGCCATACCCCCCTGAACCAGATCATCGCGCTTGTCCTGGAAAAGGGCCATTCCCGCCTGCCGGTCTTTGACAGCGACATCGACCACATCAAAGGCATCCTCCTGGCCAAGGATCTCCTGGAGTTCTGGCAAACCCCCGAGGAAACCTGGGACCTGGATCGGGTGCTGCGCCCCGCGTACTTCATCCCGGAAAGCAAAAAGATCAGCGACCTCCTCCGGGACCTGGTAGAGCGCAAGACCCAGATCGCGGTGGTCATCGACGAATACGGCGGCACCGCCGGCCTTATCACCCTGGAAGACATCCTGGAAGAAATCGTCGGGGAAATCTATGACGAATACGACCGCATGGAACCCCGCCTGATTCCCGAGGAAGACGGCTCCGTCCTGGTGGACGCCAGGTTGGACGTGGAAGAGTTGATGGATCACTTCGGGCTGCCTCGCCCGGAAGGAAAATTCGAATCCGTGGGGGGCCTGTTGATTCATCTCCTGGGACGGGTGCCCCAGATTAATGACCAAGTAGCCGTGGGACATCTGGAACTCCTGGTGGTGGCTGCGGATGAACGCCGGGCCAAGCAGGTCCGGGCCCGGGTCCTGCCGCCCGCGGCAGAAAGCGAATAAAAGATTAACCACCAAGGCACTAAGACACAAAGAGTCGCCAAGACATTTTTTTAGTTTTGGCGGCGAGCCGCCAAAACTAAGATTTTTGCTTTGTGTCTCTTTGTGTCTTCGTGTCTTAGTGGTAAGTCCTTTCAATTCTTATGCGTACCGACCTTTCACATTGGACCGCGGCAGTGCTTTCCGGGCTGCTGCTGGCCGCGGCCTTTCCCAAGTGGGACCAGAATTATCTCCTGGCCGTGGCCCTGGTCCCTCTATTCTGGGCGCTGCGGGGCAAGTCCCTCAAGGCCGCGTTCTGGCTGGGGCTGGTCTCCGGCCTGGCCTTTTACGTGGGGCTCCTGTACTGGATCGTCTACGTCACCTACGTCTTCGGCGGCCTGCCGTTGCCTGTCTGCATCGCCGTCCTCTTGTTACTGGCCGGTTATCTCTGCCTTTACCGCGCCTTCTGGGCTTTGGCCGTTAATTGGGGCGAAGCCCGGGGGCTCAACCTCCTCTGGTGGGCCCCGGTCCTCTGGGTGGCCCTGGAATACGGCCAGACCTACATTATTTCCGGCTTTCCCTGGGAGCTCCTGGGCACCGGCCTTTACCGCTTCCCGGTTCTTTTGCAAGTAGCCGATCTGGCCGGAGTTTACGGCCTCTCCTTCCTCCTGGTTTTAGTCAATGCTGCTATTTTTCTCCTCTTGTCTCCGGCGCGGGGCCAGGAGCGCCGGCGCGTCGGCTATGCCACGGTGCTTATCCTCATCGCCGCGGCCTGGGTGGGTTACGGTTTCTATCGCCTGGGAGCCCTGGAAAAACTGACTGCGGCCAGTCCCACCATGAAGGTGGCGGTGGTCCAGGGGAACATCAAGCAGGGGGAAAAATGGAAGAAAGAAATGGTCTATGCCACCCTGGACCGCTATGGGGAGCTGACCTCCCGGGTCAAAGGCGCGCACCTGATCATCTGGCCGGAGACTGCCGCGCCCTTCTTTTTTCTCCGCACCCCGGATTTGACCAAACGGGTCCAGGACATCGCCCGGGACGGCCAGGGCTATCTCCTCTTCGGCGCGCCCGCGTATGAACTCACCCCCCAGGGGGAGAGTTTTTATAACCGGGCTTACCTGCTCTCCCCTGAGGGCAACGTGGCCAGTTACTACGACAAGGCCCACCTGGTGCCTTACGGTGAATACGTGCCCTTAAAGCGCTTCTTCCCTTTCCTGGGTAAGATGACCCTCATGGTGGGTGACTTTTCCGAAGGCAAGGTGGGCGGGGTGGTGACCCTGCCGGAGGGCGAAGTGGGGCCGCTCATCTGCTTTGAGTCCATCTTCCCTGATCTATCCCGAGCTCAAGTGAAAAACGGCGCTCGCCTCTTGGTGAACCTGACCAACGACGCCTGGTACGGCACCACCAGCGCGCCTTACCAATCCCTGGCCATGGCCGTGCTCCGGAGCGTGGAGAACCACGTCTGCATGGCCCGGGCCGCGAACACCGGCATCAGCGCCTTTATTGGCGCGGACGGCCGTATCCTCTGGCAATCCGACCTCTTTGTCCCCACCGCCCAAACCCTGGACCTCCCCTGGCTTCCCGGTGGCAGCCCCTACACCAAATACGGGGATGTCTTTGCCTGGGGGTGTGTGATTATTGCGGGGCTGAAACTTATCCTGGCCCGTCGTAAGCGTTAAGTTAATCTCCCCTTTGTAGCCCCCTACTGCTTAAATCTATTAAAATAACTTGACAAATATATTATTTTGATGAAATAAGTCTTCCTATATTTTTTCAAGGCTTCCTATTTTCCAGGAGGGGATGCTATGGGAATGGCCGCCAGCAGATCGATGAGAGATCCTGTTGGCGGCTTTTTGATTTTAAGACCCATGGGAAGAAAAGCCATTAACATCAAAAGGAGAAACATCCATGACCAACTTTGCGAAAAAGGTTACCACTCCCGATCCCGACACTATTAATACTCTCTGTCACGCTGCGCGTGTTTCGACAATGACCTCTATTTTGGGATCGCCCCAACTGCCACTTAACGACGACGATTGCCAAGATAAAAAAGCAAGTCAAAAAGTGAAGGATTTATTAGAAACGCGGAATGTCGGCCCTTTCAGCGCAAAAGGTATCAAACCATTTCTTGACTTACTAACCCGGGTATTCGCAAGGGTCAAAAGTGGCAATCCTGATCTTTATAGTGCCATCAAACAGGATGGAGTGCTTTGTGTCCGATACATCAAGGACACGAGCATCGTTTCAAATCATTCTTGGGGGACAGCTATTGATTTCACCATGCTTAATACTGATACTGGCAAGCATGAATTGGATTGGCCTCGAGGAAACGGGACAGTTCAGCTCGGCTGCCTTGAGTTGTACAAGTATTTTAAAGAAGAGGGAATGACGACTGGCGAGTGGTGTTTCTGGGGAGCAGGATTCAGCAGAGAGGACGGCATGCACTTTGAGGCATCGGATCAATTAATCAAGATGTGGAGAAACCAGGGCAAGATTTGATACCTATTCACATTCAAAGTGTTGTTTTTAGTAGCTGCATGGCTTGACAATTAAAGTCTCCGAATTGGCGACTTTCAAGCTGCCCATCACATTAGCAATTTATAATTGGGAAAGTTATAATTCCCAGAGGTCTTGGTCTGCGTCTGCGTCGTATCAAGGGTACACCTTTACCAATATAGGAGTATTATTTGATCATAGATCAGTATGAATGCAGTTACATCGTTACTGAAGATATTATCTCTTGCTCCGGAGGGAATGATAAATGATAATCAAGAATATTTTGGTAATGCCAATAATTATATCTATATTTTTAAGTGGCTGCGCCACTATCAAGGGTTATCCTGATAGATCGGGAAATGTTAATGCTGACCTACAAGAGTTAGATCGATATTTCTCCCCAAAAATCATCGATCAATATGCAAGCGCTCCAGATAAGAGAGCTTTTCGGAACGAGGTAATTTATGGGCAGATCCGAGCCATTGACCTTCACTTCGCCAAATTTCAGCAGCAATTAGTTAGGGAGGACTTTTTGGGCAGAGTTGCTTCGAGATGGACTGTCCTCGGCCTGACAGGGGCTGTCGCCACGGGTCCCGGCGCTACTGCTTCAGCGGTCTTAGGAGCCATATCCACCGGGGTCACGGGTGCTTGGGAGACTATCGATCAGAAAACCTTCATCAAAGAAACTATGCCTGCACTTCTGACCAAAATGGAGGCTCAGCGAAAAGAAACACTAGTTAAAATCATGACAGGCCTTAAACTTGGAGTGGAAGAGTATCCCCTTAATCTGGCCCTGATCGATATTGGAAATTATTACCGGGCTGGGACGATCCCCGGAGCTCTTGCCGGAATTACCGAAAAAGCGGGTGCCGACGCTAAGAAAGCTGAAGACAAGTTGGAACAATTGACAGGTAAATTTGTGGAAGATCAGGCAGGGGAGACTCTCAAGAAATTTTGGATAGCTGATGGCAAAGTGGATAAAGATCATGAAAAGGAATTAATGGATTGGATAAAGCTGAAAATAAAAGAGAAAGTAAGTATACCGTCATTTATTTTATGGGAGCAATATGCTCGGGATAGGGAAAAGGCTGTTGAAGAATTGAATCTTCCCAGAGAAGTGGATGAACCAGAATCAAAACTTCTCAGAAAATTTATTAAAAATGCTGATAACATTAGCCCAAATCAAAAAAATTTGTTCCAGTTATTAGACTGGATGAAGAAGAATTCTTTGATGGAAGTATCTGTTGAAGATTTCTTATATCGAAAAAGTTATTCTGATAAGAGAAAGGCAGCCATAATTGGCCTAAAAATTTCTAAATAAGGAGAATCAATATGCCTAGGATTGAGAAAACAACTGGAGTATCCAATGACAAAGTCGAAGAAGTCATGGATATGTATCGGAAGGCCGGGGCGGAAAAAGTGGAAAAAGTAAAAGAAAATGGAACTTGGACGGTTATAGCAACATTTCCATAAATAAAATCAAGCCATTGTCCTAATCGTTTGCCACGAGATATTTGAGGTATGGACCCTAATTAGGCTTATACTCAAGAGACCTCTATAATAGTCGATTTTTTTAGCATTCTTAATGAAAAGGCTGAGGCATATCGCTTATAATAAAGCATGCCCGAAGCCTTCAAATGCGGCCACGTTGCCCTCATCGGCTTGCCTAATGTGGGGAAGTCCACGTTGCTCAATAAGCTGGTGGGGGAGAAGCTGGCCATTACTTCGCCCAAGCCCCAGACCACCCGGCACCGGCTGTTGGGAATCGTCAATAAGCCCGGGGCCCAGCTCTTGTACCTGGATACTCCGGGAGTCCTGGAACCCAAAGGCCCCCTGAGCCAGAGCCTGGTCCAGGCCGCGCTCAGCGCCCTGGCTGCCGCGGACGTGGTGGTCTGGCTGGTGGAGCCCCGGCCCCCGGACCCTCATGACCGGGTCTTGCTTCCCCATCTGCAAGAGCTTTCCCAGCCCCTCATCGTGGCCATCAACAAGATCGATACCATCTCCAAGCCCAAGCTACTCCCCCTGATGGAGGCATATCACCGGCTCTTTCCCCAGTGTCCGGTGATTCCCGTGAGCGCGTTGTTGGGAGACGGACTGCCGGAGTTGGAAGACGAGATTATTAAATTGTTGCCCACCGGCGAGCCCATCTACCCGGAAGACCAGGTCACGGAACAGACGGAGCGATTCCTGGCCAAGGAGCTGATCCGGGAGCGCCTCCTGCACCACCTGGGAGAGGAGATGCCCTACGCGGTGGCCGTGGACCTGGAGGAATTCGACGAAAGCCGGCGTCCGGAGGTGGTGCGCATCCGGGCCGTAATTTACGTGGAGCGGGAATCCCAGAAAGGCATCGTCATCGGCAAAAAGGGGCATTTGCTGAAGACCGTGGGCCAGGAGGCCCGGGTGGAGATGGAAGACCTGCTGGGTTGCCGGGTATTTCTGGAACTTTGGGTCAAGGTCTGGAAAAATTGGCGCAAGGACCCCAGGGCCCTGCGTCTGCTGGGCTATCAGACCTGAAGCAAACCTTCAATTGACAATTGCTCCGGAGATGCCAATAATAAATGTATGAGGAGCACTCCATGAAACGCCGCCTGGCTCAAATCTTCTCCGGGGTTCTTGCTCTCCTCCTCTATTCACCAAGCCATGCCCTGGCTCAGGGCTGGTTCCTCTGGGGCACGGAAGGCTCCTATGTCCACCAGTTGGCCCATCTCCTCTTTTGTGGGGCCATGATCTTTTTCATTTACGAGATGCGGGGAGAAAAGCTCCAGAGGTATCGAGGGTTCGGTTACCTCATGTGGGGCTGCGGCATTCTGGCTCTCTGGAATCTGGACGCGGTGGTGGGCCATACCCTGGAATGGGGCCGGATGAACCGGACCATGATAGGCCACGGCCTTTCAGAGCGCCTGGTCATGGAGGATTGGGAGACCTGGTTTTATTACATCACCAAGATTGATCATTTTGCCTTGCTGATCCCGGCTTTTTATCTATATTACCGAGGGCTCAAGACCTTGGCTCTGGAGTCAAAGTTCGAACCGCGATGATCAGCCTGCCCTTTTTCCCCATCTGGTTTTTTCAAGTTCTCGGCACCCTTGCGGTTTTAATTTTTTCCTTTCTCTCCCTCAGAGTCACCCGGAAATTGATGGCCCGGGACCCGGAAAACGCCTTGTGGCTGTTTCTGGACTGGCTTACCCTGGGATTTGTCATCTTCTCCGTTTCCCACGCCACCTCCCACATCATCCAGGAACTTATCAATCATTTCGGGCAAAGCCCGACATTATGGCGCCTGCGGAGAATCTTCGGAGGTTTTGACAGCATTATCTATGTGATTATCGCCGCCACCATCCTCTTCTTCCACCGCATCCAACGCCTTTACCGGCGCATGGAGGCGGACCATCATCACCTGGAGGAGACCAGCCATGAGATCCTGGCGCTTAACCGGGAAATGGAAGCTTTGGTGATGGAGCGTACCATGTCGGAGATGGCCTTAGGCATGGCCCACGGCATCCGCAATCCGCTGCACGTCATCGGCGGCTTCAGCAACCGGCTGCTGAGGAAGACCGACCCGGACGATCCCACCCGGGCCTGGCTGTCAACCATTGCCGAAGAAGCCCGGCGCATCGAGCAGATGGTGGCCCGCTTTGAGTCCCTGGCCCAAAGGAAGGAGTCTTTTTTCAACCAGGAGGACCTCAACGGGATCGTGGGCGACACCCTGGAATTGTTGCGGCCGGAGGTCAGCGCCAAAAACATCTCCCTGGTCACTGATTTTTACCCCAAGCCCTTGGTGGGACGTCTCAACCGGCACCTGCTGAAAGTGGCCCTGTCCCACCTGATCCGTAACGCGGTGGAAGCCACCCGGCCCTATGGCAAGATCATCGTGCGCACCATAGTGGAAAAGGACTACGCCAAGTTGACCATCCAGGATACGGGCCGGGGCATGCCCCCGGAGGTGGTGGAAAAAGTCTTTGTGCCCTTTTACACCACCAAGATCGGGGGCACCGGCTTGGGCATGGTTTTCGTGCGGCAGATCGTGGATGAACACCGGGGGGTCATCGCTCTGGACAGCAAGGTGGGCCGGGGGACCACGGTGACCATCCGGCTGCCCCACCGGTTCGTGGATAAAGCGGAATTGGAAGCACCGGGGCCTTCTGCCGGGCCCCAGGCGCCGCCGGAGTCCGGCGGCGGTCAGGAATAGAAACTCATTTTCAATGGATGGGTGAGCAATTGAGACATATTGTTTATCTAAATGTAAGTACCAAAACTATCAGGAGCTACTGAGGAATTGGGATGAATGTTCTATGATTCTTCTTTGTTCTGGAAAATTTCTCTGACCAATTATAAAGTTTGTTTTTAAATAATTTTTGACGATAAGTTCTATAGTCTATTAAATTGGGAAAATCACCTTTAAAAATATTTTCCCTTACTAATATCTTTACACCATTGGAAAATACTTATAAACTTTTGAAAATATGGGCTTGTGAATAATGGGACAAAGTTTTCTATATGGTAATGGAAATTAAAAAATACCCAATAATCGAAGCGTTATGTGAATTTAAATTTTCACCAGGACAACCTTGGGATATGGCTGTTCCTGGTTTAATTTATGAACAGGTAAAAAATGAATTCTCAATTAGAAGACAGCAGATGGGCTTTGGGGTAGGCTTTCAACCTTCAAAGGGAGAAGTTGAACAAAAGATTGAAATGGCTCCTCGTATACAATTTTTGCGTCCGGATGAATCAGCTTTAATTCAAGTTGGTCCTAATTTATTAATTGTAAATCAATTAAGACCTTATCCAAAATGGGGAACCTTCAAACCATTAATTTTAAAAAATTTAGAAATCTACAGAGAAGTTGCAAAACCAGAGGGCTTTAAAAGAATTCTATTGAGATATATTAACAGATTCGAATTTCCCGGAGAGTCAATTGAATTGAGTGACTATTTTAATTACTATCCTTTCATACCCCCAAAAATCCCACAAGCTCATGGCCCTTTCCATATCCGTGCTGAATTTAGCTATAAAGAAGGAAGAGACCGTCTTTTAATGACTCTTGGAACTACAACTCCAGATAAACCTGATGTCGTATGTTTAACTTTCGATATTTTCTACGTTCTAGCAATGCCTAATAATATTGCCTTAGATCAGGCAAGTGATTGGATTGAAACAGCTCATGAAGAAATTAATCTTGCCTTTAATGCCAGCATCACTGAAAAATGTGAGGCTATGTTTTAAGTTGGAGACTATTGATGAAACCATTTGAACAATACAACCTGCATGACTCTTTAATTACCTCTTATGCAAATGCTGTATCTGCTGGCTTTTGGCTGAATAGTTTTGATTGGCATGAAGAAGACGATTTTATAAAATACATGCCAGAAATAGAGAGTTCAATATCGATAAGATTAGAAAAAGATATAGAGGCATTAGATAGGTTGTATTTACTTAAAGATATTCATGAGTTAAAAAAATTTTTATCAGATCACACTTCTATAGTCTTTGAACTCATTAAAGCACATAAATATATTGAGGAGATTTTCTCTCCGGAATATAAGCCAATATTGGAGGCCTGTTTCGACCAGGAAGAAAGTTATAAAGGCATCTTTATTACAATTAATATAAATATGCCTCCTGAGAAATCTGTTGAACTATTGCAGATGCTTGATGAAAAATGGATTTCTAAATTGAATGATCCAGAGGCTAAAGAGTTAGTGGGAATAGACATTATAAATAAGTGATAGAATGGTTAAAAAATGGGCTTCGATTGGAACCTTTATATTGAAGTGGCCTCTGCCCTATTAGATGACCAAAGGTCCAGTCCGACGCCAAAAGAAGAATATCTTCGCACTATTATAAGTAGATTATATTATGGAGTGTTTTGCATCGCTAGAAACTATCTTAAAAGCAAAGGTGAAATACTGCCCGAAAAGGAGGTACATTCTTTTGTGAGAAGAATACTTATCAATTCATCAGATAAAGTTGATAATCAAATAGGGAGAAACTTATTGAATTTATGGAACAAACGAAGAATAGCAGATTATGATGATGATCAATCAATTAATTTATTTGATGCTCGAACAGCCCATCAAACAACTTATATTACAATTCAAAATTTAAAAAAAGTTGGGGCCATAAGAACGGCGTAACGAACTCTGCCATCACTTTTACTCACCCCTTCCGGCTCTCCGTCCGGGACACCAGCCAGTAAATCGCGCCCAGAATCAAAATGCCGGCCAGGTACATGAGTTCCACCTGTATGGACTCATGGGCCAGGGAAGCCACCAGCACCTTCCGGATAAAGGCCACCAGGGCCACGCCCACAAACAGGGACAACTGAAAAGCCCCGCCTTGAAGCCGGTCGATTTCCGCGTCCAGCAGTTCGATCATCAGCCAGAGGATCAGCAGGGACCCCAGGGCCGACACCAGGCCTTTTTCCGGGCTGCCCGTAAAGATCAAACTGATGTCATGGGCCAGGACCGCTACCACCCCCGCGGACAGGCCGATGAGTCCCAAGAGCAGCAGCATGTTGAGGCCGAAGGTGAAGCGATGGGCAAAGCGGATCAAGGCATTGTCCAGGCGATAGGACAGAAACACCCGGCGCATCTCCTCTTCATGGTAAGTCCGGGCGATCACGTCCAGGTTGAGGTCTAAAATCTTCTCCATGGTCCGCAGGGACGATTCCCGGAGCCTGGGCTCCACTTCAGATTCGATAATCCTCTGAAGCTGGAGACGTACGAAATTCATGCCCACATAGACGAAATGGGCCGACAGGCCGATGCGCACATGAGCGTGGCCGATGCGTTGCAAACGCTGATAATAACGGTCGTTAAAGGGTCCCTGGAACAAGGCCAGCAGCCAGGTGTGGTGGGCGATGGTGAGCCTGGCCAACCGGGCCTCGTCCTGGAGAAACTTGGCGGCATCCGGCATTTGCTGGAAAAGGTGGTAAAAATCGCTGACCAGCCGGTCGGCGTGGGGTTCCACCAGGGGCAGCAGGCTCTTAAGAGTCTCTATATCCGGGTCGGTGAGCCGGTAGTTGTCCTTGATTTCCTGGAAAGTGCGCATGCTCGCGACGCCTCCTGGACAATATGACTTGGTTGAGAAACTTGAGGTGGCAATTGGGGCGGGGTTAAAACCCGCCCCTACCCCTTCTTCAAGGCAATGGCGTCAATCTCAATGGCCGCGCCCCGGGGCAGGGCCCCGGCCTGGATGGTGGTGCGAGCCGGAGCCGGGTCCGGGAAAAACTCGGCGTAGGTGCGGTTCATTTCCTTGAAGTCCGCCAGATCGGCCAGGTAAACGGTGGTTTTGACCACGTCCTTAAGGGTCAGGCCTGCGGCGGCCAGGATGGCCTTCAGGTTCTGGATCACCTGGACGGTTTGGACAACGATGTCGCCCTCCACCATCTGGCCTTTAGCATCCAAAGCAATCTGCCCGGAAACGAACACCAAAGGACCCGCGGCCAGGGCCTGGCTGTAAGGCCCTACTGGAGGCGGGGCTTGATCGGAGGTTATCACGATTTTTTTCATGAAATGGTCCTTCCTTTTCCTTAAGAAGTTGTAGCTCTCACTCCCGGAAATGGACCTGGGAGCCAATAGTTGCAAGAAAAACCTTGAAGATTAGCCTGGGGTTTGTTAATTTTTGTCAATTATTACCAAAAACCCCAGGAGGATGGTAATGGGGCTGTGGATGAAGTGCCCGAAATGCCAATCGCATAATCCCCTTAATTTAAAGGTCTGCGCCAAGTGTGGAATCTCGCTGGATAACCTGCCCCAGAAAGAGCGGGTATATGTGCTTGCCGGCGCGGTCGCGGTGAAACCCTCTCACCTTCTCAAAGCCACGCCGACTCCGGAATCTCCCATGCCGACCAAGACTCAACAGGCCCAGGCCGCCCCGAAGGCCAAAGCCCCTCGCAAACCCCGGAAGAAAAAAGACTAAGCCTCCTTCGCCGCAGTCTGCTCCACAATCCCCAGAATTAATTGCACTAACTGGGGTTCGGCTCGGGCCACGGTGGCCACGATCTCTTCCAGAGAAGTGGGGGCCATGGCGTCCGGGAGATTAAGATTGCTGAGCACGGAGATGCCCAAAACTCTTAAGCCCGCGTGCACCGCGCAGATGGCCTCGGGCACGGTGGACATGCCCACCGCGTCCGCGCCCATCAGCCGGAAAAAACGGGTCTCCGCCGGGGTCTCCAGGTGTGGGCCTTTAACCGCCACGTAAACCCCTTGCCGCAGCATCAGGCCCTTCTTGAGGGCCACTTCCTCCGCCACCTGCATTAAAGGCCGGTCATAGACCCGGCTCAAGTCCGGAAACCGGGGCCCCCAGGCGTCGATGTTCTCCCCGGTGAGGGGACTGTCTCCCAAGAAGTTGATGTGGTCCCGGATGAGCATCAATTCCCCGGCCTTAAATAGAGGATTTAGCCCCCCCGCGGCGTTGGTGAGGATCAGTTTTTTGATCCCTAAGACCGCCATGACCCGCACCGGAAAGGTCACCTGGCGCAGGGAGTAGCCCTCATAGGCGTGCAGCCGCCCCTGGCAGAGAAGAACCCGGCTGCTGGCAAGAAGGCCCCAGCTCAAATGACCTCGATGGCTGGGGCTGGTGGCCCGGGGGTAGTGAGGCAGTTCCTCATAAGGGAGACTGCCTTCCTCTTGCATCTGCCCGGCTAAAAGCCCCATGCCGGTTCCCAGGATAATGCCCCACTCCGGCGGCGTTTGCCATTTCCGGTTTAAAAACGCGGCACATTCATCCACTTGGGCGAAATATTGCGGCGCACTCACCATCATCCCCCCCGCACGTAATGTTTCAAGATATGATGCTTTCCAACATTCGTCAATGCCTGACGTGGAGGAAGACCCCTTTACCGGTTTATCCCTTGACAGAGGGGAGGTTCGTCTTTAAAAATAAGGACAAGCAGAGTGGGGATCATGCGTCATGGCCAGACCGAAAAAGTGCCGGTGGGTAAAAATGGAGCCGGGGGTGACTTTTTTTAAACCCCAGGGGATACCCCTCCGGTCTTTGGAGCATACCTTGATCACCGTTGATGAGATGGAGGCCATCCGGTTGTCGGACTTTTTGGGCCTCAACCAGGAAGAGGTGGCCAAGCAGATGCAGGTTTCCCGCCCCACCGTGACCCGCATGCTGGCCCGGGCCCATAAGGCGGTGGCCGATGCTCTGGCCCACGGCAAGGCGATTCGCATCGAAGGAGGAGATTACAGGCTGTTGGGACAATTTCTCGAATGCCCTGCGTGCGGTCATCGGCAGGCCACAGACCAGGAAGAAGCGTCCTCCCAGACCTGTTCCAAATGTCAGAGTCAAAATCCAGAGTAACTCTCAGCAAAAAAAAATCGTTGCTAATTCCGGCACAGCCGGCACATTTCTGAAGCCTTTTGGGGGAGACAAAAGGGCATGGATGCCACTACCTACCGAGATTCGGGGGTCGATATCGATAAGGCCGAGGCCTTTATCCAAAAGATTCGACCCCTGGTAAAATCTACTTTCCGCACCGGCGTCCTGGGTGAGATCGGCGGCTTCGGCGGCCTCTTCCATCTAAACGTCCAGCAATATAACGACCCTGTGTTGGTTTCCGCCACCGACGGGGTGGGCACCAAGATCATCGTCGCGGTGCTCATGGACCGCCACCATACCATCGGCATCGATCTGGTGGCCATGTGCGTCAACGATATCATCGTCCACGGGGCTACTCCCCTCTTCTTCCTGGATTACCTAGCCATGGGCCAACTCTCCCCCCAAACCGCCACCCAAATCGTGGAGGGTATTACCAACGGCTGCCTCCAGGCCCGCTGCTCTCTGATCGGGGGAGAAACCGCGGAGATGCCGGGCGTCTACAAGGCGGGGGACTATGATCTGGCGGGTTTCGTGGTGGGGGTGGTGGACCGGAACCAGATCATCGACGGCTCGGATATCGCGGTAGGCCACCGCCTCATCGGTATTTCTTCCAGCGGCCTGCACGCCAACGGCTTTTCCCTGGTGCGCAAAGTCCTCTTTGAGAAGCACGGTTACGGGGTGATGGACGAAATCCCGGAACTAGGCGGTCCTTTGGGAGACGAGCTCCTCAAACCCACCCGCATCTACGTGGACACGGTGCTCAACCTTCTCCGGGATTTTCCCATCAGCGGCTTCTGTCACATCACCGGCGGCGGCCTGACCCATAACCTCCCCCGGATTCTGCCGCGCTCCTGCCAGGCCGTGGTCCATCGTCAAGCCTGGACCGCGCCTGCCATTTTCAAGTTTCTGCAGGAAAAAGGCAACATTCCGGAAGAGGAGATGCTCCGCACCTTCAACAACGGCGTGGGCCTGGTGATGGTGGTGGCCGAAGAACTGGTGGCGGACGTGCTCCTGCGCCTCCAGGGCCTCCAGGAACAAGCTTTTGTCATGGGGGAAATAGTGGCCCGCAAGAACGACGACCCACCGGTGGTCTTTGTTTAAGACAGTTTTTAGTTTTTAGTTAAAAAGAAGACGGCCATATATACAAGGGCTTTTCTGTAAGCAAATAAGCTGATTGTGAAATCAAAAGGGCAACAGGCTGACCTGTTGCCCTTTTTTTTCATTCACTTCTTTTAACCAAAAACTAAAAACTGAAAACTAAAAACAGCCTTTAAGTTTTGCCGATAAATTTAATGAAATTCATAAAGTAATTTAAATCAAAAATGTTTTTCTCCTGGAGCGCGGCCATCTCTTTCAAGGCGTCCTTGGAAGACATGGGACGTTTGCGGGAATTGCCGCTGGTCAGGGTTTCATAATGGTCCAAAATTCGCAGGACCCGGGCCCAGGGGTCAATGGCGTTGATTTTCAGCCCTGCAGGATAGCCTGAGCCATCCCCGTTTTCGTGGTGCTGCAGGGCCATGTACTTCACTTCCCGCCTGACCCCGGGCATACTGGAGATCATTTTATAGCCCACGGTGGGGTGCGAATCCGTGGTCCGGAATCCGGACCGAGGGGCATCCTTGGAGAGCAGCTCCGGCTTCAATTGAATGAGGCCGATGTCATGCAGCATGGCTCCTAAGCCGAAATCCTGGGCCTTCTGGGCGTCCCAGCCCAGAAAGCTGACAAAGGCCAGGCCCAGAAAGCACACATTCAAGGAGTGGTTGTAGAGGATGTGATCGTGGCGCCTGATCTCCAGGATGGAGCGATGGTAGTCCAGGCCCCCCTTCATCAGATCGAACATGCTGTCGATGAGGCGCAAGGCTCGAAACATCTGGGGGCCTGACCCGATCTGCTCCGAAGAAAAGAAATTGCGGACAAAGATCAAGGTGGTGTCGTAGAGCAGGGTGACCTTCTCCTCCGGTTCCTTATTTTCATCGGGCAGCAGCTTTTCCAGGGAGCGGTCCAGGTACTCCAGGACCTTGTCCTCATCCTCCTGGGAATAATAGAGCCACTGGATCTCCAAAGATTTGAGCTTCTGATACCATTCCTCTTTAAAGACCTCGTTCCGGGGACAGGCCAGGATGAACCGGGGTTCCGCTTCTCCCTTGGATTTCACCTTGATATAGGCGTCAAAGGTAATTTCGTCGCCCGGGGTCAGGTTGCGCAAAGGCAAGGGAATGAACCCGCCCTTTTCCTCACCGATGGCGGGGGCGACAATTTTACTGCTCTTGAGTTCTTGATCCAGAATTTGGGGTTTCATAGATCGGCAATGGCGGCGCAAGGATATTTTAAACAGGTAAACCCGTCATTTTGATAATCGGTAACCCTGGCGGTTTCGTAAAATATATTTTTCAAAAAATTTTCCGGAACAGGAAAAAGTTCCCCAGGAAGATAGGTTAGAGTTTGGATTTAAGGCCTTATGATACTCCGTGCTTCCCTCTCCCCCGGTGGGGGGAGAGGGCCGGGGTGAGGGGGGCGGATGGCAGCGGATCAAGGAAAATATAAACAAAGGAGGGAATTCAAGACAACCGCCGCCAGACGCTGATGCTTGCGGGCGGAGAAGGCTCCGTCTCCTGAGGGGTTTGTAAGGAAGCAAAGACCGCCTGGGCCAGGGCCCAGCCCTTGGCCTGCTGGCTCTCCTGCCACTCGCCATAGGTGAGGGCTCCCACCTTGCAGGCCTCCACGCACGCGGGCTTGACGCCCGCGGCTTCCCGGTCCGGGCACTGGTCGCATTTCAGGGCCACCGCGCTCTTGTCAGGGGCTTGATACAGGGGGGCATAGGTGAGGACCCCGAAGGGGCAAGCCATGGCGCACATGGCGCAATTGATGCACTTGGCGGGATCGATGTCCACTGTGCCTCTGGGCGCGCGGCTGATGGCCCCAGCGATGCATACCTGCTGGCAGGGCGCGGGTTCGCAGTGGCGGCATTTGTTGGGAAAGGCCAGGTGCTGCCTGCCGGGGTAAATCCGCAGCCGGGCGCGGGGTGTCACCTGCTCGCCGATAGCTCCCACCAACTCTTTAGTCCGGGAATGCTCCACCGCACAGGCCAAACGGCACTGCAGACAACCCACGCAACGCTCCGGGCGGACGATGACGGTTTTCATAAGCTATTCCTCTTTGACCATTATTCCCTAATTACTTTATCCCCACAACCGCCCCGGCGTCATCGGTTCTATTGCGGGCAGTTGCTGGGACATGAGTTGAAAATAGATGCCCGCGTCGGCCACTGCGCCCACCAAGGTCAACCCCACCAGGCGGCCTTCCCGGTACACCAGGCGGCGGTATTGGCCCCGATGCCGGTCAAGCTCGCTGGTTATCTCCACGTCTTCGGCCTCCGGGTGCGCCAAGCCCCCGGTGATGATCTTGAATCCCCGCAGAGAAATGCTGTTTTGGGGCAGCGCGCCGGGGTAGCGGCGATCGGCCCCGGCCATATTGGCCCCGGCGATCTTACCCTGCTCCACCGCCGCAGGCCAGATGGGGACATAAGCCGGTTGCCCGGTGAGGAGGTTCACCCCCTGGACGCAATCACCTGCGGCAAAAATGTCCGGCTGCCCGGTTTCCAGCCGGGGGTTTACCGGAATGCCTCCAGCCGCGGCCAGGCCGGTGTTTCCCAGAAATTCCGTATTGGGCGTCACCCCGATGGCGAAAAGCACCACCTGCGCGGGCAGTTCCCGGCCGTCCGCCAGGGCCAGGGCCTGGACTTGGCCTTTAACCTCCACGATCCCTCTAGGCGCGGCATTACAGTAAACGTCAATGCCCCATTTTTTTAATTCACCTTCCAGCATGGCCGCGGCCTGGGCGTCCACCAGCCGGGGCAGGACCTGGGACTCCATTTCCACCAAAGCTACCCGGCAGCCTCGGTGGCTCAGGGCCTCCGCGGCCTTGAGACCCACCGGCCCCGCGCCCACCACCGCCACCTCCCCGCCTTCTGGCAGGGCCGCGTCCAGGCGCCGCCAGTCCGCCAGGGTGCGCAAGGTAAAGACCCCTTCCAGGTCTTCTCCGGGGACGCCCGGCAGGCGCGGCCGGGCCCCGGAGGAAATGAGCAGCCGGTCATAGGGGCAGACCCGGCCCGACTGCAACCGCACTTCCCGCTCACCAGCAGCCACCTGCACCACCCGCTCCCCCAGTAAGACCTCAAAGCCCCATTTCTCAAAATAATCCGCGCTTTTAAGCCAAATCTTCTCCAGGCTGACCTCCCCGCTCAAGAGATAGGTCAGCAAAGGCCGGCTGTAGGGCGGATGGGGCTCATCGCTGATCAAAGTGATAGCCCCTCGGGGGTCCCACTGCCTGATACTTTCCGCCGCAGCCAGGCCCGCGGCGCTGGCGCCGATGATGACATAACGCATCATAAAAAGAGTTTACCACAGAGGCACAAAGGACACAGAGGTTCACAGAGAAAGATTTTAGATATTCCTTGGCGTTGCCAAGGAATATCTAATTTTTTCCCTCTGTGCATCTCTGTGTTCTCCGTGTCTCCGTGGTTAATCATTTTTTTTTCATTTTACCGCGAAGCTGTAGCCCCAGGGAAGAAAAATAGCGTTTTTAAATATGGAGGAAAAGGGGAAGAGGGAAAAAGCTATTATGCTCCAAAACCTTTCCCCTTTTCCCCTTTTAACCCTTTCCCCTCAGATATTCCTCCTCTTGCATATCCGCCGCTCCTGTAGTAGTGTCCTTTCCAGCCGGGACGGTTTTTAAGGGTATGCGCCCGGCTCTTAATCCCAGGCATTTTCCCTGAGAAATCCCGAAATATTGCGGAGGTGCATGATGAAACCCATATCCCGGGCTTTAATGAGCGTCACCGACAAAAGCGGCTTGCTGGAGTTTGCCCAGTTTCTGGCCGGGTACCAGGTGGAAATCCTGTCCACCGGCGGCACGGCCAAAATGTTGCGGGACGGCGGCGTGAAGGTGGTGGAGGTCTCCGATTACACCGGGTTCCCGGAAATGCTGGACGGCCGGGTGAAGACCCTGCACCCCAAAATCCACGGCGGCATCCTGGGCCGCCGGGATTTGCCCGCACACGTGGAACAGATGAACCAACACCAGATCCAGCCCATCGATTTGGTAGTGGTTAATCTTTATCAATTCGAAAAGACGGTGGCCAAACCCGGCTGCACCCTGGAAGACGCCATTGAAAACATCGACATCGGCGGGCCGACCCTGCTCCGGGCCGCGGCCAAGAATTATCAGTCGGTGACGGTGGTGGTGGATCCCGGGGACTATTCCCACCTGATGCAGGAAATTAAGCTGAATAAGGGGGCCACCACCCCGGGTACGCGCTTTAAACTGGCGAAAAAGGTCTTCAAGCTCACCAGCGAGTACGACACCGCGATTTACCGCTATCTGGAAGACAAGGCCCTGGCCTGCTGATGAAGCCGCCTGCACGCATAACCATGAGCCGGGGCCGCGTTCTGGACCTGAGCGGCCCCCATTACTATCAGGACATGCTCACCGGCATCGCCGAGGAGATCCTCGACGAACTGGCGGAAATCGAGAAAGTGGACCTCCCCTCCCTGGCGGAAGAGGATTTCGAGCAGGTGGTGAGCGTCACCCAGATCCGCTTGCTCAATGAACTTTATTACTGCCTGGGGCAACTGCGGGCCGCGGGCGTGGAACTGGAAGTGACACGGACCATCCAGGACCTCCGGGACATCTGGAACAGCTACATCGACCAGACCAACCGTCCCGCAGCCTTGAAATTCCAGGTGGAACCCGGAGAAGACCAGGTACAGTAAGACGCGTGATCGATCTCCATTGCCATATTCTGCCTGAAATTGATGATGGGCCCAAGACCTGGAAAGAGTCTCTGGCTATGGCCCGCCTAGCCGTAGCGGACGGCATCCGGGTCATCGTGGCCTCGCCCCACCTATTTCGCCAGAAGAGGGTTGATGTTAAAGAGATTAACGATAAGGAAGCCATTCTGCAAAGGGTTCGCCAATTCCAGGAAAAACTGGACGCAGAGCAAATCCCTTTAAAAATCCTGCCCGGCTGTGATTGCCCCTTGAGCCTGGAGGCCCTGGAACTGCTGGACGCAGACCGGGTAATGACCATTAACGATGGCAAGCGCTACCTTTTGCTGGAGATGCCGGAAAATGCCGTTCCTCCAGCCACCCCGGAGATCTGTTTTCAGTTGCTCGCCAAAGGGATCACTCCCATCATCACCCATCCGGAGCGGCACCTGGTCTTTCTCCACAAACCTGAAAAACTTCTCCGGTTCCTGGACCTGGGCTGCCTGGTGCAGATGACCGCGGGCAGCCTCACCGGGGTCTTCGGCAGGCGGGTGGCGAAGGTCAGTCAGGAGATGGTGAAAAACAAGTATATCCAGCTCCTGGCCAGCGACGCGCACAGCACCGGCCGCCGCTCCCCGGTCCTCAGCCCTGGGGTGGCCCACCTCAAGCGGCTGCTGGGGGAAGAAATTGCTCTGGCCATGGTGACATCGATCCCGGAAAAAATCATTTCCAGCGCCCCGGTGTTTTAAGCTCGGCAGAGCGACTCTTTAATTATTGTATTCGCCTTCAGCCGAACCCTGCCGTCTTTCATAGATCAGAATCGCGGAGGGGGACTCCAGTTCGCTGCTCCTGGCCGCATCCCCCCACAAATATCTGCTTTCCCCCCCGGGGACCAGTTCCACTCTGCCCACCAACCGGTAATACTTCTTGGCGTAGTCATGGAACCAATTAAAAATCAGCATTTTCGAATCCGGGTGAATTAACCAGGAATTGAAAATGGCAAAAAAGATCAGAAACTTGGGAGAGGCTTGCTCAATTTCGCCGATCATTTCTTGTTGCATGGGGAGGCTGTAATCATGGTTCCGCATCAGCTCATAGGTGTAAATGTAGCCGGTGGCTGATCTCCTTTGGGCATAGAACAGTATTTCCGGTTCCGACCCCAATACCGCAATTTTATCCTCGGGGGTGGTTCTGGATTTTAAAAATTCGGCCATTTTCAGAGCTTCAGGGAAGGGATGATCGGGATCGTAGGCATCTTTGACCAGAGTCTCAGGCGGGTCATAAAGGAAATAACCCTGGTGAGTATTAATTCCCAGAACTATTCCCAATAGCAGAATCAGAAGAGGAAGAGATATTAACAGCCTGGAAGAGCCTTTTTGCGATAGGTAGCGCTGTAGCGAGTCAATGCATATCCCCATCAAGATGGCAACAGCCGGCAACAACATGATGAAATAATGTTTGCGAAAATAAAGCCCGGCGCTCACGGCCAAAAAAGATAATACACTGAAAGAGATGATGATCCCGCGGAGGTCCCTGAATCTTCTGTCCGTAATCAGGATCAGGAACCCTATTGCCGCGGTTATCCATAATATTGCGAAGCCGTTAATAGCCTCCATTGAGTTTTTATAAAAAGATTCCAGCCCCAGGTTTAGCGGGATTGTGGAGGCATATATGGCGCTATATCTAAAAGTCCAGAACCAAAACTTGTCAAAAGCGCCGCTAAGTAAGGCTATCGCCATCACCAGCAATAGAGGCGTTATGCACCCTGCGGCGAAAATTAAAAAACGCGCGGCAATCTTTTTTTTGCTTACGGGCCGGGAAACCAGGCCCGCATGCAGTATGGCATATCCTCCAAACAATACGAAAAAAATGCCTTGTTGTTTCATGAGAAAGGCCAGGCCGAAGAAGAGCCCGCTGGCTAAATAGAGGACCGGTCTTCCGTTTTCCAGGCAAATAAGCAGCAAATAAGTCCCTGCCAGGGCGAACAATACAATAAAGTGCGTGGCGTGCGCGGCGAATCCCAGTACCGTGGGACTGACGGAAAGGACGGCATAAACGAGAGCGGTAATTAACGCGGCGCGGTAATTTAATAGTTTCCGCGTAATTAGAAATAATAAAATTATTGAAAGACAATTTACTAATAAAAGACCTAAATGAATACCTTTAATAGTCTGGCCGAACAGTAACATTATTAGGGAATAAGCCAGACAAGTTCCCGGAAGTTTCATGGTATAAACTTCCTTAAACGGCAATATCATCTGCAAAAGCAATTGCCCGCAATAGGCATATTCCCCCTCATCCCGTTCCAACGGGATTTCTAAAATCCTGATGCGGATAACAACGACCAGGAGAAGAATAATAGCTAAAATAAGCCAACTAATTAAATTATTACTGCGCTCGGAATCTGTCTTCGTCTTATTTATGACCATAAATAATTCTCTACTGTAATTTGACCATTTTCACAGAAACTTAACCATTTCGAATTATAAGGTATTTTGAAAATAGCAGATTTAACCAATCTAAACAAGAATTATGCCTTATCTCCAGGCCACTCTGGGGAAGGATTATTTCTGGGGTGAGGAGTGGGTGGCTATTTACCAAAAACTGATTAGATTAGGGAAAATTACTGTGGAAGAGCCGGAAAGGGGAAGATGACCTTGGCTGCGGATACGAATGCCAATACCGAACCTCAGGTCCTGATTGAGCGCCACTCCGGCTTGCTGGAGCTCATTCTCAACCGCCCCCGGGTTCTCAACACCCTTAATCTGGAAATAATCCGACGGTTGCAAACCGGGCTGAATACCGCCCGGACGGATGGAAACTGCCGTCTGGTTCTCTTTCGAGGCGCAGGGGAGCGGGGGTTTTGCGCGGGTGGCGACTTAAAGGCCCTGTTCCAACTAGTGCGGGAGAATTCCCGGGACCGGGCCAGGCAATTTTTTCAGGAAGAGTACGCCCTGGACCTGGATATCCACCGGTTTCCCAAACCCGTCATCGTCCTGGCCACGGGAATCACCATGGGGGGAGGCCTGGGCCTGGCCGCGGGCGCGGACCTGGTGGTGGTCACGGAAGGCTCCCGCCTGGCCATGCCGGAGACCGGCATCGGCTTTTTCCCAGACGTGGGGGCCACGGGTTGGCTCCAGACCAAATGTCTCCCCGGCTATCCGGAGTATCTGGCCTTGACCGGAGTGGAGGTGTCAGGCCCTGACGCGGTCAGGGTGGGCCTGGCCACTCACCTGGTCCCGGCGGCAAAAATGCCGGTGCTTCTTGAGACCCTCAGGGATGAATCGGCAAGCCTGTCTGCAATTAAGAAGGAAGCATTATCCCGGCTTCAGGAGATAATGGCTCTTTGGGGAGAGAAAAAAATCCCCTCCCGGCCGGAGCTGGACGCCTGGGTAGCCCGGCATTTCGCGGGCAAGACTTCTATCCAGGAAATTCTGGACTCCTTGGCTCGATGCCGGGACCACCTCGATCTCGACCCGGAGGTGCTGTCGCGGCTTCAGTCCCGCTCCCCCACGGCACTGGTTCTGACCTTAACGCTGCTGCGTCGCAACCGGGGCCGGTCCTTGGAGAAGGTTCTGGCCGGGGAGGCCCAAGCCGCGCGCTTTATGATCGCTCATCCCGATTACCTGGAAGGCATCCGGGCCCGGCTGCTGGACCGGGATCAGCGGCCCCGGTGGCAGCCCGCGTCTCTTAAGGAAGTACATCTGGAATTAAAATTTTAGTTCCCTAGTCAGGTCGGGAATTTTAGAATGGGCCACCAATCTTAAACCACAAAGGAGCTGGCCATGGCTTTTAAGACGTTGATCCTCACCATCGACGGACCCTTAGCCTATTTGAGCTTCAATCGCCCGGAAAAACTGAACGCGATTAACCCGGAGATGATCGCGGAATTCTCCCAGGCTGTGGATGACGTGCGGGGCAACAAAGCCATCCGGGTGTTGCTCCTTTCCGGCCAGGGCCGGGCCTTTATCGCGGGCGCGGATATTAAGCAGTTTCTGGAACTGGACCCCTTGGGGGCCCGGCAACTAGCCGTCCAGGGCCAGGATGTGCTGTCCAAGCTGGAACAGTTGCCCATCCCGGTGATCGCCTGCGTTCATGGGTTTGCCCTGGGAGGAGGGCTGGAGGTGGCTCTGGCCTGCGATTTTATCTACGCCACGGCAAAAACCAAGTTCGGCGCGCCGGAGATCAACCTGGGTTTCAATCCCTGTTGGGGCGGCCCCCAGCGCCTGGCCCGGCAGGCGGGAAAAAGCCTGGCTAAAGAGCTGTGTCTCACCGGCAGGTTCATCGACGCGGAGGAGGCCAAAACCTTGGGCCTGGTGGCCCGGGTATTTCCGGAGGAATCCTTCCAGGAGGAATGCCGGAATGCAGCGCTGGCCCTGGCCGCCAAGAGCCGGTTGGCCCTGGAGTCGGTGAAGCGGGTGATCGATTGGGGGGTGGACGTGGACTTAAAAACCGGGTGCGCCCTGGAGGCCGAGACCTTTGCCCTGTGCTTCACCGGCCCGGACGTCAAGGAGGGGGTAACCGCTTTTCTGGAAAAGCGGCAACCCCAATTTCAATCTTAGAAAGGTTTGCAGGAATTAATTGACAGTGGAGAGGCCGGGGAGATGAAAATAGGGAAAGGGGAAAGAAAGAAGATGGAGCGCTAACCGTTTCGGAAGTTCCCCTTTTCCCTTTAATTTTTGCGCCACCCTACTGGATTAAAACCTCTCCCGGCCGCGGAGTCTCGATCCGTTCCAGGTTTCCTTCCATATCAGTGACGATCAGACGGCCTGAGGGCAGTTTCCAGAACCGCTCATCGGTAACCCCCGGCTTTCTTACTTCCGGGACATTGGCCTGCACTTCCAAAATGCCGGTGCTGGAGGAACCCACTTCCCTCTCAAAGTGGGCCTGGCACTCCTGGTAGGTCACCCCTTCCTGTACTAAGATTTCGGCAAGTTCTGTGCGATCCGAACCGGTATCAGTAACATAAACTATCATTTTAGCCTCCTTGCGACCCAGGGTCTGCCTGAGGCGGGGAAACCCCGCCCATTTCTACGAAATGGCCTAATGTTAGTGTTAACTAAAATAATCATCAGAGCCTGATTTTCAATGCTCCAGAGGACGGAAGTTTAACGCAGAACCTTTATTTTTCGGGAAACAGACCTGGTGCGGAATTAGCGCTTCCGGCAAGGTGTACCAAACGCAAGATTATTCAGATAACGGGAGCAGAAGGAGTTTAAGAAAGGCGGTAAAGGCGGGCGCAGAGGCCAGCCCCACCGGCCCCTGTCCTGCCATTAATATTCTATCCCGGCTGCTGCAAGGCCTGCTTCTGGGTCTTCATTTTTTTCAGGAGAAAATCAAAGGAATTGCTGCGGATCACCTGGGAAAATTGCCGCCGATAATTGTCCAGGATGCTCACTCCGTCCACAATCACATCGTAAAGCAGCCAGCCGTCGCCCTGGGGCCGCATCAGGTAGTCCACGGGGATAGTCTCGTTGGTGCGGATCAGCTTGGTATTCACCCGGGATCCCGACCCCTCCTTGCGCTCCTGTTCGTATTTGATGGTCTCCTTTTTGAGGAAATCCAGGACTAACCGGGTATAAGAATCCTGAAACAGGTAGCTGAAGGTGTTCACGAACTCCTGGCGCTGCCCGGCGCTGAGGCCGCCATACACCGAACCCAAAGAATTTTGGGCCATGAGATTAAAATCGAAATTTTTTTGAATGATCTGGCGGATGGCCTGAGCCCGAACCGATCTGTGCTCAGGTCCGGACTTGGCCGGGTCGGTTTGAATGGCAATGACCTGATCCAAAATTCCTTTGACATAAGCAGTGGGGGTCACCGCCAGGGCCGTGGAGGCCCACAGGCAAAACACCGCCAGGGCCGGACCGAGAATATAGAGCCGATGCTTCATCTTGCTTCCTTCCATCCCAAGAGGTGATTCAACTGATTAAGCAAGCGCCCCACAACCTGCGGCAGGGGAAAGGCCGGCACAGTTTCCTTATGGCTTTTCTCCAGAAGCCGTAAGAAGGCCGGCAAGACACTCAGGGAGGCCAGCAAAACACTGAGGCTGCCCACGGTGGCCAGCAGGCCCAGGCTGAAGACCCCCCGGTGCCCGGAGATCATCAGGCTGCCAAAGCCCAAGGTGGTGGTTAACGCAGCCAGGGCCACGCCCTTGGCGGTGCTGGCCGGCAAGGCAATAGCCCGGGCGGATTCCTCCATGCGCCAGCGCACCAGGATGATGATGCCGAACTCAATGCCTTCCCCCAAAATCAAGGGCAAGAACAGCACATTGGCCTGGTTGAAAGGCAGATCCAGCAGCCACATGATGTTCAAAGTCCAGCCGGTGCCCACAAAGAGGGGCAGCAGGGCCAACAGGGTTAGCTTCAGACTGCGGAAGAGTAACAGAAGCATGGCGCTGATGGCGACCAGGGCCAGGCCCGCGGCCCAGAGACAAGCATTGCGGAAGGCCAGGTTGAAATGATGCAGCAATACCGGGTCTCCCACTGCTTCGGGGTCAACACTTTTAAGGTCGCGGACAAACTTCTCCAGAGGCTCCTGCTCCCAGATGTCCAGGGAGGGGAAGACCCTGAGGAGTAGCTCTCCCTGGGAACTGACGAAACGCCTCTTGACTTCGGCCGGGAGGTCTTTCAGGCTGGGGGGGGCCGCGAGCAGGTTCTCTTTGAGCAGGTCCCACATGTTCTTGAGGTCTGCAAAAAAACGGTTCTCAAAATCTGCCAGCCTGGCCACCGATTCAGGGTGAAGTTGAGAGTTAAGAAGCAGGATGACCCGGTGCAGCAGGGAAGTGGCTTCCAGGATCTGCCTCTTGGTGACCGAATCTTCAGCGTTTTCCAGACCATTCCGGGCCTGGGTGAGCTTAAAATTAATGCGCCCCAGCACCTCGGCCAATTCCTGGGGATGAGAAGGGGTGGCGGGAGCCCCGGGAAATTCCATCTGGGCAAATAGCGGTTTCATTTCCTGGAGCATGGCCCGCTTGGCTTCCACCCCGCTGGGCAGAAAGGAGAGGGCCGACTCCACGTGGGAGACGGTGGGCAATTCCTTTAACTTCCGGGCTTTGGCCTCCAGCTCTTCCAGGGAATTGGCGGTCAAGGCCCCATACGCGGTGGAATAACGGGAATCCTTGAGCAACTTCATTTCCCAGACCACCGATTCCGTGTTCTGATTCTGCAGGTGCAAGGGATTGAGATCGAAATTTACGTGGGAGAGGCTGAGGCCGCCTAAGGCCATCATCCCCAATCCCAGGACGGCGATCACCCCCGGCCGCTTCCAGGCCAGGGCCAAAAAGGGGCGGGGAGTGCCATTTTCATGAGGCACCTGCGCGGGACGGCACTTCTCGGTGACTATGACCAGGGCCGGCAGCAGCACCAAGGTTACCACCAGCATTACCAACATACCCAAGGCGAGAATCAGGCCCATCTCCGCCAGCCCTTTAAAGCCGGTGAAGACCAGGGGTAGAAAGGAGAAGGCCGCGGCCACCGCCGCGTAAATAATTCCGGGTGCGGCCCGCTGCAGCGTATAACTCAGGGTTTCCAGAGTGCAGCGTTTCTTGTTTTTCTGTTCCTCTTCCAAACGGCAGAACCAATGGATGCCGTAATCAATGGTAAGCCCCAACATCAAGGGCGCAAAGACCATGGAGAGGAGATTAAGATGGCCCACCACCAGAGTGGCCATGCCGAAGGTTAGACAGAGGCCGATGACGCAGATCAGGCTCTCCATCAGGGGACGTTTCAGGCTGCGTAAGAAAACGATGAGCAGCAGCATCTGGCCCATCAAAGAGAGCCAGGTGGCCAGGGTGATGTCTTTTAGGGCCCCCGTCATCTCGTCGGCTTCCAGGGCCACGGGCCCGGTCACTCCGGCTTTAAGATGGGGAAACCGGGTCTTGACCTGGTTCACAATTTGCCGTAGCAGAGCCAGCGTGTGGCTGGAGGTGGCATAGCCGTCTTCTTCAGGGGTGATCAGAAAGAGCAGGTACTTGTCGTTTTCGGTAAACAGATAGCCCTGTTGGGAAAGATCAGCCAATTCCCCCGGGAAAAAGCTCTTGAGGGGTGAAACATAGGTTCCATCTCCTTCCAGCCGCTGCTGCATCTGGCGCAAGGTGGCGTTCAGGAAGGAAAGGTCCGGCAAGTCTTCCGCAGCCTTTCCTTCTTGCAGAAACTCCGTAAAGAGGTGGCCGATCATGGAACGGGTGATTGCCCCGTTAACCACCTGAAAATAGCCGGTGAGATTGGGGCTGGCGGCCAATCCCTCCATGACCTGGCGATTCTCCAAAATATTGGTTTTAAGTTTCGCCAGGTCTTCGGGCTCCAGATAGAGCAGGGCCCATTGTTTGAATCTGTCCGGTTCCAGGCGGTAGAAAAACTCAGGGAATTCCCGGGGATAACGGCGCAGTTCCTTGGCCAGGGCCTCGGCAAAAGCAATGGAGTTGCTGCGATGCCCGTTTTCCGCGACCACCATCAGCCCGTCATGGGAACCGAAGGCCTTATCCAGTTGTTCGCTGCGGGTGATGAGCTTTTGATCGCTGGCCACCAAGTCGCTGCGGTTGGTGCGAAAGGCCAGATGGGTGACGGTGTAATAAACCGAGAGTCCGGCCAGCACCAAAAATATGGCAATGGTGGGCCAGGCTAACCGTTGCAGCCCTCGGACCAGACCCTGGCAGGTCTGTGACGATTCAGAATTTTCGGGCAATGCAATTCCCTTTTCTTAAATAAGGGGAGAGAAAGGAAAGCAGGGAAATATCGTTCCGGACGGCGTTCGCCACGGCCCCCGGCAGCCACTGCCTTTCTCCCCCAAATTGCCTACGGCCGCGCCTTTACAATGTTAGACACCGAATTATAACTATAATTTATTTAATTACGAATTTTATCAAATCAAGAAGAACTCACATGCCTCTTAAGTCAGCATATATAGCTATTTCGGCTGAAATCAGAAAAAGAAAAATTTTACCAGAATTTTTTGCTTAAGCGAGCCTTTTTTACAAGGCCCCCTGTAAAATTATCCAGGATTCTGGAAAAAATGATGAGAGGCAGGCCGGACCGCATGATTCCGGAACTCTTCCAGATTTTACTTCCGCCCGCCCCTCCTCCGTCCGGGATTTATCCGCTTTCCTGGTCAAGGTCTGCGGAAAAAATGTTGAGTTCCCCCTGGAGATTTGCTATTTTTTGTTCAAAATAGCGATATGGCCATCAAGAAAAAAGATCACGGCCGGGGTACCGCTCTGGCCGCCAGTTCTCCCGCTGCCGGGGTGCAGATCAAGGGGCGCCTCTGGCTGGAGCGAGATGGCGAGACCTTCCTCAGTTGGGGGCGGGTGGTGCTCCTGGAGCGGATTCGGGAGCTGGGTTCCATCGCGGCCGCGGCCCGGTCCATGGAGATGGCTTACAGCCATGCCTGGTCCCTGGTAGCCGACATGAACCGCCTGGCCGGAGAAGACTTGGTGGCCCGCACTTTTGGAGGTAAAAACGGCGGCCGGGCCTGGCTGACGCCGGCGGGCGAGGAGGCGGTGTCAGAGTTTTGGAACATGGCCAGTAAGTTCCAGGAATGGCTGAAAAATCAAGAGGTTTGAGGCAACCCATTTTATTTTTGCCGGCGCTATTCTAAATAAAGGATAGCGCTTAACAGAAGCTGAGATTGCACAAAATTTTCGGGCCAGGAGGAGACGGAGGTTGAAGATCTTATGAGCACGCCCACCTTAAATATCAACGGCATGACAGTGGAATTTCAAACCGGGCAAACCATCCTGGAGGTGGCGCGGGGAGCAGGCATCTATACCATCCCCACTCTCTGTCATCTGAAGGAGACCACCGCCACCGGTTCCTGCCGCATGTGCCTGGTGGAAGTGGAAGGCTGGCGCACCCTGCCCCCGGCCTGCGCCACCCAGGCAACCGCGGGCATGGTGATTCGCACCGAATCTGAGCGGGTGGATGCAGCCCGGAAAATGGTGCTGGAACTCCTGTTGGCTTCCGGGAACCACAACTGCCTGGTCTGTGAAGCCAACGGCGTCTGCGAACTCCAGGCCCTGGCCTATCGCTACCAGGTGCCCACCCCGGCCTTCGCCTATCCGCCGGATGCCCCTTATTACTATGAAGATAATAATAAACTGATTCTCCGGGATTTTTCCAAGTGCATCATGTGCGGCCGCTGCGTTAGGGCCTGTAATGAAAAGCAGGTGAATCAGGCCATCAGCATCGGCTACCGGGGAGCGCACAACAAGATCGTGACCCGCTCGGATAACACGTATATCGATTCGGACTGCGTCTTTTGCGGCGAATGCGTCCAATCCTGCCCCGTGGGCGCGCTGTTGGAGAAGAAGGCCATGGGGCTGGCCCGGTCCTGGGAGACCAGGAAAGTCCGCACCACCTGCCCATATTGCGGCGTGGGTTGCCAGTTGTGGCTCCATGTCAAGGGGGGAAAGATCGTCAAGGTCACCGGGGTGGACGGCGCCTCGCCCAACAAAGGGCGCCTCTGTGTCAAGGGCCGCTTCGGCTATGATTTTATCTATTCGCCGGAGCGCCTGACCATGCCCCTGATCAAGACCAACGGCGAGTTCCGGGAGGCCTCCTGGGACGAGGCCCTGGACCTGGTGGCCAAGAAGCTCATGGATACCATCATCGAGCACGGGCCGGACTCCGTTGCCGGCGTGAGTTGCGCCCGGAGTATCAATGAAGATTCCTATAATATGCAGAAATTGTTCCGCGCGGTGATCGGCACGAATAATATCGATCACTGCGCCCGTACCTGACACGCTCCCACAGTCGCCGGGCTGGCGGCTTCCTTCGGTTCTGGAGCGATGACCAATTCCTTCGCGGACTTTGCGAAGGCCAAGATGTTTTTTGTAATCGGGTCGAATATGACCGAGGCCCACCCCGTGGCCGCCACTTTTCTGAAAAACGCGGTGATGGACGGGGCCCAACTCATTGTGGCGGATCCCCGGCGCACCAAGCTGGCGGAATTCGCGGATGTCTACGTGCCCATCAAGGTGGGCTCCGACGTGGCCTTTTTAAATGGCCTGATGCATGTCCTCATTACTGAAAACCTGTATGCCAAGCAATACGTGGAGACCTGCTGCACCGGCTTCGAGGCCCTGAAGGAAAAGGTCATGGAGTATCCCCCGGAGCGGGTGGCGCCCATTGTGGGCATCAGCGTGGAGATGATCAAGGATGTGGCCCGACGGCTGGCCGCCATCAGCCCCTTGATGCTTATCTATACCCTGGGGATCACGGAACACACCTGCGGCGTCAACAACGTCATGAGCTGCGCCAATATCCAGATGCTCCTGGGGAACGTGGGCTTTGAATGCGGCGGGGTGAACCCCCTGCGGGGCCAAAACAACGTCCAGGGCGCGTGTGACATGGGCGCGCTGCCCAACGTCTTCCCGGGATATCAAAAAGTGGAAGACCCTGCGGCCCGGGCTAAATTCGAGGCGGCCTGGGGCGTCAATAAGCTGCCCGAAAAGAACGGCCTGATGATGCCCCAGATGATGGACGGTTTGGTGGACGGCAAGATCAAGTTCTTCTATGTCTTCGGAGAAAACCTGGCCAACACCGAACCCGATATCCGCCACGTGGAACATTGCCTGGAGTCCGCGGAATTCATGGTTTGCCATGATATCTTTCCTACCGAAACCACCCGGTTTGCCGACGTCATCTTCCCGGCCGCGGCCTGGAGCGAAGACGACGGCACTTTCTCCAACAGCGAGCGCCGGGTCAACCGGGTGCGCAAGGTCTCCCAGGCCCCGGGCCAGGCCAAACCCAACTGGTGGATTTTTAAGGAGCTGGCCAAGCGCCTGGGTCAGGACTGGGCCTCCAACAGCGCCCAGGAAATCTGGGATAACGAGGTCTCCCACTTGGCGCCGGCCCTGACGGGGGTTAAATACTACCGCATCGAGGGCGACGGTCTGCAGTGGCCGGTCCCCAATTTGGATCATCCCGGCACCTGTGTCCTCCACAAGGACGGTTGCTTCACCTGCGGCCAGGGCAAGTTCATGCCCATTGATTGGACCCCGCCCGCGGAGGTCCCGGATGCGGAATATCCCCTGGTGCTGAGCACCGGCCGCCGTCTCTATCAATACCACTCCCGGACCCAGACGGGCCGGTGTCTGGGACTTGATGACCTCTTGGGGGAAGAGACCGCGGATATCTCGCCCGCGGATGCCCGGAGCTTGGGGTTCGCCAACGGCGAGTACATCAAGGTCAAGTCCCGCCGGGGCGAAGTAAAAGTCAGGGCCAGGGTCACCCAGGAAGTGCCCCAGGGCCTGGTGTGGATGGCCTTCCACTTCCGGGAGGGCAACGCCAACTGGCTCACCAATCCGGTCTTCGATCCGGTCTCCCAGACCGCGGAATACAAGGCCTGCGCAGTGCGGTTGGAAAAAATTTAAGCGCTTGGAAATGAGAAGACTCCTGGCCTCTGGCCGGGGTTCTCTTAACTCGCAAACATATCACAAGAGCGCTTGAATTTGGTCTCCTGATCATATGCCTGTGGAGGAGCGGGTTCCGCCCCTTCACAGGCACTTTATTTCCTGAGCCGGGGCCTAGTGCTGGAATTAGGTGATCGGCACACCTGGAATTAAGCCAACCCCGTTTCGGGTGAAGACGCCGCAAAATATCAGGGGAAGGGACAATCCCGGCTATTTTTGAGAAACAGTTGACAATATGGGCTTCGCTATACTATATAAAGAATATCGCTTTACTAACAAAAGGCTAACCCTTCCTGCTTCTGCACCCGCTGCTGATGCAGCTGTGAATCTTATCCTGCTTATGTGGAAATAAAAGATGCCCCTGGAGAAAATCGGTCCCCATACCTTTGACGAGTTTCTGGAGTTGGTCAAATCCTTCCACGGCTATGCCGCGCCGGGAGTAGTTATCGGCGGGATCATGGTAGATCTGGCCCGGCAGCAGCTAGACCCGGAGGTCTTGTTTGACGCGGTGAGCGAGACCAGGAATTGCCTGCCGGACGCCATTCAAATCCTCACCCCCTGCACCATCGGCAACGGCTGGCTCAAGGTGATGAACCTGGGTCGCTTTGCCCTGAGCCTCTATGACAAGTATACGGGGAAAGGGGTCCGGGTTTATCTCGATCCGGCCCAGGTTGAGAGTTTTCCGGAAATTCAGAACTGGTATCTCAAGCTCAAACCCAAGCGTGACCAGGACGAAGACCTGCTCGTGGGTCAAATCCGGGAAGCCGGGACCCGGATTCTAGGCCTCCATTCAGTGGAGATGCGGCCCCAATTTTTAGGGAGAAAAAGCCGGGGGCCCATAGGCGTCTGCCCCCTGTGCCGGGAAGCCTATCCGGCCCAGGACGGGGGCATCTGCCGGGCCTGCCAGGGGGAGGCCCCTTACCTGGACGACAGCCGCCTGGAAGATACCGGAAACCCGGCCCCTGCCATGCAAGCGGTGCCCATGGAGCAGGCCGTAGGCCGCCGGGCCTTGCACGATATGACCATGATCGTCCCTGGCGTCAGCAAAGGCCCGGCCTTTGAGAAGGGCCAGGTCATCGGGGTGGGAGACCTCTGCCGCTTGCAGCACATGGGGCGGCAACACGTTTATATCCAGGACGACAATCAATTGGGCCCGGAGTGGGTCCATGAAGATGAAGCCGCGCTGGCCTTCGCCCGGGCTCTGGCCGGAGAAGGCGTCACTTTCACCGAACCTCCCCGGGAGGGTAAGGTCAATCTCCTGGCTGCCCAAGACGGGCTCCTGGTGGTGGATGAGGCCCGCCTGGAGGCCTTCAATCTGGTGCCCGGGGTGATGTGCGCCTGCCGCCAGGGTTTCTCGGTGCTCTCCCAGGGGCGGATTCTGGGAGGCGCCAGGGCCATCCCCCTGTACCTGCCCCGGGCGGACTTTGAGAAGGCTCTGGCCGTCCTCAGCGATGGCCCCGTATTCCGGGTGTTGCCGCTGCGGCGGCCCAAGGTCGGCGTGCTGATCACCGGCACCGAAGTCTTTATGGGACTGATCGAGGATAAGTTTGTCCCCATCATCACCACCAAGGTGGAAAAATTTGGCGGCCGGATTATAAAATCCCTGATCGTGCCGGACGACCGCCGGGCCATCGCCCAGGGAGTTAAGGAACTCCTGGATAGCGGCATCGATCTCCTGGTGACCACCGCGGGCCTGGCCGTGGACCCGGATGACGTCACCCGCCAGGGGCTGGTGGACGCGGGAGCCACGGACCTTCTCTACGGCGCGCCCATCCTGCCCGGGGCCATGACCTTGCTGGCCCGGATCGGCCCGGTCCAGGTCATGGGGGTGCCGGCCTGCGCCCTTTATTTCAAGACCACCAGTTTCGACCTGCTGCTGCCCCGTCTCCTGGCGGGCCTGACCATCACCCGGCGGAACCTGGCCCGGATGGGCCACGGCGCATTCTGCCTCGATTGCAAGCTGTGCACCTTTCCCCAGAAATGCCCCTTCGGGAAGTAGTTGCCCAAGAATTCGCCTTCCAGATTGGCCGGTTCCATGGTCAGGCAATAGAGAGAATCAAGGGGCTGCTGCCTTGAGCAACAGAAAATACAATAATGAATAAAAAGAAATCGCCAAGAATCTAAATACTACAGAAATGTATAATAGAATATCTTATTAATTAGCCCGACAAATCCCACTAAGACCTTTTAATTAGTTATTTTCGCAAGTTAATTGATTCCCAGGTAAATGGTATAAGACTTGCTTTTTCATTCAGTGAATTTGTTATTTATTGAAGAATAGGATGCATGGTGCATTTCGCCATTAATCTAACCCCCCTTTGGCTGACGTTGAAGGTAGCCGGGATGGCCACCCTGGTAAGCTTTGTTGTGGGGGTGGTTCTGGCCTTCCTGGTGGCCCGGAGCCGCTTCTGGGGCCGGGAGGGATTGGACTCGCTCTGCACCCTGCCCCTGGTGATGCCGCCCACGGTCCTGGGATATTATCTCCTTGTCTTGATCGGGCGGCAGGGCTGGTTGGGCCGCTGGCTCCAGGAGACCTGGGGGATTTCTTTGATCTTTACCTGGCAGGGCGCGGTCCTGGCCGCGGCCGTGGTTTCCCTGCCCCTGATCTATAAATCGGCCCGGGCCGCGTTCGAAGGGGTGGACCCCAATCTGGAAAACGCCGCCCGCACTCTGGGCCTGTCGGAGTTAGGGGTCTTTCTGCGGGTGTCGTTGCCCCTGGCCTGGGGAGGCATCTTGGCCGGAACCATGATGTCTTTCGCCCGGGCCATGGGCGAATTTGGGGCCACTCTCATGGTGGCGGGAAATCTCCCCGGCAAGACCCAAACCCTGTCCATCGCCGTCTATGACGCGGTCCAGGCTGGCAACGACCAGACGGCCACCATACTGGTGGTCATCATCTCCGTGGTTTGCCTTACCATTCTCTTGGTCTCCGGAAAGTTTTTAAAGATCAAATATCTTTGAACGCCAAAGAGGATAGCTATGATTAAAGGTAAATTCTTTTCTGTGCTGGGGTTGGCAGTCTTGGTGCTATGGGGTGCCACGGCTTTTGCCGCCCAGGAACTTATCATCTCTGCCGCGGCCAGTCTCACTAATGCCTTTAAGGAAGTGGCCGCCGAATTCGAGAAAACGCACCCCGGCGTCAAGATTGTCTGCAATTTTGCGGCTTCCGGTACTTTACTCCAGCAAATAGCTCAAGGCGCGCCGGTGGACGTGTTTGCTTCCGCGGACCAGAAGACCATGAACCAGGCCCAGGAGAAAGGGCTCATCGTTCCTGCCAGCCGGAAAAATTTTGTGAGCAACACCCTGGTGCTCATTGCCCCGGGAAAATCCACCCTCCCTCTGGTTGCTCTTAAGGACCTGGCCGCGCCCGGGGTCAAACGCGTGGCCCTGGGCAATCCCGCCACGGTGCCGGTGGGGCGCTACACCCAGGAGGCCCTGACCAAGGCAGGGTTATGGGAGAACCTAAAGGCCAAGTATATTTACGGGGAATCGGTGCGCCAGGTGCTGGACTACGTGAGCCGGGGCGAAGTGGACGCCGGGTTTGTCTTCGCCACCGACGCGGCCATTGCCAAAGAAAAGGTAAAAACGGTGGCCGGGGTCCAGGGGCACCAGCCCATCATCTATCCGCTGGCCTTGGTGGCGGCAAGCCAAAAGAAAGCCTTGGCCCAGGATTTTCTGGATTTTATCTTTAGTCCCGCGGCCCAGGAGATTTTTAAGAAATATGGCTTCGGCCCGGTCTAGGCCGGAAAGCCAAGCTATTCCGCGACGGCAGCGCTGATTGATGGTTGAGATTATGAAAGTAGAGGTGGATATTAGAAAAACCTTGGGGACGGGCCGACGGGTCTTTAGACTGGAAGCCACGTTTGCCTCGGATAAAGACGTGGTAGTCCTTTTCGGTCCCTCGGGGGCCGGGAAGACCCTCACCCTCCAGGCCATCGCCGGCCTTATCACTCCGGATGCCGGTCGCATCGTGGTGGGGGAACAAGTCCTCTTCGATGCCGCGGCCAATATCATGGTGCCGGCCCGCCGGCGGGACGTAGGTTACGTCTTTCAGGATTACGCTCTTTTCCCCCACTTGACGGTGGCCCAGAATATCTCGTTCGGTTTGAAAAGGGCCTGGCCCTGGCGCCTGCCTGCCAAGGAACGGCTGCGCCTAGAGGAGGTCTTGGAGATTTTTGAATTGCCCCCCGTTAAGGACTCCCTCCCCCGGGACCTTTCCGGGGGACAGCGTCAACGCGTGGCCCTGGCCCGGGCCTTGATCCGCCGCCCCAGCCTGCTGCTCCTGGATGAGCCTTTTTCTTCCCTGGACGCTCTGCTCCGGGCCAAGATGCGGCAGGAACTCTTAAAGATCAAAGAGCGTTTTACCATCCCGGTCATGCTCATCACCCATGACCCTGAAGACGTGGCGGCCCTGGCGGAGACTTTGGTGGTCTATGATCATGGCCGTGTACGGCAAATAATGGCCGCCACCCAAGACTATGCTCCGGAACAACTGGCTGCCTCTTTATCTTCCCTGGCCCTCTCCCCCTCCCCCTGACGCTCGATACCCGCATCCAGAAAAAAGAGTTGCAAAAATCAGCGCATTTATTAAATTCTTCGCTATTCTAGTTAATAAATATCGAAATTTTGCTGCCCGCTAGAGGAGAAGAACATGGGAAAAAAGCCTTTATTGGAGATACTGGCGTTGGTGGCCTGCCTGCTCTGGAGCGTCGCAGTTAACGCCGGGGATCAGCCCGCCGCGGTTTACGGCAACGGCGCCCAGCAATTTTCCCTGGCCACCGGCAGTCCCGGAGAGCTGGGCCTGTTAAAAGTCCTGGCCGAGGCCTTCGGGAAGCAGAACGATGCAAAGATGGCCTGGTATAAAGCCGGGTCCGGTGAGTCATTGAAATTACTAAAAGAAAAGAAAGTGGACATGATCATGGTGCACGCGCCGGCCGGGGAAAAGCAGGCGATGCAAGAGGGTTGGGCGAGCAAGCGCACACTCATCGGCTCTAATGAATTTTTCCTCGTCGGCCCGGCAGGCGACCCGGCGAAAATCGCGGCGGCCAAAGACGCCCTGGATGCATACCGGCGCATCGCCGCGGCCAAAGCCAAGTTCTTTTCCCGAGGCGACAATTCCGGCACCCATAAGAAAGAAATGGATATCTGGAAGAAAGCGGGTATCACCCCGCAGGGCGACTGGTACGTGGTCACCAAAGATTTCATGACCGCCACCCTGAAGCGGGCCAATAACGAAAAAGGTTATTTCATGGTGGATTCGAGCACCTGGGTGGCGGCCAAGCAGGAAGTGCCGGACCTGAAGATATTATTCAAGGGCGACAAATTATTGGTGAATACCTATCACGCCTTGTGCCAACCGTCCGGCGCCACCCCCGGCGCGGCAGTAGCGGCCAAATTCATCGATTTCGTGGCTTCCCCCCAGGGGCAACAGATCATTGGCGACTACGGCAAGGACCGCTATAGCGATGGGCTATACAACGACGCGGCCTATGCCCGGCAATATGAAAAGTAGCAGGACCGTGTGAGAAGTGGGAGGCGGGATGACTGGGAAAAAAGTTTATAGCATCTGCGGCATGTGCACCGTGCGCTGCCCCATTCAGGTGGAGGTGCAGGACAACCGGGCCGCGTTTATTCAAGGCAATCCCCACGCCCCGGGGATTGAAGGAGCCCTTTGCGCCCGGGGCAGCGCGGGTCTGGCCCTCTTGGAAGATAATGAAAGGCCGCAATTTCCTCTGATGCGCGCCGGCGAGCGGGGCGAAGGCAAGTGGCGCCAGGTAAGTTGGGAAGAGGCCCTGGATTACACCGCGGCTCGCCTCAAGGAAGTAATGGAGAAGTATGGAGGGAAATCGGTGCTCTTCTCCGACCGGGGCGGCCCCTTCCGGGATATACATCAGGCCTTGGTGCGGGGCCTGGGTTCGCCCAACTATTCCAACCACGATTCGGCCTGCGCCCGGAACGTGCAGCACGCGGCCCTCTCCGTCTTCGGTTTCGGCCGCAAAGAAGTGGTCTATGACTATAAAAACGCCCGGCACGTGGTCCTCCAGACCCGGAACATCTTCGAAGCCATCAACGTCAAAGAGGTCAACGACCTGATGGCGGGCCTGAACGCGGGGTGCAAACTGACGGTCATCGACATCCGCTCCACGTTGACGGCCACCAAGGCGGACCGCTTTCTCCTCATCCGCCCCGGCACGGACTATGCCTTGAACCTGGCAGTCATTCACGAGTTGTTGGCCCACCGCCTCTATGACCTGGAATTTGCCCAGCAATGGATCAAGGACCTGGATAAGCTGGAAGCCTTCGTCAAACCCTGCACGCCGGAATGGGCCGCGGCCGAAACGGGCATCGAGGCCATGGCCATCCGGGAGTTCGCTAAAGACCTGGCCAAAGCCAAGCCCGCGGTTATCTGGCATCCGGGCTGGATGAACGCTCGCTATAAAAATTCCTTCTACCAGTCCCGCACGGCGTACTTGATCAACGCCCTGTTGGGGAGTATCGGTGCCAAAGGGGGGCTGCCTTTTGCCAACAAGCCCGGAGACGTGGGACGCAAGGGCCTGAAAAAACTGGCGGACCTCTTTCCCAAACCTACAGACCAGCGCGCCGACGGCGTGGGCTGGCGCTATACAAACTTTGACAGCGGGCCGGGCCTGCTGCATCTGGCCTTCCAGGCCATCGACACCGGGGACCCTTATCCGGTCAAGGCCTACATCGCTTACCGCCATGATCCGCTCATGGCCTACCCGGACCCGGACAGGTTGAAAAAAATCTTCGATAAGCTGGACTTCCTGGCGGCCGTCACTTTCAGTTGGTCCGATACGGCCTGGTATGCGGACGTGGTGCTGCCACTGTCCACTTATCTGGAACGGGAAAGCATCCTGGCCTGCAAAAACGGCCTCAAGCCCTACTTTTTCCTGCGGCAGCGCGCGGTCGATCCTTACTATGACAGCAAGGCGGATTGGGAGATTATCTGCGGCCTGGCCCGGCGCCTGGACCTGAAGCCCCTAGACTTTGAACGTATTGAAGACATCTGGGAGTACCAACTCCAGGGGACGGGGGTCACCATGGCGGATTTTCAAGCCACGGGCATGGTCTCCCTGGCGGATAAGCCCAAATACCGCACCCGGGACGAACTCGCGTTTAAGACGCCTTCCGGCAAGATCGAGGTTATCAATGACCGCTGGGAAAAGGCCGGCGCGCCGGCGCTTCTCCCCTACGAATCTCCGGCGATGCCGGGGCCGGGGCATTTCCGCCTGACCTTCGGGCGCTGCCCGGTGCACACCCAGGGACACACCGTCAATAATCCTTTGTTGTCCGAGCAGATGCCCGAAAACGTTCTGTGGATCAACGGGCAAAAAGCCGCGGCCCTGAAGATAACTGACGGCGAATGGGTAGAAGTCCGCAGCAATGGCGCCCGCGGCCGCATTAAAGCCAAGGTGACCGATCTGATCCACCCCGACGCGGTCTTCATGGTCCACGGTTTCGGCCACACGCTCCCCGTGGAGAGCCGGGCCCAGGGCAAGGGAGTGTCAGACGGCGCGCTCATGTGCGGCGGGCTGGACCTTTGGGATAAAGCCGGAGGCGGCATGGCCCTGCAAGAGCATTTCGTGACGGTAAGCAAGGTTGAAAAGCCCTAACCTAGTAGGCTCTTAAAATTATTTCAAGGAAACCCTCATTATCGGGATAAGGAGGAGCAAAATGTTTAAAGGTCTTGGCTTAGTGGCGATGTTAGTTGTAGTGTTGGCAGCCGGTAACGTCTCCGCGGAAACTCGCCTCAAGTGCGCGTCCACCACCAGCACCCAGAATTCCGGGCTGTTTGATTATCTGCTGCCCATTTTTGAGAAAAAGACCGGCATCAAAGTGGACGTGGTGGCCGTGGGCACCGGCGCGGCCATTGAGATCGGCAAGCGGGGCGATGCGGACGCGGTCATGGTGCACGCCAAGGAGCAAGAGTTGAAGGCAGTGCAGGAAGGGGCCTTCGTCAACCGCCAGGATCTCATGTATAATGACTTCGTGATCATCGGCCCGGCCAACGACCCTTTAAAGATTAAGGGCATGAAGTCCGCGGCGGAGGCTTTGAAAAAGACAGCGGCCCAGGGAACGCCTTTTGTCTCCCGGGGCGACAAATCCGGCACCCATACCAAGGAACTGGCCCTGTGGAAGACCGCGGGTGTCGATCCCAAGGGCCAAAAGTGGTACCTGGAAGTGGGCCAGGGCATGGAAAAGACCCAGCGCATCGCCAACGAGAAGCGGGCCTACACCCTCACCGACCGGGGCACTTGGCTGGCCACCAAGGACAAAGACAAGCTGGAGATGGTGGTGGTCCTGGAAGGGGACCCTATTTTGTTTAATCAATACGGGGTGATGGCCGTTAATCCGGAGAAGCATAAGCAGGCCAAGTATAAGGAAGCCATGATCTTCATCAACTGGCTCATCTCCCCGGAAGGACAGAAGGCCATCGGGGAATTCAAGGATAAGCACGGGAATCAGCTTTTCACTCCCAACGCCAAATAATAGTAAGCAGTGAGCGGTGAGCAGTGAGCAGTAAAATAAGCCTTCGGACCCTCCCTTTTTACTGCTCACTGCTTACTGCTTACCGCTCACTTTAAAAACATGGATACCATACTCCAAGGATTCATCAGTGCGTTTAAGCTCATTACCGAGCTTAATCCCGAACTACTAAAGATTATCTGGCTTTCGTTAAAGGTCTCGGGCGCGGCCTTGTTGCTGGCCCTTATCCTGGGCCTGCCTTTGGGGGCCTTGCTGGCCCTCAAAAGGCTGCCCCTGCGAGGGTTGATTCTGGGAGTTATCAATACCGGCATGGGCCTGCCGCCGGTGGTGGTGGGGCTTTTTGTCTATCTGTTGCTGTCCCGGAGCGGCCCCCTGGGTTTCATGGAACTTCTCTATACCCCCGGGGCCATGATCATCGCCCAGTTAATCCTGGCCTTTCCCATTATCGTTTCCCTGGCCCATTCCGCCATCGTCAACGTCAACCCCATCATCCGGCAGGCGGCCCAGGTCCTGGGGGCCAATCCCCTGCAAGAGGCCCTCACCGTGGTCCGGGAAGCCCGGTACGGCATTATGACCGGAGGCATCGCCGCGTTGGGCCGGGTCACCGCGGAAGTGGGCGCGGTGATCATAGTGGGGGGCAACATCGCCGGTTATACCCGGGTGATCACCACCACCATCGCTTTGGAAACGGACAAAGGGAATTTCGACCTGGCCATTGCCTTGGGGATTATCCTTCTGGGCCTATCGCTGCTGATCAACCTGGCTTTTAGGGCCTTACAGAGAATGGGCCGCACCGGCTCCGGGGTCATTTTATGGGATTAAGCCTGGAATTGGTCCAGGTCTCCAAGACCTATAATGGCCAGGTGATCCTTAAGGATTGCTCCTGGGTCTTTGATACCGGCTTAACTCATGTATTGATGGGTCCCAACGGCACGGGGAAATCCACCCTGTTAAGGATCTGCGCCCTGCTGGAGGCCCCGAACCGGGGCCGGGTAAACTATTTGGCCGACGACGGCAGGCCCCTGGCTCCCGATTTGGACTTAAAGCGCCGCATCACTTTATTGTTGCCCAGCGTCGGGGTTTTCAACACCTCGGTCTTCCATAATGTGGCCTACGGCTTGAAAATTCGGGGCTTCAAGAAGCGGGAAATTGAAGCAAAAGTGGACGCGATTCTGGAGGCGGTGGGCCTGGCGGAGAAGAAGCGGCAGCGGGCCCTGGACCTCTCCACTGGCCAGAGCAAGCGCTTGGGGTTGGCCCGGGCCATGGTCCTGGAGCCGGAGGTCATCTTCCTGGACGAGCCCACCGCGTCCATCGATCAGGCGAATACGGAGATCATCGAAGAGATCATCATGAAGATGAAAGTCGAAAAAAGGGCCACCATTATCATGGTGACCCATGATCCGGCCCAGGCGGAAAGGCTGGGGGACCGGTTGCTGTTAATCAAAGACGGCAAACTATTGCCCGGCTAAGACTTCTGCCGGGAGCGTCAGTGCCATTCAATGTAATTGCGGTAAATGATAATAGTCAGGAGCAGATACAGGCCCACAATCAGAGCGGTGTATCCGAAAATAAAATACGCCACCCGGTACCAGTGAGGCGGCCCGGGAACTAGGGCTTCCTCCAACCGTCCCTCCTCCTTTAACCGGGCAATCCATAACGGTTTTTCCTCCCGCTCCTTTTTCAGCTCCACGCTGCCCGCGAACATGCATTCATTCATGGGAAACATGCCCCGGCGCAGGTGGCCGACGGTGAAGTGGATGATGAAGATATAGAGCATGGCCAGCAGGGCCTCTGCGCGATGCAGCAGGACGAAGACGTTGAGGACCCAACCCGGCATGATTCTGCTGGCTGCCAGGGGATACATCAGTGGCAAGCCGGTGATCGCCAGCAGCGGCAGGCCCCAAAAAACCGCCCAATAGTCGAATTTCTCCCAATAAGTCCAGCGGTCGAAGGCCGGAGGCGGCCCCAGGCCGAAAAACCAACGCACCTTTTGCCCGAAGTGGACCACATCTGCGGGCCGGGGCACCAGGGAATCTGCGTCAAACAGGCTTTGCCGCCAGGATTTCCATTCCACCTTGGCGAGAACATAAATGATGTGAATCACAAAGCCGATGATCATCAGGATGCCCACTGTATTGTGGACGGTGGTAGCGCCGTCATAGCCGCCGAAGAGGTTGACGACGAACTTCCCCCAACCGGTGTGGTACAACAAGCGCCCCATGCCGGTGACCGCCTGGATCAGGAAGGTCACCATGATGAAGACGTGAAAGAGGCGATCCAAGATATTGAACCGGACTATCCGCACCTGGTCATTCATTTTCCGGCTCCTTGGGTTCCGGCTTCTCGGCAGGGGTCTCCGCCTTAGGCTCTGGTTTCGTCTTCTCGCGCAGGGCGTGGTAAGATTCCTTGCCCACCCAGATGAGGGTATGCAGGCCGAAAAAGGCCAGGGTGCCCACAATCAACAGGTACATGAACCAATTGGCGTAATACAGAGAGGCAAAGGACTTCCGGGTGGCGGGGTCCCCCGCCTTGGGCTCGTGCACCAGATAAGTGGCGAAGGAGACGCTGGCCCCTTCATGACATTTGCTGCACACGTAAGCGTGCCGGCGGATGGGGTTCATGGGCGAGTAGTAGTAATTGATGCCGGCAATGGGCTCCCCTCCGTGGCACTGGCGGCAGGTGAGGTTGCCCCGCACGGTGTGGCTGTGTTTGGCCTCATCCACGTGGCATTCTTCGCAGCGCCGCAGTTCGTAGAACTGAATGCCCGCGTGGGAGTCTTCCATGCGAGAGCGGACACTGGGCTCCACCGCGGCCCGGGGCCGGTATTGAGTTACAGGCGCCGAGTACTTCCGCACCACTTCCGGCTGCCGCACAAAGGGGCGGGCACGGCGGGGTTTGACTTCGTATTCCTCGTAGTAGCCGGTGCTGGCTTCCCGGTCTTTATACCGGCGGATGGACGAAGTCACTTCCTCTTGGGCCTGGGCTGCCAGGGGCCACAGGACCAGGACCCCCAGCAGCCCCAGGGCCACCTGGAGAACGGCTTTCCGGAGCAGCCTCCGCGAGTCCATAGCCGTTCTCCTTATTTTTTACCCGCTTCTTTTGGAGGCGCTTTAGGCGCGGCGGGTGCGGCAGGAGTCGCAGGAGCCGCCGCGGCCGCGGGCTTTGGGGCCTCCACTTTTTTAGGCGCAGGCTTGGGCGCCTCCGGGGGCATTTCCACCTTGGCCGGCATGCCCACAGGCTTGGGCAGCACCGTCAGGGCGTCAAACGCGGCCTGCAGCTTCTTCAGATCCTGACCCTTATGCTTGTGGCAGGTCTCGCAGGAGTTGGGGATCACCGGGTTGGCCAGAGTATCCTTGGGCAGCAGGGTTACGAACACGTGGCTGTGAATATCCCCGGATTCCGCGCTGGTGGCGATTTTGGGCATATGGCAGCCCACACAGTTGGCAAAGGAATGGATGGAATGGGCCTGGTTGTTGTTAATCTGCACGTGGCAGGTGAGGCATTGTTTCGAGCCAGCGCCCACAGTCTGCGACCGGGTGGGGGGCATGCCGATCTGGTGGACATAATGGCAGGAAGTGCAAGTCACCCCTTCCTTGGCGTGAATGGACAAAGACCAGTCAATGTACTGCTGGTGGTGGCCCATGGAGAACTCGTTGGCATACAGATGCTTAACATCGCCCGCGGCAAAAGAGGTGGATTTGAAGTAGGCCTCCAGGGCTTTCCCTGGTTCAAAACCGACAGCCCATTCGGCAGTCTTGTGCTTGGTGGCCTTGCCCCGGTTGTGGCAGGAGCCGCAGATCTGCACCGCCACCCCCATGGTGAGCTTGGCCGGATTGACAATGGTGGCCCGCTTCTCGAAGACCGCGGTCTTGGGCAGGGCCGCGTGCCAGGAACCCTTGCCGTGGCAAGCCTCGCAGCCCACGCCGGGTTCAATAAAGGTTTTCTTCTCTAAATCCACCCCAGTGGCGTGACAGCCGCCGCAGTCGTTGAACCACAACTTCTTTTCCCACTTGTCTTCATTGTAGTTAACCCAGCGATGGGTCTCCACGTTGTATTGAATGGGAGCGAAGACCAGGTTTCCGTCCTTCTCCACCAGGTAGCGCTGCTTCCACTGGCTGCCCACGGTGTATTTAATGTCCTCCACCTTCGGAATATAAAACTTGTCCACCGGAATTTTGAGCTTTGCTTTTATTTTTTCCAGGTCAGCCCGGATCACTTTGGGGTCGATTTCCGTGACGATAACGTCCCGGTTCTTCTGGGCGTCCTGCATCATCCGGCTGTGCAAGGTCATCTTCCAGGAGTCGTAGTGCTCCAGGTGGCATAATTTACAGGTATCCGAGCCCACGTACTTTTTCGGCTCTTTTTTCAGGGCCTCCACGTTAATGGGGCCCTCACCACAGGCCGTCAGCCCCAGGACCACCAGTCCCCCCAGCAACCACCGCCACATGCCATAGCCGTTCATGCCATCCTCCCGATCTGGTGAAAAATATAGGGAGCCCCAATTTCTGGCCCGGACTGATTATGCGTTTCGCGAGCGAAGGCGCAGATGCGTAAATTATCTAAAAATTAAGACCTATTACCGCTATGTCAATACTCAAGAAATTCTATCCTCTTGAATATATAATATATATTTACATTGTATGGTATAAAAAAAAGATTGTGTGAAAATTATTATTTATATATGAAGCAGGAAAACTTCCCCTTTCTCCCCCGGCCCTTTCCTGATATGCTTGCCAACCAGGTGTATTTTCATGGCTATCTTCACTGCTTACACTACCAAGACCAAGCTCCTGGCTGGGGCGGTCCTGATTCTGGCTACCTTGCTGCTGGTTCTGGGGCTGGATTTATCGGGCGTTCTCACCACCTACCGCCTTAAGACCCTGGATTTACTGTTTCGCCACGTCCCCCTGCCCCAGGCCGATCCCCGGGTGGTGGTGGTCACCGTGGATCAGCCGGATCTGGACTATCTGCAAAAACAGGCGAGCGTCACCTGGCCCTGGCCCCGCCATCTTTATGCCCCGCTGATCGAATATTGCCACCGCAGCGGGGCTAAGGCGGTAATGTTCGACATTCTGTACACCGAGGCATCCTCCTACGGCCCTCAGGACGATCAGGATCTGGCTGCGGCACTGAAAGCCGCGGGTAATGTGGTCCTGCCCTTCTTTCTCTCTGTGGAAAACAAGCCTGTCTCCCCGGAGTTGGAGAGACTGCTGGATAAGTCGGCAGTAACCGTTTCCGGTCCTCCTCCCCCGGACATTATGGGCTACCAGTACCTGCTGGCCCCCATCCCTCCGCTTTTGGTCGCGGCGAGGACCCTGGGCAACGTAAGGAGCCACCCGGATAAGGACGGCATCTATCGCCGGGTTCCCCTGATAGTGCCCTTTAAAGGCCGCTGGTTGCCACTTTTGGCTTTTGCCGCCTACCAAACATTTAATCCTGGCCCTCCCTGGCGGTTTGAGGATGGCAACCTGGTCCAGGGAGAGCGGCGGATTCCCCTGGACGCCCGGGGGCAGTTATTGCTAAAGTACCGGGGGCCGACCCGCAGCCACACGCGCCTCTCCGCGGCCAATTTGATCGAATCCGGTTATCGAGTGCAACAGGGCCAACCGCCCCTGGTGCCCCCCGAAGCTCTGGCTGGCAAATGGGTCTTCGTGGGCCTCACCGCCCCCGGCTTGTACGACTTGAAGGCCAGCCCTACGAGCGACGTTTACCCGGGGGTGGAGGTCCATGCCACTGTCCTTGACAACCTGCTCCAGGGCGATTTCCTGCGGACCGTGCCCGTGTGGATCAGGTGGGCCTGGACCCTGGTGCTGGCGGCCTCCATGGTCCTGGTGGTGCTCTTCGTCTCCGGGATGTCCGGGCTCATCGCTAATTTGGGGGCCTTGGTTGCCTTCAACGCCGTGCACGCGGGCCTCTGTGTTCTCGCGTTTACCCGTAGTTGGTATGGCGACCCATTGCTGCCGGGCCTGGCCCTGAACTTTAGCTTTGCTTTGGCCGCAGTGTACAGCTATGCCACCGAAGGCCGGCAAAAACACGCCATCCGGGGCATGTTCGCCCAGTACATGTCGGAAGTGGTGATCAGCCACCTCCTGGAGCACCCGGAAAAGCTGGAGCTGGGAGGGGAACGCCGCCAGATTACCATTTTCTTCTCTGACCTGGCGGGCTTTACCACCATGTCGGAGCGCCTGGACCCGGAAGCGGTGGTGGGCCTCCTCAATGACTATCTCTCCCGGATGACCGACATCATCCTGGAAGAGGAAGGCACGGTGGACAAATTCGAGGGCGACGCGATCATGGCCTTCTGGGGTGCGCCTTTAGACCAGGAAGACCAGGCGGTGTTGGCCTGCCGGGCCTCGCTGCGCCAAGCCGCGGCCTTAAAGGAATTGAACCAGTTATTTGCCAAACGGGGCCTGCCGCGCCTGAACCTCCGCATGGGCCTCCACACCGGCGACGCCATCGTCGGCAATCTGGGCTCCCAGAAGCGCTTTGACTACACGGCCATCGGCGACAGCGTGAATTTGGCCTCCCGCCTGGAAGGCCTGAACAAGTTTTACAGCACCCCCATTATGGCCAGCGAGGCCACGGTGCAAAGTTGCCGCGATTTGGTGGAATTCCGGGAACTGGATTGGGTGGCCGTCAAAGGCCGGGCCACGTCGGTGACCGTGTACGAGGTGCTGGCCCTGAAAGGGGAACTGACCCCGGCGCAGGCCGCAGGCCGGGATAAGTTCGCCCAGGCCCTCCAACTTTTCCGGGAAAAGGCCTTCGACAGGGCTGAAACCGCGTTCGCCGCGGTCCTGGAACATCTCCCGGAAGACGGCCCGGGGCAGATGTTCCGGGACCTCTGCCGCAAATTCCAGGAATCTCCACCGCCTCCCGACTGGGACGGCGTCTTCCGCCCGGACAAGAAATGAAGGGGTCAGGGGTTAGGGGTTAGGGGTTAGGGGTTAGGGGTATTGACAAAAGACATTAACATACATTAATGTGCTTGGGTAAGGAGGGAAAATCATGAAGCTCCATTCCCAAGCGGCTCTGACCCTGAAACAGCGCCAAAAAGTTAAAAGATTGCATGATGAGGGA